>Ga0208408_1001601_pt1 | contig 12872 bp, 9 predicted proteins | sample ETNtaG_4_FD_185776 | JGI IMG/M metagenome (GOLD analysis project Ga0208408, IMG submission 185776) | Marine microbial and viral communities from oxygen minimum zone, Eastern Pacific Ocean - ETNP201406SV67 (SPAdes) (version 2) | ecosystem: Environmental > Aquatic > Marine > Oceanic ... | reverse complement strand
CAGGGACCTCCCGGGCCGAGATTTTGGAATCGAGCAGGAAATGTCACTCGTCCGATCACTAGCCGAGGCTGGTAGGAGGATCCGAGTCGAATCCAATAGGAGGCAACGACTTCCGTGTCAAACAGGATGGATCGTGGGTGGTCCTGACATCTCCAGATTCAACGACATTCTAGCGGAGGAACTCAACGTAGAGGTCCTAACCACCGAGTCCGACCTGGATGCCTTCCAGAAGATCGTTCTGGAGCCAAACAGAAAGGTTCTGGGTGCAAAGTGCCGCTCCGACCTCCCTTCCGTCCTCGCCCAGCTGGATTTGGCCAACCCGGAGGAACTCTTGCTCGAGATCGAGGCGGGTATAGCTGCCCTGGGGGGCTATGAGATCACAATGGATGACATTGAGATTAGGAGGGCGGAGAAAGAAGGGTTCGCTGCTAAGACTCTTTCATTCGAAGAGGGAGACGTTTCGATCGTCCTCGATATGCACACAGATTCGAACCTCCTATCCAAGGGTCTGGCTAGGGACATCACGCGCAGAATCCAAGCCAAGCGCAAGGAAATGGACCTACAAGTCGAATCTTCGATCAGCCTGTCGGTGTGGGTCGACGGAATAGAATTGGAGAACAGTGACTGGGAGCATGTGACAACAGAGACTAGGGCGGGGGAACACTCCTTGAATGAGGGCCAACCATCCAGTGATGCAGAAATCTTCGAGGTCGACGGTGCCACTGTATCATTCGAGATTCAGTAATCAGGCCATTGTGCCAACCAAGAGATATGACTCCGGCAGGAACATCTCGACACCGAACAAGGGATCGGGATCAGTCGAATCATGGTATGCGATGAATGAGCCCCCGTCGGGCAGAATGCCCATGCTGGCAAAGTCGAATCTGATGTCATTACCCGCCCCCGATGTCGAGTCAAGATCGCCCTGTCCCAGGTAGGTGAGCATGTCTGGTTCCAAGCTCTGTGAGAATCCCCGGACGTGATAGGCTACATCGACATCGGGCCCATCAGAACTTTGGAACCTCACGTTCAGAACGAAAAGATCGTGCACACCGCTGGAGTGGAACTCCCACTCCTCTATTTCCGTAGCCTTCTCTGAAATATTGTAAGTCCTGTTCTCCCATGTCTCCCCCCCATCCCAGGAAATCATGTGCATCAGTGAGGTCTGTCCTGCAGTGACGCAATGGAGGGCAGTCGAGGAGTCGAAGGAGCAGTACTGGGACGGAAGCGAGGAACCATTCAGAGTCACTCCAGTCCACCAGTTAAGGGAAGTGTCCAGATACGCGTCACTACCATCCAGGAAGTAACTTGGGAAATAGAGTCCTCCCGATGGTACGGGGAAAGAGCGCATCTCTTTGTGCGGCTTCGTGAAGTCCCACTCCTGTCCAAGACTCTCGGGATGAAGGTCCACTTCCATCACATCGAGGCTTTCATCTCTGTCCGGGAAGCCGAAGTAGTCGTAGTTCAGACCATCGGTGGAAATCTGCCCACCGACGTTCTGAACCTGGTGCCAGAAGTTGGAAATTACCAAACTCGCCCATGGGCCGTTTCCATACAGTCCCCCATTGATGGGGCCGACAACCTCAACCTGCCAAGAGCGATCGTAGAATGGTTCAGGGGTCCTGTTGAAGCACCAGCTCCACTCTTCATCCTCTGCATCGTAGAAGAAGGCATAGAACTGGTCCGCTCCACTGGTACTGGGATAAGGGAACCACCCCATTGCAATCAAGTCCCCATTTGTCGCTTGTACTATGCTCCCTTCTCCAAGACCCTCTTGCCCCGGGACCGTCGGCTTAGGCTCCATGCATCCTATCTGGGAGAAAATTGAGGGTCGATACTCTTGCCAAGTAAGCCCCCTGTCCTCTGACCATGTGGGATACTCCCCTCCGAAGTTTAGGATCCAACCTTCCTTGGTTGCTGCTAGGTAGTGCTCACAGCAGTTCCCCCCGTGCTCGTTTCCAAAGACGGTCCACGTGGCATTCCCCCACGTCTGGTTCTCTACCGGATCCGCTACTACGAAATCCCTCGGATCATCGTGCCCACTCGGATCAATCAGGAAGAAATCGCCATCCCAATCCATCCAGTCTTCGTGACCTCTAGCTTCATCGATAATACCAAGACATCCTGGGAAAATGAACATCAATGACAATGCCAAGGAGGAAATCGAACGTCTATATGCCAATGTGAGCACGATTTGCCGTCATGGTCGTATTATATCGCACTTTCACAGAATTGATGCCTACTCAATCCTCCAAGTAGCACCATCTGCCCCATCTTCGACAACCACTCCCATTCCTGCTAACTCGTCCCTAATTTCGTCAGCTCGAGCCCAATCCTTGGTCTTCCGAGCATCCTCCCTCTCGCCAAGGAGCCTCTCGACTGCCGGGGCGACTTCGTCTTTCACGTTCTCATGGCTTTCCATTCTAGCTAGAACATCCTCATCGGTCGGCAGTAATCCGAGAACATCTCCGGCAAATTCCGAAATCCAACCAACGGCCCCTGAGATGCCCCCCTCGTCTTCTCCCGAGTGGAGTAGCCCCCGTAACCACTTAGCCACAGCTTGAACCTCGACTAGTGCAACTCTGGTGTTGAAGTCATCATTCATACCGTCTCCGATTCTCTTGGCTGCATCTACTAGGTCAGGTAAGCCTCCCCAATCCCCAATACCATGTCTGGACAAACCCTCCCCATAGCAACTGAGGAGTCGATTATGATGATTCTCTGAGTCATCAATCATGACTTGGTTGAAGTCGACGGGTTGTCGGTAAGGCGCGTTAATCAGCGTATACCTCAAGACTAGCGGGTCAACATGTTCCAATGCATCAGAGATTGTCCAGAAATTCCCCAGTGACTTGCTCATCTTCTCCCCATCGATGTTTATCATTCCATTGTGAATCCAATACTGAACTACTGGATCATGCCCCAGACAACACTCAGACTGGAATATCTCAGCCTCGTGATGGGGGAAAATCAAGTCCGAACCACCTCCATGGATATCGAATCTCTCCCCTAGGTGCTTGAGTGACATTGCAGAGCACTCGATGTGCCAACCAGGCCTCCCATCACCCCACGGACTTTCCCAGAACGGCTCATCTGGTTTAGCCATCTTCCATAGGGCGAAATCCCGATGGTCCTTCTTCCCAGAACCGGTCTTATCCACCCTCCCACCTGCCCCCGACCTCACCATCTCCAGGGTTTGTCCAGTCAGTTGCCCGTACTTCTCTGGTGAAGTGTCAATCTCGAAGTAAACCCCGTCTCCAGCGAGATATGCATTCCCCTTCTCAATCAGTGTCTCTATCATTCCAATGATTTCCGGAATCGTCTCTGTAACTCTGGGATAAGCATCCGCCCTAATCACGTTAAGGGAATCCATTGATTCAAAATAATCGGCTATATTCCTGTTTGCCACTTCCAGGAAATCAACACCCTCTTCATTGGCGGCAGCAATTATCTTGTCATCCACATCAGTGAAGTTAGTGATATAACTCACTTCGAATCCACTCTTTCTGAGCCATCTCACTATTATGTCGAAGGAAATTGCCTGTCTGGCATGTCCAATGTGGCTCGGCGAATAGGGGGTAATTCCACATGCGTATAGTCCGACCTTTCCTTCCTCGATTGTGATCAATTCCCTCTTTTTTCGAGAACGAGTGTCGAAAACCCTCACTGCCACTACCTATTGACGTAGCACTTCGAACATCAACCCCTCGCTGCTTCGATAAGGCCAGAGAACAGTAAGTCATGCCCCTTTCTTTCAGGATGCCACTGGACTCCAATGCAGAATTTCTTGTCCCCCCTCTCAACCCCTTCTATCAGGCCATCGTGCTCGGCCCTAGCAGAAATCTCCAAACTTCCAGCATCAGAAACCCCCTGGTGATGTAGTGAGTTAACAGTAAATGAACCCCCCATTAGGCTAGATAGGTGTGTACCTTCCTCGACAACCACCCCATGCTCTGTAGATTCACCGTCGAACCCGCCGTGCCCCTCGTGTCCCGGGGTCGTGTCAAGATGCTGGTGCATCTTGCCCCCATGAGCAACACTGAGGATTTGCATCCCTCTGCATATTCCTAGAAGGGGGATGTCCATATCCAACGCTCCCTTGATTAGCCCCATTTCGGAAAAATCCTGCTCCGGGTAGTACTCCGTCGTCATAGGCCCTGGCTCTTCTCCGTAGTTCGTCGGAGAAATGTCCGGGCCTCCAGCCACGATTAGGCCGTCAATAGATTCCAGGAGGACCGTCATGTCTCCAGCTGGCGGGATGATTAGGGGGACTCCTCCGGCTTTGTCGACCATAGAGAAGTAAGCCGATGGCAGGATCGCAGCATGCCTCGTCCAATTTCCATAGGATGCCTCCTTTACGAAGCAAGTTATGCCAATAACCGGCTTCATCCAATCACCTATGATTCCCGTTGTAGACGAGCATGCCTGAACGACATTATCCCCACTATTGTGAATGATACTCCCACTTGGAGGAGCAGAAGGTGGGAAACAATTGCTAGCCACGACATCCCCCCGGCTACTACTCTTGCCCCACCTAATGCCATGATCAGAGCAACTACCATGCAGGCGTGCATGTAGTGGTGCCTGTTGGTGGGGTTTCTCTCAGACAGTAAACCGAGTAGGAGCATTGGAAGCCCCATGAAAGCAGGAATCAGGGCAGTAATCGACGGGGGGTCCGAGCTTTGGATGAAGTACGCAATCACTCCCCAGGCAGATAGGACTACGCCATTTAGAATTGCAATTCGGGGAACGCTAATCCCGAACACCCTGAACTCCTCACCCATGGGCAATCCCAGAAGAAGAGACTAATGATTGTCACGCTCAGAAAATCTGACTCTCAATCATTGTTCAATTGGTGTTCGCAAGATTCTCTTGGATCTCATTGTCCTTGGCGACTATCTGCTCCCAGAGAATCTCTGCCACGTCCTTGACATCCATCTCTGCCCCCACTGCATCTAAACCGTCCTTCACCATAATGGAGCAGAATGGGCAACCCACTGCCACGGTGTCGCAACCCGTTTCGGATAATTCCTTTGCCCGAATCTCATTAACACGCTTGTCCGCCTCCTCCTCCATCCACATTTGTGCGCCCCCTGCCCCACAACAGAACGAATCCCGGCCGCTGTTCTCAGTCTCAACATCTACTCCACCGATTACATCCCTAGGCTCGTCGATGACCCCTCCAATTCGGCCAAGGTAGCAGGGGTCATGGAAGGTAATACTCTGGCCGTTTTTCTCCACCCGGGGCAGCCTCCCCTCCTCTTGCAATTTGGCTAGTATCTCAGAATGATGGAAGACCTCCAGATCTTCTCCTCCGTAATCTCCGTACTCTTTGCCCAGCGTGTGGAAGCAATGGGGGCATGAGGCGATAATTCGCTTCACACCCAATTCCTGGAACGTCATCATGTTCGTCTCCGCGAGCATCTGAAACAGATATTCGTTCCCAGCCCTACGTGCCGGATCGCCAGAGCACCCCTCTTGCATCCCCAGTATCCCGACATCTAGTCCAGCTTCCTTCAGGAGGGAAATTGTAGACCTTGCAACCTTCTGATTTCTCTCATCGAAGCTTGCTGCGCATCCTACGAAGTAGATGTATTCAGCAGGCTCTCCTATTTTCACATCCAAATCTGAGGCCCAGTCGGCTCTTTCGTGTTCGCCATATCCATACGGGTTTGAGGCCGACTCTATGTTCCCCATGGCGGTGTTGAGGACGTCCGGATACTCCATCGTCTCCATCATAGCATTCCTACGCAGATCTGTTAGCTTAGGCACATGCTCGATGTATAGTGGGCAGACATCGACACAAGCGTTACATGTAGTGCATGCCCATACTGCCTCTTCGGTAATCCTCTGCATCATCGTCTCCTCCGGGGTCTCACCAGACAGCAGAAGTGGGGCGTGCTCGTTCGCATAGTCCCTAACATCATGGATTACCTGCATTGGATTGAGTCCCTTGCCAGATGCATATGCGGGACAAACATCCTGGCATCTCGCGCAAGAAGTACAGGACCACCCGTCAATTAGTTGCCTCCATGTGTACTGCGTGTAGCTACTAACTCCGAAGGATTCGATGTCCAAGTCCTCAAGCGGAACTGCCTTCCCATCATCTCCCAGGGCGAGGGGACGCATCTTGGCAACAGGACCGGTGTCATGGAAGAATACGTTTGGAACCGCCATGACCAAGTGCATGTGCTTGGAAAGAGGAATTAGGAACAGAAAGACCGAGATTGCAAGCATGTGTAGCCAATAAGAAACTACGACCGTCCCATCTGAAAGCCCAAACTCACTGAACTGGTGCCCAATGGGTTCCCAGAAGGGACTCGGGTCTTCTTTCGACTCAATCATGAATGAAGTCGTTGTTATGGTGAAAATCAGTAATAAGATAGCATTTCCTTCTAGTTGCGATTTTCCCTTGAGCTTCTCGGGAGTGAAAGCCACACGGCGAACAAATGCCGCGACGCATCCGATGAGTGCCATAGTGTACCCCAGTTCAACCACTCCATTCCAGGGGCCAACGAGCAACTCGGGCAGCAACTCGCCAGAGAAGTAATTCGCAGTTGCGAGATCAAACATATCTGATGCGAGCATCAAGAAACCCCAGAACATCAGCACATGCATCGTTCCAGCAACTCTGTCCCTGAGCACCTTCTTTTGCCCAAGCCATCCTGTGATGAATTCCTTTATCCTAGGGCCCCAGGAGTCGAATCTTGAGTCAGGCGAACCAATCAGGACCAGGCGTGTAGCTTTCTGTACCTGGTAAGTGAAGAATCCTATTGATACCGAGGCCATAATCAGAAGAATCATCCAACCATCCAAGGGCCCGTAAGTCTGCAGAAGGGGATGGATCATTGGTACTCACCGGGGTTTACCCGAATCCCCCGCCTACAAACAAGACCTTGAAACAACCGCTAAACAGGCCAACACTCATGTCCTAATGTGCCAGCCATCAGTCATGCCGAGTGCCTTTGCTCCCGGAAAATGCATTCTCTTTGGGGAGCATGCAGTGGTATTCGGACACCCAGCTGTAGCAGTGGCAATAGATCAGGGAGTTAGGGTCAGTGTCGAAGAGTCCGACAGGTGGAAACTAGAGGGTTCTTCATTCGAACCCTCAAGACACCCTCACATCTCCCACATAATTCAGAACATCTTCCAGTACTCTGGCCCTCCTCTTGACATTGACGTGGACAGCTCCCTCTTCTCTGCCGCGGGGATGGGGTCATCCGCTGCACTATCGAATGCCTTCGGAGCCGCGATGCACGCCCACCTTAATCCGGACGAGGAACTCGATGCCGTAAAACTGGCTAAAATGGCCCATTCTGCTGAGGCAACTGCTCAGAAGGGTAGGGCTAGCCCAACAGATACCGCAACCAGTGCCCTCGGAGGATGCGTAGTCGTTTCTGGTTCCGAAGTATCGGGAACAAGGCATGTTTTCGATACCAGTCTGAAAACCCCCGAGGGATCTAGGGAATGGTCGATCAATGTCGTTGACATTCCCCAGGGGATCGGAGACGCATGGCTAGTGATTGGATACTCGGGAACCGGTTCCCCCACAGGAAGAATGGTCGCCAAGGTTGCAAAACTAATTTCTGAAGTCCCCGAAAGGATGGAGGAGATGGAAGCGATTGCCAACATTACGAGGGCGGGATTAGCCGCTCTTTCGGCAGGAAACCTTGAGGGCTTGGGGATGGCCATGGATGCCTGCCATGAAAGCCTAAGAAAACTGGAAGTGAGCAGCAGTAAGCTAGACCGGATGGTCAATGCGGCAAGACCTCACTCCATGGGCGCAAAACTCACAGGAGCTGGAGGCGGAGGTTGCATGGTCGCACTAACGCATGAACCAACTAGGGTTTCCGAGGCGATAGAAGTTGCAGGGGGAAGGCCGTTGATGTCCAGACTGGGCGCACAAGGAGTCAGATTCCTATAACTAACAGATCCGAAAATAGCCTCAGGAAAATACCATCCACTTATATTACCATTTATAAGGGGGCAGACGGTCGACAACCTATGCTCAGCGATGAAGAAAGACTCACCGTAGTGAATGTAGTAGCCTCTACCAGAGTAGCGGAGGAACTGGACCTCCCAGACATAGCCATCCAGTTGAATTGCGAGTACGAACCCGAGCAGTTCCCCGGTGTTGTCTATAGGGTAGTTGAACCCAAACTGGCCATCCTGATGTTCAGGTCAGGCAGGGCCGTTTGCACTGGGGGGAAGAACGAGGACAATATCCAGACTGGAATCGAGAGGATGATCGGCGATCTCAGAAACGCGGGCATTGAGACTTGGGATCTGAAGGACGTCGAGATAGAAGTCCAGAACATGGTCGCAACTTACTCCCTATTCTATCCGGAGGACTACGGGGAAGTCGCCAGAATGGATGACATCAACACCAAGGTCATCGACGAAGAAGGCGGAGGAATTAGGGCAGCTACCGATGAGGAGGTAGAGAACGAGGACTCACGAATTAGGGGAATCCTGGAGGGGGAGCCACTAGCTGCCCTCCCAAGGAAACTCAATCTGAACAACCTGACCTTCCACCTGCCCTTCGACAAGGTCGAATACGAGCCAGAGCAGTTCCCAGGGCTGATTTACAGACTTGACTACCCAAAAGTGGTGTGCTTGATATTCGGCAGCGGCAAGATGGTGATTACCGGTGCTAGGCACAAGGACGAGATTCTCGAGGCCGTCGAGCAGATCAAAGACGAGCTAGCGGACCTGCTCTAGTCGATGAACTAACGTTATTGGGCAGACCGGCATGCGAATGCCATGCAAGCAGCCTCTCGCGCCATGCTGATGGTTGCAGCCTTGGCACTAGCACCGTTAGCCTGCTCCCTGACAGTGGCAGACCTTGCTAACACCGATTCATACTCAGAAGAATCCTCTGCGCAAGCCAGAAACACGGGGTCCGCCGATGTACCGGACTGGAGGGTCAGCGACAACTGGATGTACGACGGTTATCTCGATGTGGCGGACTTCGTAGCTGGCTCTGGAGTCTCCACAAACGTCGAGACCCTGGATGGTACGCTAGACAGAACGGTCCAGGATATATTTCTGGCAGATATCAGCGACGACGAATCACTTGTCTACGAGGTGGTCTCTTTGGGGGAGTACGAGTCAGACGGCTCAATAGAACTCGATGGTGTAGATGGGTGCCTGTACGTTGACATGGAAACTACCGAAATAATCCGCTCCTCCGATTTGGCAACTTTCTCCCAGAGTGTCACCATTGACGCATATTTCGATCCTTGGTGCTGGTCTGCACTACGGCAAACAATCGGCGAACTGAGCGTAGAGAACACTTTCAATCCCCCTTTGGAGAACTACGACTTCCCACTCTCAGTTGGCGAGTCATGGGGTATGGACTACGATCAGGAGACTGATTACAGCGGCAGTAGCAACTACGTGGATATCCCGGACGACACGAGCGATTCCAACTCCACCAGTTGGACGGCCGTCAGCCAAGGTAGCTCCGGCGTCTCATATCCAGGATGCTACCAGTCATTCAACGTCACCTCCTATGACTCGGATGGGGACGAGACGGGTTTCAACTGGTATTGCCCAGCGATTAGAGGGGAAGTCAAGAGCTCAATCGAACAGGCATTCGGATTCATCGCGGTCCATGAGCTGGTCAGCTACCAACCAGTTTCTAGGGGGAAGGAGATTTCGATAGACATCGAATACCCACTTTCGCCTACTGACATAGAGATATCAGCATGGCTTAATGTCACGGAACAGGGGCAAGGAGTCGCTAACCAGGATCTTCAGTTCCGCTACGAATCTGAGGATGAGGTACAGAACATAACCACGGATGAAAACGGCTCCTACCATTTGACTTTCAACTCCGGAGACAACCCCGACGACACCCATGGCCCCGGAGAACTCGGCAGCCACGGTTTGATTGCTTGGACACACCTTGGCGACAATATCCTAGGGGTAAAATCTCTAGTCATAGACTCAGGAGTTCATGAGATAGACTTGGTCGCCAGATCTTCTGCCGTAACCGTTCAGAGGCTGCGCCCATCATCTGGAAACGAGGTTACACTAGACTCATCCATTGGATTTACGGCAGTTTCTGGAGACATCCTAACCTTCTCCGTCCCAGTTTTGAACCGAGGCCTGATCCAGTCGCCATACTCCACGATTGTCATCAGCGCCCCAGACGGTTCAGAAGTTTCAGGCACGGTTCCTCCACTAGGGAGCCTGCAGGAATCCCGGGTTCTTGTCAATTGGACAGTACCCGAATCCCAGCCTTTCGGAAACGTCTACCTGTTCTTCGAGGTAGATCCCTTGGAGGAGATTACTCAGGACGGGAACAGATCAAACAACCTAGGATCATTCGTACTCTACGTAGGGGGCCTCCCAATCTCGGACCTCTCCATGCCAAACGACACTCTGACAAACGAGGCGGTGACATTGGATGCAAGCACGTCTTACGACCCAGATGGGGGGAGCATAGGATGCGAATTCAACATCGAAAAGGTAGATGGTTCCTTTGCCCAGTTATTCGATGATGACTGCATTGTCGAATGGTCTTGGGTAGACGATGGCACCTTCGCAGTTTCAGTTCTGGTCACGGACGAGGAGAGCGACCAGTCAACTAACGACTCCACGATCACGGTCCTCAATCGTCCTCCTGTGGTCACCCTCGGTTCGAATTATGACGAGATAGTGGTCACCACGCCCATCACGTTCTCTGTGACAGAAATCAGTGACAATGACACGAGGAATCCTTCCGCGCCCGCGGAGATCCTTTGGGGCGTCGAGTGCTCAGAGGGACAGGTCGGCCAGTCATGCACAGTTACGCCAATGGTAGAGGGGAACTTTACCATTGGATTACTGGCAACCGATGATGATGGGGCAACGACATTCGTAGAACACTCCGTCCAAGTCACAAACATAGCTCCCTCAAACCCAGTCGCAGAACTCTACCGAGGAGAGGAGAGGCTCTTCCCCGATAGCCGCGGAGTCTTCACAATCTTCGAAGGCGATGAGATAACCTTCTGGGGGCAAGCCGATGACTCGTCAAACGACATCGAAACCCTCTTTCACGTATGGAAGCCAGACGCCGAGCACTATCCCGATATCAACTCAACCAGTACTGGCGATAGGAGCACACTCTCAGGAGTCTCATACAACACATCAGGAATGCATCTAGCAACTCTACAGGTCTTCGACGATGACGGCGAGGGAACAGAGCTCCTGATAGTCCCAATACAGGTTGTCAATGTAGTCCCTGAGATTTCCCCCATGACGACCATCCTTGGGGATTTGGAGGAGGATGAGGAGTTCACAGTCAGTCCCATTGTTTCTGACACCGGAAATGACTCCGAGTCCCTCATCCAATGCTTCGATCTGGACCCCTCAAACGATCATGACTCGGATGGCGATCCGGAGAATGACTGCGACGTGCAATCCGGCATTCTAGTTCACTCATGGCCGGACTCATACTCAGCCCCTAGCTCGATAATTTTCCATGTCACGGACGATGACGGCGCATCAGAATCCATAGAGTTAACTTTCGTTGTCACCAACTCGCCTCCAGAGGCATTCGCATCGGCCAGCGTCACCAATCCAACAGCGGGTGACTCCGTAATCCTCTCTGCCAACGGCACAATCGACTCCCAGGCAGACCTGGACTCCTTGGTTTTCAACTGGGACATCGACATTACCGACGACTCGGATGGAGATGGCAATCCTGCAAATGACGTCGACTACACTGGCAGATGGATAGAGTTCTCCTATGACTCCGGGGGGCCGAAGAAGGCACAGCTAACGGTGCTGGACGATAGTTCCAGCCACTCAGTCATCATGGACTTTGAGGTAGCCGACAAGCCCGTCACAATTTCCGGGACTATCAAATCAAGTATCGGCCTGATAATCATCGTACTCGCAGCGACCTCCTTGGTTGCATGGACCTTCCTAAGACCCGGTTCCAAGGATGAAAAAGAGATGCCAAAGGGCCTCCAGGGGATGGACATCGACGCTGCATTCGACGAACCCGCAGAACCCACAGTGACCACTAGCCCGTTCGAAGCGGCCCACGAGACTTCCAGACCTACGGATGATCCAGCGATACTGGAGGGACTGGACGATATCCTCGGAGAGCTCACCGGTAACCAACCAGGGGGAAACCCCGACTCCGAGTTGCCCTCGGCACCGAATCTCGGCGAGCAAAAAGCCAATCTCGATCTCTCAGATATAGAAGCACTCTTTGAGGAGTAGCTCTCGGACCGTCCGTGGTAAACCTCTTCAGACTTCTCGGACTTCCCAATCCGAACACGACTCCGAAGGCTAAACCAGGATTGGGGTCGGACGCAACAGAACCCGGACCGAAGGCCGGCAACCGGTTCCACGATCTCGGCGAGTCAAGGTGGTCAGAGAGGACAGAGAGAGTGACTGAGAGGCCGTCCAGGAGGGTGATCTACATGGAACCAGACGGCCTACACAGACTTCAGTTGGATGGGATCGAGGGAAATCTATCCGTAGGGGACATGGTGATCATCGATCTGAATTCTCTGAATCACATGCCCAGCCAGCAATCGGTATGCTCCAGGAGGGCCCAGGATCTGGGAGACAGGACAAACCTCCCTGTCTTCGCCCTTAATGAGGACGACTCGCTTCTGATGATTGCAGGAGCAAAGATGAGGGTCGACACCCACAAGCACAGGCTCGGCTCTCCTGCATTAGATAGGGCGATAGACAACTAGTGTCCATCACTCCTCTTCAAACCAAGAATCAAGATCACCTCTTGAGATCTCCATTATCGCATGCTCCGTGAAATCACGATATGCCGACCATCTGGATATCTCTTCTTCTTCGTCTCCCCTCTCGGTCTTCCTTTCAATAGAGTCATTCGCGTATCTGACGCATCTTCT
>Ga0208408_1001599_pt1 | contig 12880 bp, 13 predicted proteins | sample ETNtaG_4_FD_185776 | JGI IMG/M metagenome (GOLD analysis project Ga0208408, IMG submission 185776) | Marine microbial and viral communities from oxygen minimum zone, Eastern Pacific Ocean - ETNP201406SV67 (SPAdes) (version 2) | ecosystem: Environmental > Aquatic > Marine > Oceanic ... | reverse complement strand
ATTTGTTTACACTACGGCCCTGGAGAACGGTTATCCTGTAACTGAACAGCTGTTAAACCAGCCGGTAGTGCTGAATGTGCAGAATACAGACGGTTCCTGGGTAAAATGGAAACCCCAGAATTACGATGGCGGAACAGGGGGGCTGACCACATTTCGGGAGGGTCTAAGAAAATCACTGAACCTGATTTCGGTGCGCATGGTACAACAGGACATTGCCCCGGCGGAACAGGTGAAGCGCACCGCGCAGCGAATGGGTATCAGCACCGATATCAGGGCTGTGGACGCCATTGCCCTGGGTACTTCAGAAGTGTACCCGATAGAAATTGTGGGAGCCTATTCCGCTCTGGCCAACAAAGGTGTATACTCCAGGCCATTTGCTATTTCCCGCATCGAGGACCGCTACGGCAATATCCTGAAAGAATATTATCCGGAACGGAAGGAAGTATTGAGCGAAGAGACGGCCTATCTTATGACCAACCTGATGCAGACGGTGATGGACCGGGGAACGGGGGGCAGCGCCCGCTGGAAATACAATTTTAACCGCCCTGCCGCCGGGAAAACGGGAACCACCCAGGGTTGGAGTGACGCCTGGTTTGTGGGTTTTACCCCCCAGATCGCCGCCGGAGGATGGTTTGGTGTGGATGATTTCCGCGTGCCTCTGGGACCCGGACAGGATGGGACCAAAGCAGCCCTGCCGGCCTGGGCCCGCTTTATGCGGGATGCCCATGATACACTTAGTTACCATGTGGAAAAATTTGCCGTGCCCGCGGGCATCTTGAAAAAGAATATCTGTTCCGTGACCAAAAAACTTCCCCAGCATTCCTGTCCATTGGAAAAAGAGATATTTAAAAAAGGGACAGAACCCGCCCGTACCTGCAAGGTACACCGTTCCAGCTAGCCTGGATCTATCACTGGCCTCCTACAGCGGATGTCACACCCAATACCTGAATCATATTAAGAATCATCCTTTTTTCTCCGCGATGGAAAGCGGATCATGGGGATAGGCGCCCGCTCCCGAACCGTGTACAGGGTCAGATACAGGGCGATAATAAACATAACGAGGTTGGGCGACCACATGCCCACTGCCGCCGGCACCATATTGCGGTCAGCCATCTTTTCCCCGCCCAGGAGCATCACATAATACAAAAGAAAAAATACAAAACTGAGACTGGTGCTTACGGCGAAACCGCCCCGCTTGGCCATAACTCCCAGGGGTGCGCCCAGCAATACAAATAAAATACAGGCGAAAGGAAGGGAAAATTTCTTGTGGATCTCAACACCATATTTATTCCTGCTTTTCTGGTAGCTCCGCAGAAGGCTGAATTCATTTTTTATCTGTCGCTCCAGGCTCCGCAGCTGCCGTTCTTTTTTCCGTAAGCCGGCCTGGTTGAGGGTAGTGTCTTTCCTTATAGTTTCCCGGGCATTGTTTACTGCAGTATTGGCCATTTCCAGGGTCCTGGGATGAATGCTGTCACCCAGGGTTCGGTAAAAAGCGCCGTGAAGACGTTTTTTCACCACCTTCAGGCGCAGGTCATAACTCTCCTGTTTTTCCACCATCATAGGTACGGTCATTTCCCGGTCAGTGCGGCTGGAAGAATCGCGGCGGTTTAAAAGCAGGTCTTCGGCAGGGATAGTAATGACATGGGTATCAAAAATGATGCGCCGGTAATTGGTGAAATCACCCACCTCCAGCTCGTGGATCTCGCCGTCGTAAAGAGTCAGTAGAAATGCGTCCGCCAGGGTGCCCAGGGTTCCGGAACTGGCCTGGATACTGGTCTGGGCCTCCTGTTTGCCCTTGGAAAAAATGCGTACATCGGTCATTAATCTACCGGCCTTGCCGCCGATGATCATGCTGTAATCCGGCAGGTTGTCCAGGAAAATCCCAGGTTCAATGTTCATGTCCGGGCGCTTGCGGTAGATGTCGCCGGACAGCAGCCGGGCTCGAAAATTCATTTCCGGCAGGATGAAATTATTAAAAAAGGTAAGTACCAGGGCGACCAGAACCCCAAACATCAGAGGAGAGCGGATGATAGACAAAAAACTGATCCCGGAAGAGCGCATGGCGTTGATCTCATTATCTTCCGACATTCGACCGAAGGTCATCAGGCTGGCCAGCAGTACGGCCATGGGTACGGAAAGAGCGATAATCCAGGCCAGGTTCAAAAACAGGTATTCCAGGATAGTGCCTACGTCCAGGCCCTTGCCCAGGAAGCGGTCGATGGCCCGCAGCAGGAAATTGATGAAAAGAATGAAAGTAATCATGAGCAGGGAAAAAATAAAAGGCAGGATCGTTTCCCGCACCAGGTATTTAGACAATAGCCGCATGGTAGAAATTACAATCAGCAGGTGCTTGCGGTTCATGCGAAATTCTTTTAATTCGAAATTGATTTCCTGTAATTTCCGCGGCTTTATTTCAGAATATTCTGGATAAAGTTTGTATGGTGGGTGTAGCTCAGCTGGTTAGAGCACCTGGTTGTGGCCCAGGAGGCCGTGGGTTCAAGTCCCATCACTCACCCAAAAAGTATTTTCGGGGTGTAGCGTAGTCCGGTTAGCGCGCCTGCTTTGGGAGCAGGAGGTCGGGAGTTCGAATCTCTCCACCCCGACACGAGAGAATACCAGTTGTCTCTGACGAAGAGCCTCGTTTCACGACGAGGCTCTTTCTTTTTCTACTCTTTACCTTATTCTATTACACCTTAATCAATCATGGTCAACTATAACCAAATATACCCGTTTGAAGGACACGGTTTTGAAGGACATAGCTAACGTTGTTGGTGTATTCGCATTACATCTGGTTATGAATCGCGCACTCAACGAAAAGTGAAAGGGTGAACCGGAAAACGTGGGGGGCGGGTACGTAATATGTGCCTTGCGCACATTTTTGCGATAGTTTTTTGTTTCTGGCAGGATGGGTAGATTTTGATAGGTAGTTAAGTATATTAATATGTTTATAAAAAAAAATATCATTGTCATCACAGTATTATTAACCATTTTAATCGGAATTATGATAAGGGAGGGTAATAGACAAACTGAAATGTGGAAAAAGGCTCCATATTTGAGAGAAAAACCTTCTAAAGAATATTTAGCGAAAATACAGGGAAATTTTAGACCAAATAAATAGTCTAATTCAAAATCGGGTAATTAGTCAACCTCACCATCCAACTCCACACTCGTGGGGTTTTTTGTTTGTGGGATGATGGGTAGATTTGGTTATGATTAGGTATATATCATTACTACTGTTTATTGGGTTGGTCTTTTGGACCTGCGGCAAGCAAGACCCTGTTAGCACTAATTCTGAAATCCAGAGTGGTGGGATTACGACAATTGATTCAATTTCTTGCTCTCCTATTGATGAACTCAATCAGGAAAATCTATGTACTGCGACTGGTGGTACGGATGGTGTAAAAATATTGGGTAGGTGTTATTCAATAGAGAACACAATCAGAATTGATTTGTCTTGGAAAAATATTAGAGATAGTCTCCCACCAGAGATAGGGTTACTGACCAATTTAACATATTTGAATTTATCTTATAATCAACTAAAAGGAAATATACCACCTCAGATTTGTAACTTAACTAATTTAACATATTTGGATGTTTCCTGGTGTCAACTCACAGGAGAAATACCTCCTGAAATTGGTAATTTGACCAATTTGACTCATTTAATGCTAGAGAGGAATCATTTTGAAGGAGAAATACCATCTGAAATTGGTAATCTTTCAAAATTGGAAGAATTTAGGATTTCTAATAATTCATTTACTGGAGAAATACCTCCTGAAATTGGCAATCTGGTAAATTTAAATCGATTAAGTTTATTTAATAATCAACTCACTGGAGTTATTCCATCCACGATAGGTAATTTAGTAAATCTGAAATCTTTTGGAGCATCTTGGAATGAATTGACTGGCTCTATCCCAATAGAGATAGGTAACCTAACTCAATTGCATGTATTAGGATTGCACAATAACCATCTCACAGGTCCAATCCCCTCTACGATTGGTAACTTGACAAATCTTGGTGTATGGGATAGTCAATATTATGATATACACATGGGCGGTCCTGGTGGTATGGGAATGGATTACTGGCCGGCATTATATCTTAGTAATAACCAACTCAGCGGACCATTACCCTCTGAATTAGGAAATTTAACGGCTTTAGAACAAGTTAACTTAAGTAATAACAACATTACTGGACCAATTCCCCCAGAAATAGGAAATATGACAGCGCTTATTGTAATGGAATTACAAAATAATATGCTTAGTGGTGTGCTACCCTCTGAGCTTGGAAATCTGCCCAATATGAACACTATAGAATCCGGCTTTAATTTAAACTCCAATAAATTGAGAGGACAAATACCCGAGGAATTATGCAATATAAAAATAGGCTTAGGCGATAACGAGTTTTGTCCTCCATGGCCAAGTTGCTTTTTAGAATCCGAGTTTATAAGAATTGTGGGTAATAATATTCCTGATTGGGGAATTTATTGTAATCCTTACCCTGACTGTCCCGATGGATATACGGCTATCACTAATCCGCCACCAATAAATGGTGTTGATGGATATTGTTTTTATCAAGATGATGTAGACGTGCTACAAGATATTATAGATGCAAATGGTAATTTGGAAAACTTGGTACCACTGGAATTAGGCGAACAAACATGGTATATCACAGATTGGAACAATTCCGGAAGACTAGAAAATCTCCACCATGGCAGATTAGGTTCTTTGGATTTATCCAATCTTCCTATTACTAATTTCCCAGAAAGTATAGTTAACTTAGATAAATTAGAGTATCTCAATTTTTCCAATACACAGCTCTCCACTATCCCTGAAAGTATCGGTTATCTAACCGAGTTAGAAAGTATATTTGCGATTGGCGGTCAGCTCACAGGACCAATACCACCGGAGCTTGGGAATCTCACAAACCTTATGTCTCTGCGTTTACAGGATAATCAGCTAACAGGACCAATACCACCGGAGCTTGGAAATCTTACAAAACTTACGTATTTATGGGTACAGGATAATCAACTAACAGGTTCTATTCCAGCCGAGTTAGGGAATACCAATCTACATTGGTTAGATTTAAGTAGAAATCAACTCACGGGAGAAGTCCCAATGGAAATATGGAATATAAATGCCCATTATTCCCAAAGTGATACACCCTATGAATCTCAAGGAGAATCCTTAAGAAGAATTTCTATCCGGGAGAATAACCTTACGGGAGTAATACCAGAGAGTATATGTGATATAAATTTGAGATGGAGGGCTTTTAATTTTATTGATTTAAGGGACAACAAATTTTGTCCACCATATCCGTCCTGTCTTGATAATAGAACAGGACAGCAGGACATATCTAACTGCAATTAACCTTCAAGCCCTGGTCACCCGGGGTTTTTTGTTACTGGGAGGATGGGTAGATTGGGATGTGAAAAGGCGAACATTTATTAAAAATGGAATTCTAGGGACAATTGGTGCAGGAATTATGCCTGGTTCTATATTATCAAGTAGGGACTGTACTATTACTCACTCTGATATATTGGGTCCATATTGGTCACAAAATCATCCTCAAAGAACTATCTTAGCAAATTCTGAAGAACCTGGAACTCGAATTTTTATTTCAGGAGTTGTAACTGCTGATGATTGTGAAACTCCAATTCAAAATGCATTAGTAGATGTATGGCACGCAAATGATGATGGTTGTTATACTGTCTTCCAAGAATGTCAATCTGGAAACTCTAATAATGACCCATACAATTTGAGAGGTATTATTGTTACTGACCAAAATGGATATTATGGTTTTGAATCAATATTTCCTGGATATTATACAGGGAGACCAAGGCATTTTCATTATAAAATTACTAGCCCTTCTGGTTTAGAATTAGTCACTCAATGCTATTTTGAAGTTGACCCATTAATAGATGGGGACTGGGAAGAAAATCATCCTGGATTAGTAATACCATTGGAAGAAACAGAAAATGGTTTAGTTGGTATTTTGGATATTGTTATGAATGAAGAAGCATCTGTTGTCAGCATTGATAATAAACCTTTTACTTCACCGAATAGATTTTCTCTTGATACTGTATACCCGAATCCATTTAATAATTCAATTAAGATTGATTTCACAATAAATAATTCTGGGTATGTGGATATTGGTATTTATGATATAACAGGTAAATGGGTATTAAACTTAATTGGAAAACAGATGCATAGTGGAAAGTATAATATAGTTTGGAAAGGAGATGATATGGCAGGAAACGCAGTTGCATCAGGTTCCTATTTAGTAATGATGAAATTTGGTAGTTCAATTCAAACAAAAAAGATAAAACTAATTAAGTAATACATATTTCAGTATCATCTCCCCACCCACATCCGTGGGGTTTTTTGTTTGTGGGAGGATGGGTAGATTTGGGCTTACCATGAAAAAAGTATCCATATTATTAGTTTTTATTACCACGCAGATTTTAAATGCACAAGAAAACCAAATCTTTTTTGAATTAGGAGGCCCGGGGAATTTTGGCTCGGCAAATTATGACCTTCTGTTTACAAATAATCTCACTTTACGGCTTGGAATTGGTTATTACCCGGGTATTAATTATAAAGATTTAGAAAATATCCCATCAATTTTAGGTGCAAATTATTTGTTAGGTTCAAAACATCGATTGGAATTTGGTGGCGGGTGGGCTTTTGGAGGTGAAGAATTTTCTAATGGTTTATATGTAATAGCAGGGTATCGTTACCAGAAACCAGATGGTAGAGATACTTTTAGGTTTGGCTTGACAATAATAAATGAATATGACAAAACAGTCTCGCCTTATCTTGGATTGGGCTATATTATCAATGAAATTAATATCTTTGATTTTTGTATCTATAAGTAACTTTAGACAACGGTGGAATAACAAGAAATTATCAAATGAACCATAAGCCCCGGTCCCTCGGGGTTTTTTGTTTGTGGGATGATGGGTAGATTTCGAATAGTGCCAAAAAAAATATTAGAAGACTACAGTTTAGAAAAAATAACAAGATTAATCTCGGCATTGATGGGAAAATCGTTTACGTTAAATCGAATAAACAAAGGGATTACCAATAATAATTTTAAGGTCATTGTAGACGGCAAAGCATTTTTCATCTCTATACCAGGCACCAATTCAAAATTATTGAATATTGATTTCAAAAATAAATATTATAATAATAAAATTTGTGGCGACATCGGTATATCACCAAAAGTAGTTCATTATATCAAAGCTGAAGAATTACTCGTTACAGAGTTCATAACATCCAAAAATTCTGTATCAAAATCATTTCATGGCTCTGAAAAGATATCTGTACTTGTAAAAATGATAAAAACATTACATGATGCAAAACCGTTTTACAGGAATTTTAATATGTTTACCTATATTTATCATTATATGAATATTTTAAAAAAAGAGGGGCTACCAAAACTGCTGTTTCCGATTTCAAATAGGATTGACAATCTTGGTCAAAAACTTGCGCTCTACAGAAGGCATCTGGTTCCATGTCACAATGATTTTGTAATCGGAAATATCATCGATAATCAGAATCAAATGTTTTTAGTGGATTTTGATTATAGTGGCAATAATGACCCCTGTTTTGAACTTGGCAATTTAATTGTTGAGATGAACTATAATCACAACCAAGTCAACGAGCTGATTAAAAGGTATTATGGAGAAATTCAAGAAAATATAATTTCAAGAGTATATCTGCAAGGTATAGCCAGTGATATAGGATGGTCTTTGTGGGGTTATGTACAAGCCAAAGTTTCTAACCTGAATTATGATTTTAATCAATACGCAATAAACCGCATGGAAAGAGTAATGAATAAAATGGACTCGGCTGACTATGAATTATGGCTAAAAAATATTTGAATATATATATCAAGCCCCGGTCACCCGGGCTTTTTTGTTTGTGGGAGGATGGGTAGATTTGGTTATGGGTAGATATATATCCTTCCTACTATTTATTGGGTTGGTTTGGGGGCAAAGCGATAAACCTTTGTCTGTTAATAGTCTTTCATGGCTTACTGGTTCTTGGCAAGGACCAATTGAAGGGAATATATTAGAAGAAACCTGGCTACCACCTCGTGCAGGCACTATAGTTGCCTTGGTACGTTTAACCAATGAGTCAAGCACCAAATTTGTAGAAATAATTCATATAGAAGAAGTCAATGGTACACTTGAACTCCAATTACAACTCTTTGATAACTCTTTGTCGCCAGAGAATCCTGAAGCATACCATTTTGAATTAACAAAAATGGAAGAAAATTACATATCTTTCAAAGGTATTAGTCCAGGTGCACATCGGACTCTGAGTTACGAACGACCAGAAAAAAATATATTCTATATTCGCTTTCAACCGCATGAAGGCGAAGCAATGGAGATTCGATTAACACCCGTAATATATTAGTCCACAGTGATATTTAAACATCAAGCCCCGGTCACCCGGGCTTTTTTGTTACTGGGAGGATGGGTAGATTCAATAATGAAGAATTTTAATTGCTCATTATTGTATTGATGAATAAGAAACAAAAAACATTTTCTTTACAATGGGGTAGCGGAATTGTCGAAGAAGAAGCACAGATTCAATGCGAGTACCATAACCCAACAATTCAATTGTTGAAGTTTACCGATGGTGAAGCCAAAGGCACTTACGAAATAAGATTTTGCCATTACAATCATGAAGGTCGATTTCAACGCTCTCCTCTTATTTTGGATGACAAAGATATTCCACGACTAAAGCTTGCTCTTGATAAAACACCGAAACTCAAAAAGTTATTAGCCCAAATGGTCATGTAAAATGCTACTATTACAAAGCATAATCCATCCTAATCAAGCCCCACATTAGCGGGGTTTTTTGTTTGTAGAAGTGGGGTTTTGTTTTTTATAGAATGATTGTTAGTAAATTGATGTTACTTGAGATGATAAACTATCTTATCATATCACTACTATCCCTTTCAGTTGGGGTTTCTCAACAGAATTGGAATATGGAGTTAATGAAAGAACATGGCGGATTAATCTATTCACCTAATTCTAATAAACCATACACAGGGGACATATATTCCATTTATGTTAATGGAAAAAAGAAATTAGAAGGTAAATACAATAACGGTATTAAAGATGGATTGTGGATTGAATGGTATAAAAATGGACAGAAGATGGAAGAAGAAATTTATAAGAACGGGGAAGAAGATGGAAAATGGACTTGGTGGTATAAGAATGGACAGAAAAAAGAAGAAGGAATTTTCAAGGGTGGGAAAAAGGATGGATTATTCACACGTTGGTATGAAAATGGACAGAAGTATCAAGAAGGAACCTACAAGGAAGGGGAATTAGATGGATTATTGACTGGGTGGTATGAAAATGGACAGAAGGAATATGTAAGTACTTTCAAAGATGGAATAAAAATTGAAGTAGTTAATGTTGATGAACGTTATAAGAATGGGAATAAAAAATTGAAAGGCACACTAACAGATGGGGAATTTCATGGATTACGTTCAGAATGGTACGAAAATGGACAAAAAAAAGAGGAAGGAAACTATATAGATGGTAAACAAAATGGATTATGGACTTATTGGTACGAAAATAAACAGAAGAAGACTGAAGGGACTTACAAGGATGGTTTAATGACTGGGGAATGGACTTATTGGTATGAGAATGGCCAGAAAATGCAAGAAGAAACTTACAAGGATGGAGTAAGAAAAATGACTTTTTGGTTTGAAAATGGAAAGAAGAGTGGTCAAAAAACTCTTGATAATTTGATGGGTATAATTAGTCAACAGTGTTGGGATAGAGATGGAAATGAATGTGAGTGTGGTAAATATAATGGTTGGTTGGGGTGTACGAAATGAAATACTTAAGCACGCTTGTAGAATTCACAGGTTTTGAAAATACTGGATGGGTAGATTTGGGAATGAGCCAGTCAAAAGAAAAAGTAAATATTCATCATTATATGGGAATTGAATTGAATGTTCAGACTTGGAATCTGCTTGATAAAAAAGACAGAAATGAAAATGATGATAAACGAATGTTATTTTTTGCAAAGGCATCGTTGTACCATTGGAGGAAATCACCCCACTACAAACCTGTGAATGAACAGAGGGGTCAATGGTTAATATCTCATGTGCTCGCAGTACTGAATCGAGGTGAAGAATCTCTTGTATACGCTAAAGCTTGTATGGATATAACAATGAAAGAATCTCTTAAAGACTTTGATTTAGCATATGCATATGAAAGTAAAGCCAGATCATATGCAGCATTAGGGGATTCAGAAAAAATGAATAAATGTTTTTTAAATGCTAAAACCTCTGGTGAAAAAATTAAAGGTGATGAAGATAGAAAAATCTTCTTTAATGACCTTTATAAAGACCCATGGTTTGAATGTTGCTAATTGTACAGCAGGATAGCTTTGAAAACAGAAGTTAATTGTTTGTAGCCCCACACTCGTGGGGTTTTTTGTTTGTGGGAAAAGGGGTAGATTTTACTCAATAGCATAAAGAATGATATGATAAATAAACTAATTGGAATATTTGGATTGCTATTTTTAGTAATTGGTACTGTGGGCTATGCGTTAGGGGTTGAAGGTATAACAAATGTAGGTATCGGTAATTTCATAAGTATACCTTCACTTGTAATTGTGGTTGCCTTTAGTGGACTGACCTATGCCAAAAAAGAGAGGTATAAGTTTCACGAATTAGGAAAAGTTTTAAAGCACGATATGATACTTGGTGGGTGGATTGGAACAATGATAGGTTTAATCTTAGCCTTCGCATTAGTAGATAATGATATTTTTAATCATTTTGGAGAATTATTTAATCGGGTTGGAGATGCTTTGATTACATTATTCTATGGGTATTTGATTGGGAATATTGTGGAATCCTGCTGGCCAAAAAAATAGATTACCTACATAAAGCCCCGGTCACCCGGGGTTTTTTGTTTGTGGGATGATGGGTAGATTTGGATGGTAATAATAGACAAATAAAAATTAGAAGAATGTGATGAAAAAATCGATTGTTTTACTATTAGCCATGATTTTAATTGGCTGTTACCCTGTTTCTCATATAGTAGTAGGCGAAACAAAATCACCAATATCTCCATCACAGGTAAAAATACTCGCAGAATATCCTGATGAATATGAAATTATTGCAAGGATTGATGCATCAAGTGAATTTGCATTTAAAGACCCTTCAATAAATATTACTTGGCAAAGTAAAATGGATAAAATAATAGAACGTTTAAAAATTGAAGCCGCACAACTTGGTGCTAATGGTATTGTGATAGAAAATACTGATAACAAAACTAAAAGAAATATTACGGTTAACAAGGAAAATACTACTATCAATGAAGCCCATTATAAGACTGGAACTGCAACAGCTATATTCATTAAATAAGTTAATTACAAACTCTCTATCTTATCATCCAGCCCCGGTCACCCGGGGTTTTTTGTTTATGGGTTGATGGGTAGATTTTATAATGAACCAGTCAAAAGAAAACATAGACACGAAAGGTGCTGAAAAAACAGGGGTTGTCCCAACATTTTTGGTTGCTATTGAACAATATTTCCAGAGCGATGAACGCATTATCCACGATAATTTCGCTTTGAAAATTTTGCCTGTTGCGTCTCAATTATTTATCAAGCTAATGTGGTTCTCTGTGCTGAGGGACTGGATAATAAAAGCATCAGAGAAGCAAGTACCCGGGATTTGGAGCGGTTTCATGTGTCGCAAACGCTACATAGATGATAAGGTGGTTTTGGCTGTTACTGATGATCATTCAGTTGATGCAGTAGTGAATTTAGGAGCGGGATATGATACTCGTCTGTATCGACTACCCGCTTTGGAAAATGTGTCCGCTTGGGAAGTGGACCAGCCTGAAAATATTGAGTCAAAACAAGCAAATCTGCAAAAAATATTAGGTAGTATACCCAAGAATATTACACTCGTTCCAATCAACTTTATTGAGCAAGAATTAGGTGCTGTTCTAAAGGAGTATGGCTATTTAAGTAATACGAAAACCTTTTTCATCTGGGAAGCTGTCAGTCAATATTTAACAGAGACATCTGTTCGTCAGACATTCAATTTCTTGTCACAAGTATCAGCCGGAAGTCGGCTGGCGTTTACATATGTGCGCAAAGATTTTATCGAAGGCAAGAAATTATATGGGTTGGAAAAGTTTTATGACAAGATAATCGTGAAAGACAATGTGTGGCACTTTGGGTTTGAGCCAAATGAGTTGGCCAGTTTCTTAAGTGAGTATGGCTGGCGCATGGTGGAGCATCTTGGTTATGATGAACTTGCAGAACAACACATGAAACCAACTGGACGCGAGCTACCCTTTATGACAATTGAGCGAATGGTTTATGCGGAAAAAATGTAGGTGGATGCAAATAGTCGTCTTTAACCTCCGCCCAGTAGCGGGGTTTTTTGTTTGCGGGATGATGGGTAGATTTGGATATGCCAATGTATGATTATAAATGCAAAAAATGTGGGCATGAGTTTGAAAATCTTGTGCCATTTTCTATAGAAGATAAAGATGTAGAATGTCCGAGTTGCAATAATAAGGATTCAAAGCGGTTGTTGTGTGCTCCAAATATCTCTACAGATGCTAATGGAGGTTCATCCAAAAGTTCAGGTAATGCACCATCAGGCTTTTCATGAGCAAACTAAATCTGTGGTCACAGTAACTTTTAATGATTTTTTATACAAGCCCCGGTCACCCGGGGTTTTTTGTTTATGGGTTGATGGGTAGATTTTTGTACTAAAAAAAAATACTTATTAACAAAATGTGGGATGATATGCAGAAAAAACTAAATATTGTTATTACAGGCGGGAATCGTGGAATTGGATATGGTTTACTTGAAATACTTTCAGATAA
>Ga0208408_1001593_pt1 | contig 12909 bp, 15 predicted proteins | sample ETNtaG_4_FD_185776 | JGI IMG/M metagenome (GOLD analysis project Ga0208408, IMG submission 185776) | Marine microbial and viral communities from oxygen minimum zone, Eastern Pacific Ocean - ETNP201406SV67 (SPAdes) (version 2) | ecosystem: Environmental > Aquatic > Marine > Oceanic ... | reverse complement strand
TAGGTTTGATTTTTCCCCAATTATTAGTAAGCCACTCATCAGTATAAATTTCAGCAACAGCGTTCCATAATCTCTCTGGATTAGGAAGGTGCTTTATTCCTAATTCATGTACATGTACGAAATGATTCTTATATTTACTAACTACATGTCCAATACCACCCACATGATCAAGATGAAGGTGTGTTATTGCAGATCTTTTTATATTTTGAATACCTAAACTCTCTAAAGCAGATATAAGATAGGGGAAAGACTTCGAAGGCCCAACCTCAATTAAAATTGGATCTTTAGAATCAATATAGTAGCAAGCTAGTCTGCCTTCTTTACCTTCCATTAATACATCAATTTGATATATATTATTATCAAACTTTTTAACAATTGGTTGCACATTTACATTGTTGCATAATTGTTTTATAAACTAAAATATATGTGTGAAAGTTTCTTTATCAAGTACATCAATGCAGTCTTTAGATGCTGCTAATGCTATTTCCGATTTAAACCCGAATGCTGCAGATTTACTAATAACTAGCGTTTTAACCTCTATGGTTGCTGATTTAGGCGTTATTACACCTACATCTGGTGCTTTGTTAACTTACTTTGATAGTGAGCTAAATTCTGCTCAAACAGTTGATGCTTATTTTATAGCTCCCAAATATTTTGGAGGAGATGATCTAACTCAAAATAAAATAGCTATTGCATATGGAGGCTACGTAGAAACTTGCACGGGGGTAAATACTTTTGCTATTCCAGGAATATATAAATTAATGGAATATATTTACGAAAAAAAAGCATCATTACCTTTAGAGGTTTTATTTGAATATCCTATATCAATTGCAAAAGAAGGTTTTAAACTAAATGAAACTTCAAAGGAATATTTAGGCTACACATTAGATTCTTTATTTTCAATTAACGATGAAGCTGTAAAAACATTTAAAGTATTTAAAGAAGACGGTCTAGACGATGGAATTATAAAATTACAGAAACTAGCTGACACTTATACTCATATGTCAAATAAAGGATTTAGTGAGTTTAATTCTGGTGATATTGCAAAAGAATTATCTAAAACAATCAAAGAAGGTGGAGGTCATGCGACATTTGATGATTTTAATTCTTATGAATTAATTCATGATTCAATTTTTGATTATAAATTTAATAATATAAATATATTCGGACATAAAGGACCCTCTATAGGGGGATTAATGGTTTTAAAGTATCTTAATGCTTTAAAATCACCTACTGATAATCTAGAAGAAACTTTGCTAAATGTATATCTTGAAAGAAAGCAGAATTTTGAGATATTTGAAAACAGAAGTAGTCTTGTAAAACAAGAAATAGAAAAATTAAGCTCGTCACCATCAACAATTCAAATTAGTACATCAGATACTGATAACAACCATTACTCAATTACGTTTTCAAGTGGTTATGGTTCTGGAGTTATATGTAAACGAACAGGTATGTTTTTTAATAACTCCCTAGGAGAAATTGAATTAAATCCTCAAGGTTTTTTAGGTAACACACATAGTGAGAGATTGATATCAAACATGAGTCCACTTATTGTTTCAAATAAGAAATCAATTTATGCACTAGGATCACCTGGTGCTGATAGAATAAGTACAGCTTTAGCCCAGGTTATAAATAATTATATAAATAAGAATGATTGGGCTGGTGCAATTTCAAAACCGAGATTTCATGTAAATCAAGATGGTTCAGTAAGAGCAGAACCAGAATCAATTGAAGATAAAAAAAATGTTACCTTCACTAATTCAAATGATATGTATTTTGGTGGTGTTTGTGTTACAGGTATAAATGATGATGTTGTTGGATACGGGGACATGAGAAGGGGAGACATAAGTTGGACAAACTAAAATCTATTCCTCATAAGAATCTATTCTATTTCGGGTCTATGGTTGTTATTATATTTTTAATTCTTTCATATTGGCAATTAGATAGATATCAAACAAATAAAAACATAACTTACGATGAAACTAATCAAGAGTTAATAAATATAGATGAAATAAATTTAACTAACAGTGAATCTTTTATAAAAATAAATGGGTCATTTAGACTTGTTGATTATTATAAATTACGTTCAAGAGTTTACAATGGAGCCTCTGGTTATCACATAGTTGCTATTTATAGAGATGAAAATAATAAACATTTAACTATTAATCATGGATGGATTCCATTAGAAAATGCAATGATTGAAATAGGAAACTTTAGATATGGATTCGATGGTTTTTTATTAAATTATGATATAAAGTCTCCAATAGGGCAGGAAGACAAAATAAGTTCTGAATATATCTTTCGTATTGATAAGAACTTTATTGAAAAAGATCAAATCATTAAATTATCAAATAAATATATCCATTTAACCTCAAACTGTGGTGTTGGTATTGAGTGTGCGCCTTTAAATACTGGTTATAACCCCCCACATATGAGTTATTCTATTCAGTGGCTCTTTTTTGCTGTATGTTTAAGTATTGTGATATTAAGAAAAAATAACCTTATATGAAATTAGCACACACTATTGAAGGCGAGGGGAGTGATGTTCTTTTGTTGCACGGATTTCCTTCGAATATGTATTTTTGGGATGAAATTAAAAATGATCTTATTAAAAATAATAAAAGAGTAACTGTACCTGAACAAAGGGGATATCCATTATCAGAAATTAATGATTCACTCGTTAGTGATTTCAATATTGAATCTTTAGCTGTAGATATAGAAGAGTTAATAAATGAATTAGATTTAAATAATGAATTAACAATTATTGGGCATGATTGGGGTTCAATTGTTGGATGGGCGGTACTATCTAGAAGGAATATAAATGTTAAGCAATTTATATCTATATGTGGCGGAGATGAATTTCCTAGTACTCAAATTTATAATAATTTGAAATTTAATCTTGATGATCACTATATTTCTTCATTTCAAAATCCAGAAAAATCAGCAAAAGAAATAGATTTAAATCTAGAGTCATTCTTTAGATTAGCTTATAGAGATGTTTTAACAAAAATAGGACAACCTGATTTATCTTTAAAAAACTTATTTACGCAAGGAAAGCCAGGGAAGCTAGTTGTTGACGATAATACAATTTATAACTACATTAAACATTTTGAAGGACACTCTTTATATCAACCAATATGCTGGTATTCAAATATAGATTTAAATATCGAGTTAAGTAATGAATGGAGGAATAAAATCAATACACCAGTTACATTTCTCTTTGGTGAATTAGATATAGCTGTAAAGTTGACAGATAAAATGATTATCAGATTAAATGCACTTGGAACAGACATTACTATTAAAGAAGTAAAAGGTGCAGGACATTGGTTACCATTAACCCATAAGGAGAGTGTTCTTAATGAGATTAGATAAAATTATGAATATTGTGGTTTGTCGTATAATATATATTATGTTGCGTTTTGAATAAAGCTGTTTTACATGATCATCTAGATGGTGGATTAAGAGCTACTACAGCATTAGAATTAGCTAAAAATGCATCCTATGCTCCCTTATTAGAAATTGATGACATATCTAAATTTTTTGATAGATCAAATTGTGATTCTTTAGAAGATTACTTAGAGGCTTTTGTACATACTACTGCTTTAATGAATACATATGATAACTTAGAAAGAATTGCTTTCGAAGCAGCGGAAGATATGCATAATAATGGGATTAATATTTATGAAAGTAGATATGCTCCCCTATATTCTGTTAACTCTAATTTAAATATTAAAAATGTTCTAGATGCAATTGTTTCTGGATTCAAACAAGCAGAGAATATGTATGGTATTCGCTCTGGATTAATTTTATGTGGAATGAGACATGATAGAGAAAACGTAGAACAAGTTGGAGAAATAGCTATAGATTTCAAAGATATGATAATTGGTTTTGATATTGCTGGAGCAGAAATAAATTTTAGACCATCATTATATAAACAAACATTTAAAAAAGTGAAGGATGAAGGTATAAATATAACAATTCATGCAGGTGAAGGTGACAATGTTGATTCAATTTCTGATGCCTTACAAAATGGAGCAAAAAGGATTGGTCATGGGGTAAGAATTATTGAAGATATAGATACAGTAAAAAATAAATTAGGTAAAACTGCTACTTACATAGTAGATAGGCAAATACCCTTAGAAGTATGTATTACTTCTAATATTCATACGAATATGTATGAAAGTTATGATAAACACCCTGTTATTGAATTATTAAAACATGGTTTTAATATTTCAATAAATACTGATAACAGACTTATGAGCAATACAGATATAAATAATGAACTAATGATTTGTAAAAATATAGGTATAAAAGACCCAGAAGAATTATTAATTAAATCAGCTAGCTATAGCTTCTTGAATTAAAATTTTATTATCTTTTGTGAGAAAATTATAATATTCTTTCTCATTAATGAGTTTAAATTTTTTATTTGGATAAAGTTTAGAAGCTAGTTTAATTTTATTTCTTTTTTTTGTGATAAGTTTTTGATTCATGGTTGTAATTTCAATATAAATATTTAAAGTTGGAAGATAGAAATCAGGTGTAAACATTTTTTTAATAGCACCACTACCCCACTTTAAAGGAAAGCTTGTTGGTTCATAAATCCATGGGATATCAAATAAATCTAAATGTTCCGTAAATAGTTTTTCTGAAGGGTGAGCGAATTTCATCTATTATTAACTGAAATTTTTTCAGGATATAGTGAAAATATTTCAGCTTCAGTTTCAGTGTGTACAGGCCCTAGTGATATTCCAAAGACAGCTTGTCCTTTGCGTAATAAATCTAACATCTCGTTATTATCAGTTATTACATAAATTGAATGTCCGTCAGAAAAAATTGATATATCTGTAATATTTATATTTTTACCTAAAATTTTATTAACATTTGTAAGTGCAATTCTTATTTTTTGAAGACTGATTCCTGCATCTCTCAATTTATTTACTAACTTTACTTTTACAATATCTTGAAATGAATATATTCTATGAAATCCGGAACCTTTAATGTTTCTTATAGATGCTTCAACAAGCTTTGTAGAAGTCCAGTGATCCAATTGCCTATATGTTATTCCAGTTATTTTACATACTTCTGGACCTGTGTAACCCTGTCGCATAATTACAATCTACTATGAATATATTTTATATCAAGGTTTTAAGAAAAATCATCCGGTTTTATATCTTTAATAAATTCTTTAAATTCTTCTATTTCATTAGATGAATCAACTATTAAATCAATTGAGTTAGTTTCAAATACTTCTTCATTTACTGTAACTGGTATATTAGAACGTAAAGCTATTGCTATTGCATCACTGGGTCTTGCAGAAAGTGTTACTAAACCATTCATAGTGTTTAATATGATATCAGCATAATATGTATCATCTTCAATATTTGAAATATTAACTTCATTAATTGTACCATCAAGAGCTTCAACAATATTTATAAGTAAATCATGCGTTTGTGGTCTGTCATGTAAAATTCCTTCTTGAGCGTAAGCTATTGAAACAGCCTCTATAGTACCAATCCATATTGGTAGAACCTTTTGTGTAGAAGGATCCAATAAAAGTAATATTGGTGTTTCAGATGTTTCTTCTAATCTGATTGAATTAACTTCAACATTAATATTTCTACTCATATAAAAAATTTTAGAACTTTTGATATTATTTAAAAGTTTATAAATAGAATTTTTTAATTTTGATTTGCATTTAAATTAAATAATTTTAAAGGATTAAAATTCCATGTAACATAATTTTTGTTTTCTGTTATTTGAAATGTTTTTTTATATTCATTGAAAGACAAAGTTATAAATTTGTTAATATAGTTATCAAATTTAACTCTACTTATATTATTTCTATTTATAAATTCAGACCAATCTTCTTGGCTTCTAACTATTTCATTAGTATTTGAATTTCTTATGTTGTAAATTACACTATTTTTACTAAGAATTTGATAAGTATTATATGTTTCGATACTTGTTTTATATAGTAATTTTGTATCAGAAAAATGAGAATATTTCTTTTCGTCAACTTTAGATTTATTTACAATTGTTAAAATTTCTCTTTTATTGTTCTGATTTAATCCAATGAATGTTAAACCTGCTTTATCTGTCCATCCTGTTTTAATGCCTATATATCCATCTTTTAATAGTAAATTTGTTGTACTATAAATTTTTTCAGTACCTGAGATATTTGATACAAAGTTACTTTTGCTAACAATAGATATTATTTCTTTTTTATCCATGATTTTTAAAGATAACTTTAAGAGGTCATTTAAAGTTGTATAATGATTTTCTTGATCTATACCATCAGGATTCATAAAATTAGTATCCTTCATTCCAAATGCTTTAGCTTTATTGTTCATTAATAGTAAAAACTTATCAACATTTTCTGATACTGTTAATGCTGATACATAAGCTGCATCATTTGCTGAGTAAATTAGCAATAACTCAAGTAGATTCTGAACACTTATTTCTGTATTTTCAGGTATATATGCTACTTTTCCTTGATATTCATAGTTTTCTGGATATTTTGTAATAACGTAATCATTAAAATTATAATAATCTAGCAAGACAAGGGCCGTCATAATTTTTGTTAATGATGCTGGATATATTGGTTCATCAATATTTTTGGAAAACAATATAGAATCGTTTGTTAAATCATATGATAAATAAAAATCTGTACTTAAAAGATCTTCTGTAACTTCTTCAGCATAGGATATATTGTTAATAAAAATTACGATTAAAAAAACGGTTAAGAATCTTCTAATATATAGCTCCCAATTATTAATGCAAACTTTCTAATTGCAATTTCTAAATCTTTGTCATCAATGTCAGAAACATTGGATATTGTTTCAAAAAATCCTACACCTCTATCAGATAAAGATTTCATTAAAGAGAAATTTTTAGCGGATAAACCCAAATTATAAAAATAACCAAAAGCACTTAATCTATCAACATCATTTTGAGTATAATTATCCTTTTCTTTTTCAAAATTGTAATCAAGTAAATCATTGTAATTAGCTTCTGATAATCCTGATTTTTTTAAAGCATCATGTTTTGAATATTCATTAATCTTTATATTTTTATTTTTATTATTTAAAATTAGTTGTTGGTTATTTTTGATTGCTTTGAGACTGTAATATTCATCTTCTTGTAAACTTAATATTTTATAAATTCTATCTATATCTTTTGAAGTATATTGTCTAGTGCCACCCTTAGACCTTTTTGGATCTATCAAGCCTTCTTTTTCTAAAAATCGTAATCTAGAAATACTAACTGATGGATATTTTTTTTGTATTTGTTTAACCGCATCACCTATGTTCATGATTCATCAACTGAAGATACAATAAGAAAGAACTTCCCTATCTGTATTCTTGTCCCTGAGGTTAATTTAGTTTCTTTAATTAGTTCACCGTTTACAAAAATTCCATTTGTTGAATCTTCATCTGCTATTGTTAAATTATTATCATCAACTGTTATATATCCATGATTTCTAGAAACTGTAACATCATCTAAAATAATTTCTTTATCATCTAGCCTGCCTATTTTATGTATACCATTAGTTAACAACCAAGATGAGGATTTAACATCTTCATTCAATATGGAAAGAATATATTTTCCACTTTGATTTATAAATAAAGATTCTTCAAATGGTATTGTTTCATTATTCATTTTTATTAATTAATTTATATAAATATTCTAACGCCACATAATAGTAAAAAAATAAAGAAAAATATGTAAAATATTCAATGAAATTAAGGTTATATGTGTTGTTTAAAATAGTAAAACATATAGAAAAAAATATTAGTGTTGTTCCTACTTTACCTTTGTTTGATACAGTTACTGTTTTACTTTTTATAAGAACATATATTCCACCAAAAACAACTAATACTTCCCTAGCAAGCAGTGCGTATATAAACCATGTAGGAAAATAACTAATTAACCAAAAAAGAAGCATCACAAAAACAATACGATCAGTTATGGGATCAAGAATAGTTCCCAATTTAGAAACTTGATTAAGTTTACGTGCAACAATCCCATCTATAGAGTCACTGATACCAATTAAGGCAATTATTATTATTAATGCAGTATTTGTAAAATTATTTGGACTTACGTTTGTAAATAAATAAATAGTGATAATTAATCTTGAAATTGTAATTAAGTTTGGCAGTAAAAATATATCTTTTAATTTCAAAAAAGAATATCCTTAACATCATGTGTAGCAACAAAATGATTGTTGCCTATATCAACCATATCATTATCTGGATTATTGCTAATTATTTCATCTAACTCATCAAAATTTAAATCATACTTTTTTCTTTCATATTGAGGGTCAGGAACAGGAATAGATGATATTAATCTTTTGGTATATGGATGTACAGGATTTTTTAATAATTCTTCAGTTTCTGCTATCTCAACTATTTTTCCATTAAACATTACTGCTATTCTATTACACATATATCTAGCTACAGCTAAATCATGTGTTATATATAAATATGAAACTTCTAAATCTTTTGCAAGATTAAGCATAAGATCCATAATTGAAATTCTTATTGAAACGTCAAGCATTGAAGTTGGCTCGTCACATACTACAAACTTTGGTTTCATAATCAAAGTACGTGCAATTGAAACTCTCTGCCTCTGACCACCTGAAAGCTCATGAGGATACCTTGGCATATAATTCTCAGGTGGAGTCAAACCTACAGTTGATAAAATTTCTCTAACTGCTTCTTCCCTATCGCCTAAGCTTCCAATATTGTGAATATTTAGAGGTTCTAAAATAATATCTTTAATTGTCCATCTTGGATTTAAAGATTCGTAAGGATCTTGGAATATCATCTGGATGTTTCTTCTGAATTTTTTTAATTCTTCATCATTTAAGTTATCAATATTATCCATTTCTTTAGTGTCTGTATTGTAATAATTTACTTCTCCACCTGTTTTTTGATCAAGAAGACATAAAGTTCTAGCAGTCGTAGTTTTACCACATCCACTCTGACCTACTAAACCTAAGCTTTCACCTACTGGTATATTAAAAGATATATTATCTACAGCTTTTACAATAGATTTTTTTCTATTAAGAAAGCCAGCGTTAACTTCAAAATATTTTTCTAAATTTTTTATTTCAATTACATTTTTTGTCATAATATAAACTTCCTATACACACTTAACACAACATTGGTCAACAAAATGATCTTTTTCAACTTCAATTAATTTCATTTCTAACGTTTGATTTTTACAATGATCCGAAGGGTCAGGGCATCTTGGAGAAAAAGTACAACCTTTAATATCTCCAATTAAACTCGGTGGTTCTCCATCTAGTGATCTTAATTTTTTCTTTTCTCCAACTATTGATGGAGTTGATTCTAATAATAATTTTGTGTATGCATGCTTAGGGTTGGAAAATATTTCAGAAGTTTCACCCATTTCAACTATAGAACCAGCATACATAACAGCCATATTTGAGGTCATCTCTGCTATAACTGCTATATCATGTGATATATATATCAAACTAAGTCCTAATAATTCTTGGACTTTACTTATTTCTTTTAATATCTGATCTTGAATTACAACATCTAAAGCTGTAGTAGGTTCATCGGCTATTAATACTTTAGGGTCACATGATAGTGCTAAAGCTATAATAGCCCTTTGTTTCATTCCCCCTGATAATTCATGTGGAAATCGTTCCATAATTGAATGATCTAAACCTACAATATCAAATAATTTTTGTATTTTTTCTGTATTTTCTATTTTTGTAGTGTTAGGAAAATGTTCTCTGATTGCTTCTCTTATTTGCTCACCAATTTTTACAACTGGGTTCCAAGAATTCATAGCCCCTTGAAAAACTATACTAATGCCTTTCCATCTAATTTTTCTTAGCTCTTTTTCGTTTTTTGTTACAAGCTCTTCATCATCAAGTTTTATACTTCCACTTGATATTTTGGCGTTATCAGCCTGAAGTTGTAATAAACTCATTGCTACAGATGTTTTTCCGCATCCTGATTCCCCGACTAGTCCGAAGGATTGACCTTCCTTCAACTCAAAAGATACGCCCCTTACGGCTGATACATTTCCTGCTAAAGTTTCATAATGCATATTTAATTTATCTACTTTTAATACAGTTTTACTCATAAATTTTATCTCTTTCTCAATCTAGGGTTGAAAACATCATCTAAACCTCTTCCAACTAGATAAAAACCACCTGACAAGAATGTAACGGCTAATCCTGCTGGCAATATAAGCCACCAATATGCCATACCTGAGAATATATAACCATCTGTTTGAGACAAATATATCATTATTCCCCAACTCATTTCAATATTTAATAATCCTAAAAACGATAAAGTAGACTCGGATGCAATTGCTCCTGTAACGCTAAATACCATGAATAAAAGAGCGAGTGGAGCTACATTTGGCAATATATGTGAAAATATAATTTTCATATTTGAACCACCTGTTATTCTTGCTGAGTCAACAAAAGGTTTTACTTTTACTTGTAAAGCTTGTGATTTAATAGTTATTACTGAACCTCCTAGACCACCTATCATCCCAAGAACAACAGCCAAATGCCAAATCTTGAGTTCCGCAAAAGCAGAAACTATAAATAGAAACGGAAGGCTAGGTAACATTAATACTAAGTCTGATTGTCTCATTAGATATGCATCTACTCTTCCACCGTAAAATGCAGCAATAGTACCTAATAGTGTAGAAATACTTACACCAATAATTGCACTCATTAAGCCTAAAATAAATGCTACTTGACTGCCTTCCATTATTTGAGAAAATATATCTCTTCCAAGCGAATCTGTTCCAAGCAAATGTCGACTAGAAGGTGGTGAAGGTTGTAATAATGATTCATGTATATCACCTACTTCTGGATTTATATTTGGATTATAAATTTGTCTTTGTGTAATTTCTCCATCACCTGGACAATCACCTACAGATTCATATTTTTGAGTTGGATATTCATCAGGGCATTCAACAACTAATAAATTGACTTTTAATTCTTCGTAACCTACAACAGGATGGTAAACACCTTCATCCCAGACACCTGTCATAAAAAGTATCGGTTGAAGAATAGCCAATATGAAAAAGAAAAATATAATGCTTATTCCAATCATACCTAGAGTGCTTTGTCTGAATAAAAGCCAATTTCTTTTTATAGCCTCTTTTCTTACTCTTTTTTGTATTTCTTTTTCGTTTAATGAATTATCCATATTAACCTTGACTCTTTATTCTTATACGTGGATCTAAATAAGCATATGAAATATCAGCAACGAAGTGTCCTATAAGTGCAAAAATACCTACAAATGAAAATGCAGCCATAGCTACTGGAATATCTTCGTTTAATACGCTTTGTAGCAATAACTGACCCATTCCAGGCCATGAAAATATCTGTTCAGTTAAAACAGAACCATCAATTATTGTAACTATTGTAAATATGAATGATGTAACTACTGGTAATAGTGCGGTCCTGGCAGCGTGTCTATCCCTAATTCTTTTTTGACTTAATCCTTTAGCTCTAGCTGTTTGTATGTAATCTTCTTTTAATACTTCCATCATTGTAGTTCTTGTTAATAACGCTGTTCCAGCGAAAGCAAGAACGGTCACAACTAAGGTTGGTAATATCATATGATAAGCGATATCTGCGGCATAAGGTTTCTTTAATAGAGCATCTCCTGTATTCCAAAATATATAACCACCAACAAATATTAAAAATAATGAAGCCACTCTAGCATTTCTTCTTGTGTTTAATGATTCAATTTTTCTTGTAAACACGTAAGATATAAATTGAATAATAGTTGCAATTGTTGTAAATTTAATCATTAACATAAAAATAACATCGCTATCAAATGGAGCGTCATACCATTTTTCAGGATATAAAAATTTACCTATTGGAAACCATCCCATTTTATAACCAAAAAACCATAGCATTAACAAAGCAAACCAAGGATAGAAAACTGTATATGAAAATACAGAAGTAAGGGTTAACCAAGTTTCTGATTTTGTGCCTCTTCTCCAAGCTAGGATTTTTCCAACTACAAATCCTAGATATACACTTGTAATGTTAACAAGAGCAAAAAGCATCAATGTTCTTGGTAACCTCTCTGCTATTAATTCGATTGGAGATTTTGGATAGTATCTATATGAGTAGCCTAAGTCACCTTTAAAAAAGTTTTGAACATATAAAATTACTCTTTCGCTCAAAGGTTTATCTAAACCATATAATGCAATAGTTTTTTCATAGGCATCAGGCGGTAATTGAGGATTTAAAAGAAGACTAGTAAAAGCGTCTCCTGGCATTGCATTAAAAAGTAGGTATGAAGATACTAAAAATATAAAAAAAACTAAAACAAGTTGAAGAAAACGATTAATAATATATTTAGTCAAATTTTTTACCCTTTAATTTAATAATCTCTTTGAATTATAAACTCACCTTTAAATAAAAAAAATGCTTAGAGACGGGATTTTACTCCCGTCTCTATAAGCAAAATTTAGTCTGTTTTCTTGACTAATGAAGGATAACCTCCACTGTCTGACAAACCATCCAGTACGTCTGTAAACGGGAAGACTACAGTATCTCTATAAGCTTCCAACACTGGTGTAGTTACCAATACTAAGTATGGCAACTCATCAAATAGAATTGCTTCCATTTGCTTAGAAATGCTTTGTGCATCTCCAATAGTTTTAGCACCCTTAAAAGCATCTGCTAATGCATCAAATTCTGCATTGTCAAATCCTGGAGTGTTATAACCACCTTCACATGAGTCATTCTTTGAGTGGAAGAATGCTTCTGGGTGATCTGGGAAAGTTCCCAATCCCCAACCTAACATGTAAAAGTACCAGTCTTTACATAAATCTGGTGCGAACACTTTATCAACAATAACACCGAAACCTGTTGGTCTTGCTATTACGTCG
>Ga0208408_1001591_pt1 | contig 12919 bp, 7 predicted proteins | sample ETNtaG_4_FD_185776 | JGI IMG/M metagenome (GOLD analysis project Ga0208408, IMG submission 185776) | Marine microbial and viral communities from oxygen minimum zone, Eastern Pacific Ocean - ETNP201406SV67 (SPAdes) (version 2) | ecosystem: Environmental > Aquatic > Marine > Oceanic ... | reverse complement strand
TGGAAGAATCCCGGCAGGAGGAACCAATAGCCGTGGTAGCCCCTATTGTTAACCCTGGAAACTGCCTCCAGGTGGTGGTCGTTCCCCCAGATCGAGTTCAGGGTCTTGTTCAGCCACCCTATTGGGGCGCCCATTCCGAAGGGAAGCTGGTTCCACCATTCTCCTGCAGTGACGCCGCTCTCACCAATCCAGAGGCTCCTGAGTGTGGTCGTGGCACCAAGCCTATCCATCAATCGGCCGATGAACTTCCTCTCGATGTACGGAATTGGGAGCATTGTCAGCATCATCGTCGTGAATACTACTGTGCAGATCATCGTGGCAGAGAAGAGGCCTTCCAGAGCTGGTTGCATCTGCCCAAATCCCTCTTGGAGGTTCAGAACCCTGCCAAGTACGATGTCTTTGGGCCAAATCCCCTTTGGAAGAGAAATAGTGACTGTGAGATCGAGGTCCTTCGAGGGAAGGGTGTCGTGGACGTTGTCCATCGACCATCCAACCAGTCCCTCGACCCAACCTCTGAGGTCCAACCAGTCGCCAGTAGCCATCATTTCACCTGTCCGTCTCCCCTATGCATGGGTCGAATGAGCCCATAATCGCTGGAATATCCGCTACCTTGTAACCCACCATGCACTTGGATGCGTAAGGAATTGTGATGAACATGGGAGATCGGATAGAGACCCTGTATGGCATCTTCCCCCTGCTCTCGCCGCCACCTGCGAGGTAGAACATGGACTCGCCGCGACTGTCCTCGAAGTGGTGGGATCCGGAAGTCCCCTCTGGAGCCCTGCTGGGTGCTTTAGCGAGGATGGCGGGATCCCCTGGTTCGTGGTATGTGTCGGCTCCGCGGGGGATCTTGTCCAGTGCCTCCAGCACCATCATGGCACTGACCCTCATCTCCTCAACGCGTATTCGATACCTGTCATAGCAGTCTGCGCCCTTGATTGATGGTCGTTCGACGGGGGGTTCCCAGTCCAACTCGCTGTAGACGGAGTAGGGGTGTGCAGTTCTGATGTCGTAGTTTACGCCACCAGCCCTTAGATTCGGCCCCGTTACGCCGTGGTTGACCATCTCCTCTGGTTTGGAGTAGCCGACCCCTTGGGTCCTGATCAGGAAGATGGTGCTCTCATCGAGCAAGGCCTCGTACTCTTGGATCCGGTTCAGGAACAGGCTGACCTTTGCCCTTGCCCTCTGTGCGAACCCGTGGGGAAGATCCCTCTTCACCCCCCCGACGCGAGGGAAGTTGTAGTGCATTCGCGAACCGCCGAGCTCCTGGAGCAGGTCCATCATCATCTCCCTCTCCCTCAGGCACCAAACCATCACGGACAGGTTTCCGATGTCGGGACCATAGGCCCCCAGCCACATCAGGTGGGAAGCTATCCTCTGCAGCTCGACTGCGATAAGTCGGATGTACTCCGCCCTCTCTGGTACCTCGACCTCGAGTAGGTCCTCGACTGCATAGATGTAGGAATGGGACCATGTGTTAGCGCTGGCATAACACAACCTGTCACAGTAGGCTGTGATTTGGGTGAAGTCCCTTGACTCGCAGATTTTCTCCACTCCACGATGGATGTACCCCAAATCGGGCTCGGTGTCGACAACGGTCTCACCGTCAACCTTCACCTTTAGTGTCCATAGGCCATGAGTCATAGGGTGCTGCGGGCCCATGGAAATCCACATCTCTGCCATATTCTCACCTCACTTGATTTTCCCCGTGTCCGAAGGCTTCCTCAGGAACCCCTGGGCATCGTCGTACATCTCCTCGAAGTCGTGGTATCGAAGCTTGTGTTGCTTCTGCAGTGGGTGGAATCCCACTGGAGTCTCATGGGGTTGCAGCACCCTGCGCATTCCCAAATGTCCCTCAAAGTCTATGCCTACAAGATCCCAAGTCTCCTTCTCGTTCCAGTCTGCTCCGACCCAGATGTCCTGAACGGATGCTACCGTGGGCTCTCTTGTTTCTGGGAGGGCGATTCTCACTTCGATCTCAAGAGGGACGGCTTTTCCTTCCAGTCTTGAGGGGTCATTGACGATAGGCTGGACCATTCCGTCTACCACGAGTGGGTCATTGATCCCCATTCTCATGAAGTGGTATATTACCTCCCAGTTCTTGTCTGGAGAACCCTCTGGCCAGTGGATTCCTGTGATCATGGAACAGTAGTCTACACCGTGCTCAATCCTCATGCACTCGGCCAAGAGGCGCCAGCTCTCGCTAGAGCAGTCCACCGAAACGATGTTTCTAGGGCTTGTGCCACTTTTCCTCACCGATACCATTGCATCGACTCCGTCCATCGAGGAGAGCGCGGATGCCATCTCCTCGGCTGCTGACTTCTGAGTTGACGTTGAAACGACCTTGCCCAATCCCATCCCTCCTAGACATCTCCAATGATGATTGGTTTGTTTGATTCGGGTGCTGCATCGTCAGGAGCCGCTCCGATGCGGATTATCTTCTGGCGGAGCTTGTCGAACCCGTCGATTAGGGCCTCGGGCCGTGGTGGGCAACCTGGGATGTATACATCGACTGGGATTATTGTGTCAACGCCCTCTAGGACGTTGTAGGACTGGAAGTAGGGGCCACCGGAAATGGCGCACTCACCCATAGCGATGCACCACTTGGGCTCTGGCATCTGCTCCCAAAGCCTGACGATTGGATCTGCAAACTTCTTGCTAATTGGGCCGTTGACCAGTAGGACGTCGCACTGCCTCGGGCTCGAACGGAAGAACACACCGAAGCGCTCAGCGTCGAACCTGCTTGCACCGGCTGCTGCCATCTCGAGGGCGCAGCACTTGATTCCAAGATGGAGGGGGAAAAGGGACTTTCTTTGGCTCCAGTTGAATACACGTCCAACCAGAACTCCGATCACGTCCTTTATCTTGCTGGCCTTCAGGGCCTCGTCAGTGATATCGCCAACTGTGTCCACTAGCATTCTGCTGTTGAAAACCGAGTAGTTCTGGCCATCTCCGTCCATAGAATTCCTCAGATGTATATCCTTCCTCTTTTCCTGAAGACGTGCCAAACTCCGAGCCCCATTAGGAGGATGAAGATGGACATCGTCAGCAGTGCGCTGGTTATCGCTCCCTCGTCAGGTAGCACCCCGTTCCCCTTCTGGATGGCCATAACTCCACCGAAGGCCAGGAACATGAATGCGATGTCGAACACTAGGAAGACTATGGCGTACCAGTAGTATTGGAAGTGGAAGTTGATGTCTGCATCGCCGAGTGGATCAGAACCGCACTCGTAGGTCGAGTCCCTTCGGATGTAGAGGCTGTGATCTGCCTCATAACCAGGGAGTAGGAGCGATCTAGTCTTGCTGGGATCTGATCCTTTCGGAGTTGGTCTAAGGAAGCGAGTAGCGATGAAGCTGCCGACCGGGAACCCGATTCCAACAAGGGTCATGATGGCTACTGGAAGGTACATCTCCGCTACGGTACTCATGGCATCACCCTCGGTCCCGTAGGGACCGTCGAACGAGGCCACGAAAATTACGGACATAAGCGTATCCGAACGAAGGCCTTGGAACAGTCAATCGTCGAGTTCCACGTTGAAGGTGTCTGACATCATCCGATTCTCCGCTCGAGTCCTGATGAAGAGATACGTCACTGCAATAGAACCGACCAAAATAATGGCCATTGCAATGGCCTTCTGTTCTTCTCCTGATAATGCCCCAGCACGGACAGAAGACTCGACCGTGAGATCTATTGGTTCGCCGGCAACTGGCATGTCCTTCGGTTGGACTATTACGGTGAAGGAGTACTCATCGTCGGCAATCATCTGGCTGGGTGGAGTGACTCGCACGGTGACTTCCCGGGTCTTCCCTGGCAGAAGTGTGAACTCGTCGCCTATCACGTCTACTGTCCACCCTCTCAGGGAGTCGCTGGTGATGACCTCTACCTCCTCCTCGATGTTTCCATGGTTGGTAACGAATATTGTGAACTCCGTATTTTCTGGGTACGAGGCTTCCTTCGTATGACTGCTTTCCATGTCAATCTGCAGATCGTGAATTGCTCGGATATCCACCACCAAGTCGACAAAAGACGGGGTCTGACCTGTATTCTTCTTCGACGTTGCGCCCACTCTGATTACTCCTGATGTCCCGCTATCAACCTCAAGGACCTCGAAATCTATGGTCACCGAGACATGCCCGTTTGCAGGTACGGTGACCTCGTCCCCATCCAGAACCTGACCATCGGCGCTAATTGTCCTCAGAATCGAGGAATCCATACCTGAGACAAAGATTACCGCGTCATCCGAACCACCATCACCTGTGTTTGAAATTAGGAAGGAGAGGGATGATTCCCCTCCGGGAGGGAGAGAGAAGCGCATCAGAGATGGGTCGTCACCTGGACTCTCGAATGCCACTGACATGCTGTAGTTGAAGTTGGAAACGGTCACGGTGAGAGATTCAGTCATCATGATGCTTGTCCCGACAATCCCAATCCTCACATCGAATGACTCTGAATTGTTATTGATGTTGTCAGAGACTAGGATTTCGAGGAATATCTGCGTGGTTTCCTCTGATTGGATTGTCAGCTGGGAAATATCGTTTCCCTGGTCGTCCTTGAACCGCGAATTCCACTTCGTCTCTTCGCATGACTCTGAGATATTTGGATCGCAGGAGGAAAGAGCGAAGTTGTCCTGGATGTTTCCTGTGTTGGATATCCCTATTGGGAAAGGTACCCATTGTCCGAACCTACCAGTCTGGGAATCAGAGGGAAGGTCGATGCTGCCTGAATGAACAGCAGCCACGGTCACCGTTGCAGACACCTCATCCAGGGTCACTCCCTGGGAGTTGACGTACATCGTGATTTCGAACTCGATTCCTGACTTGGCATTCGCGGGGACGGTGATCTGCACTTGGACGCTATTCCTGTCGCAATTCGTGGAAGAGTTACAGTGACGACCATCGATTGTGACATAGGTCTCGGAGAGTTCCACCTGCCACCCGGGTAAGAGATTCTTCACCCCCAGTGCGAAGTTGTCCTGTCCATTGCCAGTGTTAGTCACCATCATCGAGGTTGAGGCGATTGAGCCAGGGTCAGCATTGCTTATCGTGGGGTTTGATAGCGATAGTGAGGAGTCATGAACTTGCCCCAGATTGACTCTGAGGAGGGTTTCGCAACCAACGCTGCTACCGGCTCTTCCTTGGATGTAGACATCCACCGAGCCAGGCTCAACAGAGTCGTCCGGGGTAATCTCGAATTCGAATGAGGTCGTGTCCTGGGAACCCCCTGGTTCTGACAGAAGCCTGCTCGTTGGCGTCTCGAAGTCGACCCAGTCACTAACGTCAAGGCCCGCTGAAGTGGCGAATGCGGACACTGTCCAGGCGGTGTTTCCGGTATTGGTCAGGGTGATCGAGTTGGTTGCTGATTCGCCGGGATCAAGGGTATGGGATGGTTTCTGGAGGGAGGAGTCGCACGTCTTGACCTCTGGGATTTTCAGGTTCAAGTTTAGGCTGTCGTTGGCTTGGTCTGCAGGGTTGGGGTCATTGGATACGGTGGCCTCTAGCACGAAGCAGTGGTCTCCCGATTCTGTCCTGCTTCCATCGGGGAGGCTTACTGTTACTGTTGCAGTATCCTTGTCACCGGAGTTAAGAGACATCTGCTGGGGATCGACCGAGGCCTCGAGGCCATCTGAATCGCAATCCGACTTGGAGGACATCGCGAGTTGGACTGTCGCGTCGTTGTCCCCTGTGTTCTCGACATCTGCCGTCCACTCCACCTCATCGTCCTCACCGTCGTAGTTCACTGCACCATTGCTTGGATTGATGTAGTCCAATTTGACGGAGTATTGCCCTCCTCCTTCGGCTGTCGTCGTGACCTCGACGTCTGCCTGTGCGTTTTCAGAAGGATTGGAGGCTACCCCGTTGGCATTGACGGTGGTGACGCAGTCACCTGATGCCTGGTCATTGATGCTAACTGTGAGTGTGACGGTCTCTGACTCGCCCTCTCCCACCGAGACCACAGAGGAATCCAAGTTGGAAGTGAACCCATTGCAGTCTGACTCTTGCGAAGCGCTCAGAGAAACCGTCAGATCCTCGTCTCCGGTATTCATGACAGTGATATCGTACTCTGCAGCGTCTTCGGTGGTCGCGGAGGAGTTGGTCGGGCTGGCGCTCAGTGCTAGGTCCGCGGCCGCGGCCACGGGGATGGAAACGAATGAGGCCAGTAGAATAACTGTGATAATTACAGCAGAATCTGGCCTTCTCATCGATTGACCGAGACATTCGCCCCTCTAAGGGCTTCGGGCTCTGAGTGTGCCAATAATCACGATTATGGTAGTTCTCATTATTCACGGCTATTGGTCGTCGTGGTCGTATTCAGGGTCTGCCACCCACTCCTCGGTTGCGGGATCCCAGAGCCATCCGGGGTAATCGGGGAAACGCTGCAGTTCCTGATTGCCCCCATTCGGAGGGGGTTCCTCTTCCTCCGAGTACTCGATTGGTTCTTGCTCCATGGACACCGAAGACAGGGCATCCTCCTGTTTCTTCTTTCTGAGCGAGGAGGTGCTGTTGGGAATTAGGGAAGAGAGGTTGCCTCCTGACCTCGTGTATGCCATGGTCGCCGAGACTGAGGCTATGACCATGAGAATTAGTGCCCCAATTACGTAAAGGATGGTATCGGTTCCCCCTCCGTTGGAGTCGGGGATGACTTCTATCTCGAGGGTTTTTGACTGCCCGGAGACGTCCTCTGCATTTGCTAGCATAATCGTCAGAGAGCCATCTGAACCGGAGTCGGGTGTGAACTCGACTTGAACCGACCTTCCCTCTCCGGGTTGAAGGGTGACCAATATTCCGTCGATAATCCTGATGTTCCAGTCATCTGGGCCATCGGTGACAATCCTGTTGGAGATGGCGACGTTACCGGTGTTGTGCAATTCCAGGTAGAGGTTTGTGGGATAGTCTTCCCTGGCCTCGTTGAAGTTCACCAACTTCCACTCAACCTGCTTGACGGTCTCAACCAAGAGGGTTACCGTCTCCCTCACTTCAATGCCATCTGCTGCCAGAACTAGTGTTATCTCGGGTTCAGAGCCAGCTTCCTGGCTCAATGGGATGTTGATTGAGCACCAAACCATGGCGGATTGGCCCGGGCTGACCCTAACGGGGCTGACCGAGCAGCTCGAGAGCCAATCCTCGGTGGGAAGTTCGAGTGATGCACGGGGTTCCCAGATGGAGGTGCCCGCGTTATCCATTTTCCAACCCATGTCAAATGCGCTGTCTACAGGATGGGCCCCCAAGCCAAGGGGGGTTGCAGAGGAATTGATGTTGGTCCCCTCTACGAATACCACCTCGTGGAATGAGACCTCGGGAATGGCCCCAGAAATTGCTTCCAGACTGGAATTCCAATCGAGGAACGTCCCATCCTCCACCAGGAATCTGATTTCTATGAGTCCACTGGCGGCGAGCCCGTTTCCTTGTATGGAGAATGACCACTGCATGGAGGAGCCCATAGGAATTGTCACTTCGTTGAGTCCTCCTTGAATTGTCCATCCCCCGGGCAGTGATCTCTCGATTGGATTCATGACGACCTGCCTATTCCCCTGATTGGAAATCTGGATGGACACCTCGTGAAGTGAGTCTGCGGTGATGCCTCCCTCGCTTCCGCCGGATGGGGGGTTGAATTCGATGGAGTCACTCGGTTGGATGACCAGTGGTATCTGGAATGACCAGACCTCTGAGCTGACTCTAGATTTTACCAATATCTCCGCATAAAATGTTGAATCTGCAACTAGCAGGACGCCCGGAGGCGTGATTGTAATTCCGGCCGTGATCGATCCTCCCTTGGACAGGGTGCCAGTGGAGCCTTGTCTGGACCCCTGGAAGGGGCCCAGTTCCAGAAGACCGACATCCCACCCTGCGGGTGATGACATTTCTATGTCGTACGTCTGAGCTCCGTTCCCGAGATTGTGGATCTCTACGGAGGTGTTTGTAACCTCATGGGAGTCGACTTGGATCTCCGCGGAGGGAAGGGTTACGTCTGGTTGAGCTAGGACGGGAACGTCGAAGAAAATCTCCAACTGTGATTCGACGTCGAAGTCCTCGTCCGTTGCAGTGATGATCATCGAATATGTCCCTGGGTCAGGTGGAGCCGGGTGAACTAGAGTCAGGTTCACCGTAGTCGACTCGGCTGGTCCCAATTCCACGTAAATATGGTCGAAGCTCTTGAACCAGTTGAACTCGGCCCCGTCTATCTTTCTAACGGGATTTGTCACCTCGATGCTTGCGTTGGTGTCGAATAGTGCAAGGTTAGTCATCAAAATCTCCCACTTTGTTGTAGTGTCGGAAGCATCCTGGAGAGTCTTCCAAGATGACTCTGTTGAAGCTTGAATCCCCGGAGCACTCACATCAATTGTCATTACAAGCAGGTTGTTGTCCTCGTATAGTTCATCCAATTGACCTCCAGGGTCCACTTCGATCCTGATTTCGGTTTCTCCCTTGTCGGAGGACTCGGGGGTCCAATCCCATTCCAGCCTGACTTCTTCGCCGGGGGACATCCCCAGTGACTTCGTCTCCAATGGATCTCCGTTGACGTGTGCCGAGACGAAAACCTCGGCGAAAGAGCCGGAGCCTTGGTTAATCACTGAGACGGAGAAGCTTGTCGGCTCTCCTACTTGGGGGATGGGTGTGGAAATCTCGAAGGAACCGGGGGAGATTGAAGGATCGGGAGTCAGGTCATTTACGTTGACGCCTCTCACGGCGATGGCAAATGGTTGGTATGTCCTGCTTCCACCGTGGGAGAAATCCTTGACCTTGACGTTCCAGACGCCCGTGGATGCCGAGTCTATCAGCACTACCTCGACGTTGTTCTTGTCATCCTTCGCCCCTCCCGTTGTGGACCTGCCGTTAGCAAAGTCGTTACCCAGGTAGGTCACGGTCCCATCCGGAGAGGTTACCTGGAGATTCAGGTCGTTCCTGAGTTGGGTTCCCGAGAAAGTCGACCCGGGGTAGTCGGACCAAGCCAGGACTATCTTGAGCGGTTCGCCTGAACGTGTCACATCAAAGTTGTATGAGGCCTCTTGTCCGCTTGACAACCTCGAACGATCGTCGACGAAGATCCCCACGTCGGTATCTGGCAGAAGGGTATTGACCAAGTTGATTCTACCCCATCCCTCGTCATTGTTTGGGATGTCGCGAGTTCCCATGTCCTCGGCACCTAAGATCAGCATCGCCTTCACTAGTGCGCCTTGTGGATCAGGCCTCTCGGCGATCTCCATGAGGTACTCTCGGACAATGGCGGATGCACCTGCTGCTGCCGGGGTGGCCATAGAGGTACCACTGTACTCAACATACCACTGGTCGTTGAGGTTATCAGGTGCCTCGGTGGCTTCCTGTGCCTTGCATGACCTAACGTAATCTCCGGCAGCAACGATGTCCGGCTTTATCCTCCCGTCATCGGTTGGCCCCCTGCTGCTCCAGTAGTACATCTCGTCTGCAGCGTTACTGCTGTATCTGTTTACATGGGCTCCGACGGTAATCACGTTCTTCGCCGTCCCGGGAGGGGAGACTCCGTCGTCCCTCTCGTTTCCAGCGGCAAATAGGACTGTCATTCCGTCGTAGGACCAGTACTGGTCCCAAGTTGAGGTTCGGTCATCTGCGTCCTCGGATTGGGTGGAGTAATCTCCTCCTGAGTCCCAGCTGCCCCAGCTGTTTGTATGGATCCTTGCTCCTCCGGAACTGTAAGCCGAGTTCAGGAGGGAGTAAACCCCCGGACCCGAAAGGGCCCCGGAGTCATCGTCCTCCATTGCCTGCATGTAGAGCTCTGCCTGAGGTGCGATTCCCTCGTAGGAGTTAGAATGGCTTCCTGACCCTAGTACCGTGCATGCTACATGCGTGCCATGGCCGTCATTTGTGTCAGCGGTTGATCCGTCGTTTGCCACGTCGATTCTCTGAACGATCCTGGAACCAAAGTCTCCGTGATCGTGGTCTATCCCAGTATCCGCAACCGCAACCCTCTGGCCACTCCCATTCAGACCCGTGAAGAAGAAGCCCTCCACAGAGTTTGCTTCCATGTGTGAGCGAGCGAGATTGTTCCAGATGGAGAGCTCTGGAGTAGAAGAGACGAATGCGACCTCGGGATTCATTGCCAGTGTCGGGATTGATTCGGGATGGATGGTTCCGAAGTGTATTCCAACGGAAGGCGACCACTCTCCTTCCAAGTGGTTCTGAGTTAGTCGGGAAACGGAACCGGCGAACCCGACTCCGGGTGAGTCCAGTCTCACCAATTCTGCATCCTTCCACCCTATCACCTCAACCTCGGTAATTGACTGCTGGTCCCAGAGCCTATTTTCTACGATCAGTGCCAGAGGGACAGGGTGGCTGGCTTCTACGAATGGCAGGCTGGAGACTGAGTCGAGTTCATCGCTAGCCCCCTGTATGAGGAAGCCAGAGGGAGGAATGGTAGTCCTTACAGCTACATTTGCTGCTTCAAGGATGCTGACTCTAGCATCCCAGAGAGCTGTTTCCGGAGAAATCAGAACCATCATCAAGTCTGATCTAGCTCCCAACATGGAAGACGGGACGTCAGAGTCAAGAAGCAAACCAGAGGTGGTGTAAGTTCCTATCGAAGAGTCGGCCCAGAGACCCCGCTGCCCCTCTTGTCCTTCGACAATGATTGGAGTCCCAAGGTCTCTGACGCTATTTGGGTCTGGGGAAATCTCGATCCTAGTTACATCCAGGGGCAATTCGTCGTGTATGTAGTCGGAGGACGGGGTTTCCTGGTTTGGAAGGCTCAATGTCGATGAGAGGAGGACGATGATTACGAAAACCGATACTTGTTTCTGCATCATTCGACCCCCTTTTTCTCTCGCTTTGATACTATGGGTCACTCGTGACTTCTGAAACATAATTGGATTAGAATAACTCGAAAGGCGTCTGGTCAACGAAAGACTCCCTTGTCCAGTCCCCAACTGGATGAGTCCATGTGTAGAGGTCCCTCTGTGCGTCGTTGTCTATGTACTCCAGTGTTATCTCAATGAAGTAGTCGTCCCAAACAGACTGCCCTAGCACGATTAGTTCCAGATCGTCGGACGGAGTATTGGATATCGAGCTATGCGCCGGGAGTTTTGAGAGGTAGAAATCATGCCGGTCTATCTCTGCTTGTTCTGAGTCCAGGAACCTGATTGTCAGGCTGACATCCTCGATGGCCCTGCTTCCCTTGTTATCCAGCTCTACGAGGACGACGTGGCCCGAACCTGCCTGCATGTATACGACTTCTACATCCACGTTCTCGTAGGGGATAACCCAAATGATGGAGAAAATCGATGCTAGTGCGATCAATAGTGCCATTATCGAGGCGAAGACCACGCGTTTGGGCGTGACTGCGTCGGTGACGTTCTCGATTTTCTCCAGAATGACGTGAGCGACTTCTGAGTCTGCCTCGGATGCCTTACCGAGAATCTCACTTGGCGATTTCACGACATCCCCTCCAATGTAGCGAAGACCGTGAGAATTCCCGACGATACTGGTTCTGGGGCCATCCAATGGCTGGTTGAGCCGGAGAATCCGGGAATCATGTTCAGCAGGGAGAGATCGGATGCGAATCCATTGACTCCCAAAGTAGTCCCTGAGGGGATTCCTCCGGTCACCTGAGCGTCGAGCAGCACCCCTCTGAGATCTACGTCGATTCCATTGACCTCTGCTGTGGCTCTCGCAGAGATGATTATCCTGCCACCCTGAACATCCGAGACCTCGATCAACTGGTACCCTGGAATCATTACGGTCACTCTTCCGAACTCATGGATCTGGATGTTGGCACTCTTCAGATTCTCTCCGAGGGCTTCCATCTGCTCGAGAACCACGGGGGGGATGGTTGGGATGTCTGTAGTCCTGAAATACAATCTGTCGACTCCATCGCCGCTAGATCTGATGTTCAAACCGAAGGATTTGGTGGGCTTTATCGATAGCCTGTCGGATAGCCCCTCTGCCATGAGGACAACGTCTCCCTTGCTGTTTATCGCCCTCCCTCGGGCTTCGATGTAGAGGGACATTCCTTCACTGGATGCAGAAAAGTCGAGCATTGGCATACCTTGGAATGCTAGATTCTCTGTGATGTCGAAGTTCAGATCCTGTTCTGTAGTGAGGTTCATTGACCCTGGAACTTGAGTCAGGAACATCGTAGCAGGCCACCATGACCCCTCCATCCACTGCATCTGCTGAATCATAATCGAACCAACCCCCAAGTCCCCCTTACGATACTGCTCGGGGACTGTGACATCCATCGAGATAGCATTCCCTAGACTTGCTTGGATCTCGACGGACTCCGGGATGTCTTGCACCATCATCTCAGTCCTGCTCCCAGCCTGCCTATCCAGAAGCAGGGCATGGAACCACTCGAGTCGATTGGACATCGAGTAAAGCGTCGAGGTTGAAATCTCGGTAATCCCTCCAACAGTCTCGGTTCGGAAAACCGAGTCAATCAATAGCGAGGTTGGCTTACCCACATCGAGACCATCAATCGTAAGGAAAATGTCCTGCCCATTGACGCCCCTAGAGGCGATGACTAGTTCGGGATTGAAGGGCTCCCAGCCTTCCATTCCGATTGTTACGGCCCAAACCTCGCCGCTCGAGATGATTGTTCTCGAAAACGAGAGGTCGACCAAAGCGGGGAGATTCGGAATCCAAGTCTTCAGATGGTAGCCGTCTGAGATTCCAGTGGGTGCGGAGTTCAGAACAATTCCGTGAACCCACTCCGGTTCCTCAATCGAGTCGCTGCCCATGCTCGACTCAACTACTAAGTCAAAGTTTGAGTCTGCTTCTAGGCCCAGAGAGAAGGAGAAGTTACCATCTCCAGAGCTAGATCCAGTGGAGATATCCGTGGTTATTCCAGATAGCACGCCATTTACCGATCTTCCCAAATCCGAGAATCCTCCGATGAAGAATGCGAACCCGGTCATTCCCTGTGAGGAGTTTAGTTCGGGTATGTCAAGGGATGG
>Ga0208408_1001589_pt1 | contig 12924 bp, 17 predicted proteins | sample ETNtaG_4_FD_185776 | JGI IMG/M metagenome (GOLD analysis project Ga0208408, IMG submission 185776) | Marine microbial and viral communities from oxygen minimum zone, Eastern Pacific Ocean - ETNP201406SV67 (SPAdes) (version 2) | ecosystem: Environmental > Aquatic > Marine > Oceanic ... | reverse complement strand
GATAGAAGAGTTTAGAACACAAGCTTGTCGTATACTTGACAAGTATATGAAGGAACCAAAGGAAGAACGAGAACCAATGATGTTTGTTCTTGATTCTCTTGGTATGCTGAGTACATCTAAGGAGATGGAAGATGTTGCTAACGATAAACAAGTTAGGGACATGACTAAATCACAGTTAATCAAAGGTGCTTTCAGAGTATTGACCTTGAAACTGGGGCAAGCGAATGTGCCAATGCTCGTGACCAATCATACTTATGATGTGATCGGCAGCTATGTGCCAATGAAAGAAATGGGCGGTGGTAGTGGACTAAAGTACGCTGCATCGTCTATAATATACCTATCCAAATCAAAGGAGAAGGACGGCACTGATGTAGTGGGTAATATTATTAAGTGTGAAGCCAAAAAATCTAGATTATCTAAGGAGGGATCTAAAGTTGCTACAAGATTATACTTTGACGAACGTGGATTGGACAAGTACTATGGACTCATTGAACTTGGTGAGAAATACGGTGTCTTTGAACGGGTGGGAAACCGTATCAAGTTCGGTAAAACTTCTGTTTACCCTAAATCTGTTCTCGCTGATCCTAGCAAATACTTCACGGATGAAGTAATGGCAAAATTAGAGGAAGCAGCGCAACAAGAATTTACTTATGGCAACTGAACGTATTGAGGAATCTATTTTGCGAAATCTTCTCTATAATGAGGAGTACTATCGCAAGGTAGTTCCGTTTCTTAAATCAGAATATTTTCAAGAGTATCATGAGAAAATTGTCTTTGAAGAAATTTATGACTTTTCTTCTAAGTATGATAAAGTACCTACAAAAGAAGTTCTTACGATTAATTTACAGAATCGTAACGATCTTACTGATGAAACATTCCAAAATACAGTATCGGTAGTACGGAATCTTTCGGATGACTGGGTTGAATTTGAATGGCTCTTAGATGCCACAGAAAAGTGGTGTCAAGATCGTGCTATATATCTTGCTCTGATGCAGTCTATCAAGATTGCTGATGGAGGAGACGTAAAGTTAGATAAGGGTGCTATACCAAGTATCCTTCAAGATGCTTTGGCTGTCTCCTTTGATGAACATATCGGACATGACTACATTGAACAATCACAAGAAAGATATGAGTTCTACCACAAGACGGAGGAAAAAATTCCCTTTGATCTGGAAAAGTTTAACTATATTACAAAAGGTGGTCTCCCTAATAAAACTCTCAACATCGCTCTTGCTGGTACAGGTGTCGGGAAAAGTCTATTCATGTGCCACATGGCTAGTGCCTGTCTCACACAGGGGAAGAACGTACTCTACATTACATGTGAAATGGCAGAGGAGAAAATTGCTGAACGAATTGATGCAAACCTATTAAATGTTAATATAAAAGATATTGTAGATTTACCTGAGGTTCTTTTTACAAGTAAGGTAAATGAGATTGCTAGGAAAACACAGGGTAAACTCATCATTAAAGAATACCCTACAGCATCTGCTCATTCGGGACATTTCAGGTCACTCCTGAGTGATCTAAAGTTGAAGAAAGATTTTACTCCCGATCTTATCTTTGTGGATTATCTTAATATTTGTGCAAGTGTTAGGTACAAAGGTGCCATTGTTAACAGTTACACTTATGTTAAAGCGATTGCAGAAGAGCTTCGTGGACTTGCTGTGGAACATAACGTACCGATTGTCAGTGCTACTCAGACTACTCGTAGTGGTTATGGTAATAGCGATCCTGATCTTACCGATACATCTGAATCCTTTGGTCTTCCTGCTACTGCTGACCTTATGTTCGCTCTTATATCAACAGAGGAGTTAGAACAACAGGGACGTATTATGGTCAAGCAACTTAAGAATAGGTATAACGACACAACTGCAAATAAAAAATTCATGATAGGTATTGACAGATCCAAGATGAAGCTGTATGATGTTGCAGATGATGCATCTGTTATGAATGTTGATCAGGATTCTGAAGATATGCCTGAATTCACAGACACTAAAAATAGATTATCTAAATTCGCTGAATGGAACGTATAAATTATGACTATAGATTTTAATAAGTATAATGATTTCGTGGATGCTGTCACAAGCGATTGTAGTAAGGATTTTGTCTCTCTTGCTGACCGTCTTGGTGAACTTGACCGAGAGGGTGCCAATATTGAGCGTCTTACCACTGCTGGTGTTGGGCTTGCTGCTGAGTCTGGTGAGTTCCTTGAGATCGTTAAGAAGATGGTGTTTCAAGGAAAACATTGGAATGACGACAATAGAGAGCATCTTATTATTGAGTTGGGTGACGTTATGTGGTATGTGGCACAAGCTTGTATGGCTTTGGACGTATCTCTTGACGATGTTGTCAGAGGTAATGTTAGAAAGTTGGAGAAGCGTTATCCAGGTGGTACTTTCTCTGTTGAGAGATCTGAAGTAAGAGCAAAGGGGGATCGCTGATGGTGTATGACAGACAAGATCTTCTAGAATTACTTAAGAGAGATGCTTATCGTACTGGTGAGTATGTTCTTTCATCTGGAAAGAAAACAAATCATTATGTTAATTGTAAGAGTGTCACATTATCAGGTGAAGGTTTAGCATTAGCCAGTGGGTTGATGCTAGAGGAAGTTGAAGAGGATTCTGTATCAGTAGCGGGTCTTACTTTGGGCGCTGATCCCTTAGTAGCAGCGGTTGCAGTCGCTGCTTGGTGTGATGAGCGTGATTTAAATGCTTTGATTGTTCGGAAGGAACCTAAGGGGCATGGAACAGCGTCACAGATAGAAGGTCCACTGCCACCTAAAGGATCCAAAGTAACGGTATTGGAAGATGTTGTTACTACAGGTGGGTCTGCAATGAAAGCAGTTAGTGTATTACGTGATGCTGGATATCAAGTTAATCGTATTGTAACTCTTGTTGATAGAAAGGAATATGATAAATTCTTTCTGTTTGATAATAATTTAGAAATTTTTAGTGTTTATACTATTGATGATTTATTATGAAACGTTTTTACATGAAAAACTTGCAGCACTTCTCTCATGGTGAGAACTGTGACATAAAAATTATGCTCACTCCCCTATGTGTTAAGGAGAATTAAAAATGACTGAAATGAATGACAATTGGAAGGTGATGAGTGATCTAGAGGTTGCATTTTCTGAGATTACTACATTTAATTTTATGCTGGAACAACTACAGGAGGCAGTAGACAATGGTAGGACTAATGAAATTGTAGATCTTACTCTTGCACTTAATGCTTTCATGCCTGTTTATATTGATAATTGGGACAGGAAATTCAGAGACACATGGGATCATGTAGTAAAATGAACTATAAAGATGCTGGTGTGGATATTGATGCTGCTAATGAATTCGTAGAGAAAATCAAAGAGCGAGTACCCACTAAATAACATGTGGAGACCTGCATGGACTAATGGCTCAACCGATAAGTTGGAGAAAATTATCAGAATATAATGATCAGAACGACCAATATTTGTTGGTTGTTCTTGATGCTATGTGGCTTAATAAAAAATTAAAGGTTCATAATAAGAATGGAGAAGCGATGCTTAAAGCTTCTCCAGAATTTGATCCGAAAACAGGACAAGCAAAGGATGCTAAGGTAAGATTTAATGGAAGGGATGTAAAGGGAGACATGGAACGTGTCTTGAATGGTGAGATGATCATGGATGATCCTAACCAAAATCAAGGAGCAAATGCAACTTCTTTTAAGCAAAGATATATGGGTAAAACAGGTCGTTGTTTAAGAGTGACTTGGGGTAGTGGTAAGAAAGCAACGAGTGATGATATTTTATTCACTGGATTAGAGAAGACACCTCAGTTTGGTGGTGGTGCATCAGGATCTGGTGGTGGATCTGGTCAAACAGAGAAGCAAGAGAGTGCTGCATGTTGGTTAGCTGCGTTGAGATATGCATCAGATAAACCTTTAGAAACTGACTTGTGCATGAGTATGAAGTTGTTGGAACAAGTTCAAAGACAAGTGAAAACGACTGCAACAATAAATGAAGTGCATGATTTTCTAACAAATGAAAAGACTTCAAAATGGTTGGGTATTAGTATTGCAACTGCAAATTTATTGTGTGATAAGTATCCACCAGGTACAAAGAATTATAAGTTTTATAGAGGAGAAGCTATTGTTGATAAGGTTGAAGAGCAATTTTATACTGTAAATTCAAGCCATGTACATGAGACTACTGGTAGGAAAGTAAGACCATTTGCTAACCTTAATAAGTGGTCTCCAGCTGACATTTATATGGTTTCATCTGGTAAGGAGAATGAAATTAGAAGAAAACTTTCTAAAAAGAAATCCTTTGGTAGTCTTAATTCCTATATGACTGAGTTAATCCTTGCTGGTGATTTGATTGGTGTGTCATTGAAAGGATTTAAAGGAAAAGGAGGTACGATTTCTGAGTGGAATTATGATAGAGATAGTAATAAGTTTAAGCAGTCAGTAAGAGACTATGCCAAGGTTGATACTAAGGATGGATTGTTTGATTCCTTGGATGTTTATATCTGGGGTACAAATAATATGGAGATTCAGTTCCGTTCTACTGATACCGAAGGGTCAACTTGGCAGGGTGAAGTACTTGAAGGAACAGAAGCAAAGCATGGTAAGATTGGTGGTGGAGTTTTTGATAAATTTATGAAGGAAGTGTCCACTGATGGTAAAGGATTCTTTGATTATATTAAATATAAGAGTGTAGCAGAGGTATATAAAGAGTCTATTAAGACAGATGATGATGGTAATGAAGGAGGTGCTTTACCTCAAGCCATTTATGACATGGTTAATAATAGAGGTAGTATGAGTAGTGTACCCAAATATAGTGATAAATCTGAAGGTGAAGTACCTTTAAGAAGGATTCAAGAAATGGGTCATAAGTGGATATTCTCTAAATTTCTTGGATTGAAGATGGGAGAAAAATTAAAGAAGAGTCCTGACTCAGAAAAGTTTATGACTTTGGTTTTTAGGTATGCTACATCACAGGCAGATTTGTCTGGACCATTTGATAAGATTAAGGGGAGTGGCTGATGGCAAATATTGATAAGTTAACTCATTTAGAACACGTAGAAGATGAGATGCTCAACTACGGTGTTAAAGGGTGTATGAAAATAGTTGAAGACTTCCAAGAACTTAGGCATATGCTTGGGTGTGGTGGATCAGGATACATGCAGACGAAGTGGGATGGTTCTCCTTCAGTCGTATGTGGTATAGACCCTGCAAATGGTATGTTTTTTGTAGCTAAGAAGTCTGCTTTCAATAAGAAACCAGAGTTGTGCTATACCTATCAAGATATTGATGATTATTATGGTAAGAAACAAGGTCTTGTTGAGACTCTAAGATATGCTCTTGATTACTTTAGTGAACTTGGTATTCAGGGAGTTGTTCAGGGTGATTTTTTATTCACTGACAAGACTATACAAAAGAATAAAACTATTCATGGAGATAAATTACATACTTTTGCACCTCAATCAATTGAATATGGAATTCCTGCTGATCAACCAATAGGTAAGGCAGCTGCCAAAGCAAAAGTTGGAGTAGTTTTTCACACCCATTATGCAGGTACTGATGATAGAAAAAATCACAAGCAATATCTAGAAAATATGAGTGCTAGGGGTGGTCTTGGTCGTGATAGAAATATTAAGAGTACTATGGATGTATTGATAATTAATAATGATACTCCAATGGATGATATTGGGTTAACTCCAGCAGAGGAAAGTGAATTTGATAGTACAGTTGCTGAGATTGGGAAGCAATGTGGGACTTGTGGTGACTTTTTAGATTATCTTGTTACAAAAGGTGGTGGTACTGGTAACCCATCAGGAGAAGATAAGTATCATATTGCTCCATATGTTAAGAAGTATTTTCAGGATGAGGTTAATCCAGAAACTTCTGGGTATAGGAGTAAAAGTGTTGACGTGACATTGAATCAAATGATTGAGTTCTATGGTAGGAGTATGGATAAGATCATTAGTAAATTGAAGACACCAAGTAGTGTTGCAGCGAAGGTAGAATTAACTAAGATAAGCATGGAGTATGTGGAGAATAATAAGGATAAGTTTAAAGCAATGATAGAACTTTATAAGTTGGTTCAAAATTTGAAACGACAAATAATATTCAAGTTAAATCCTCTTGAGAAGACGTTTAAGACTTTTATTCTTACACCTGATGGATATAAAGTTGTAGGCCATGAGGGGTATGTACTACATAAAGATGGGAATATGGTTAAGCTGGTTAATAAACTTGAGTTTACTAAGAACAATTTATTATACGGTGCTTTCTCTAAATTTAAGAAATGAAATTAACTATTGGCAGTACATGTTATGTGACATTTGGTAGGTTTCAACCACCTACTACAGGTCATGGTGCTAGTTTTGATGCTATTGCAAATGCTGCTAGAGAAGGTGGTCATCCTGGACATTATAGAATCTATCTTTCACAAAGCAATAAACCCGTAAAGGATAATCCTATACCAGCTGATAAAAAACTTGCTATAATGAAAAAAGGATGGCCAAAACATGCAGATCATTTTTATAGTTCTCCTAAATTTAATGTCATACCTGCTGCTTTAGAACATGTTATGATGGATCATTATAGGAATTGCGTTTATATGTGTGGATCTGATAGAATGAATGAACCTGATATGAAATTTGTGCTTGAACATAATGGAGTAAAACCAAAGAAAGGACACTACTATAATTTTTGGAGTATGTGGATGGAGTCCACTGGTTCAAGAGACCCAGAAGGAAAAACTTTTGCTATGAGTGGTACTAAGATGAGAATAGCAGCACAAGAGGGTGATTGGGATTTCTTTAAGAAAGGTTGCCCACCAAAGTTGAGTGAGGTAGAAAAGAAAGCATGGATGACTTATCTTGGTGGACTGCTGCAAGGTGTTAAACTATGAAGAACTTTAAGAAACTGAGACTAGAAGCACTAAGACAGCAGCATCGCCAAAATGATTTGATTTCTGAGGGTGATCTTGTTATGTCTGCTCGTTCTGGTGATAAAGGTGTAGTTCATCGTACTGGTGTCAATTATGCTATCGTTATAACTGAGGATGGAAAGATGTTTCGTGAGTGGGTTAAGGATATTCGCACTATAAATAAATTATAGAAGATCTTCAATTTTAAACATGGATAAGCAGAGACCTGTTAATAAAGTAGCTCATAATGATGAGTATTCATCAGCTTTGATTGGAATGTATACTGAATGGATGGGAGGTGATTGTTTCCAAGGTTCATATATTCCTGAAGCATTTGAGGGTATGGATCCTCAGTCACATGGTGCTGAAGTTGAAGAAATTACAAAGAAAAAGAAGAAGACTGATAAGAAAGAGAAGTCAGTTGCAGAGTCTACTTGTGCTAAGTGTGGTAAGTCACCCTGCGGTTGTGGTAATATTAAACTGATCAAGAAAGAAGAACTAGAATCTAAGTTAGATTCTATTCTTGCAGAACTTAGTGAGTTAACTGAGTCAACATATACAGTAACTCACGAGAAATGGGAATTGACTAAGGAGGATTATGATCCTCAAGGCCCTATTGTTGGTGATGTTGCTCGTCGCAAAAAGGTTAGTAAGATCGTTGCCATGACAAAAAGGGGTAGTTGATGAAAAATTTTAAACAACTTCGCGAAGAGTTAGACGATAGAGATCCCAAATTACCAGAGACAAAAAAATCTAAAAAGAAGGGAGTTAAAACTGTGGAGGTGATGCCTAGAATTAAGGATGATCACGGAAAAATAATGGGAGTAAAGTAATCCTATAAATAATTGAGCTAACTGAATGAGGCTCATACTATGTTAAAAGCACTTTTACCTTTTGCATCTAAAATTATTAAAGATGCAGTTAATTCAATTCCAAATGACGCAGCGATTGGCGATAGATTGATTGAGATCTGTCTAACAGTCCTTGCTAAAGCAGTTAAGACAACAGAGACTGATGTAGATGATCAGTTGTTTGATCAAGTAGCTAAAGCGATTCGTAATCGTGAAGTGAAAGCAGACGATTTCGTATCGTGACTGATATAGGACTTGATGCATCACAGGAAGTAAAGATCACTGTGATGCAACTCAAGATAGAACGTCTTGAGGAGAAGCAAGAGGATTTGCGAGAGAGATTGAAGTCAGTAGAGAAGTGGGTCATTGGTGCTGCAGCAGTTTTGGCTGCTGGTGTTACCGTCATAGGATTCGCTACTAATATATCTAAGGCATACCTTTAGCAAATCATAGGCATTCAGTATTATTATAAATACTGGTAGAAATTAAAGAGTAGAGAGCCATGCCCATACTTGGATCCATTGATAGTGCAACGTTCGCTAATGATGTAGCAGTCACTAATGATTCTGCTGCAGTAACTAGGAATGTTGCTGACGCTATTGCTGGGGGCGATGTTATTGTCCTTGCTAACGTGTCGTATTACGTTAAGTCAGTTGATGGTACTACTGTCACACTTGCACAAAAATATGCTGGAGCGACTGATGGTACTCTATCGGGTGCCAAGCGTCGTACACCACCAAAAGCACTGTCTGATTTTGTTCTGACACGTGCTACAGACCACCAGTCTTCTGTGGATACACAGATTGTTGCTGTAAGTCTTGCTGAAGCACAACTTTCCACTAACAAATCACGTGGTATTAGTAGTCCTGGATGGTGGGCATACAGGACATACACAGATGCCTCTGGTACTACTCGCCATAAGTCAGAATTGATTGCATCTTATAAAGATGGATCTGCTATTAGTGGTGACTTTACTGATGATGCTTGGGCTGGTGACGTTACTTCCTTGATTACAATTTCCTCTCAACCTACTGACGCTACAGTATACTTCCCTGCTGGAGCAGTTGGTACATTCACCAGTAATGGTGCTGCTGATGGATCCAGAACTGCTGGAACATACACAGTAACTGACGCTGCTGGTTCAGCATCTGGTGCTGGAGCAGACTTTACAGTTGTTGTTGCTGCTGATGGTACACCAACAGTTACATTAGTATCTGGTGGTACAGGTTACGTTGATGATGAGACCATTACAATTGCTGATGCTTCACTTGGTGGAGGTGGCGGTGTTGCTGTTGTCTTAACAGTTACTGCTGCAACTGCTGCTAACACATTCAGTGTTACTGCATCTTCTACTGGTGCTGGTGCTTCTATCACCTATCAATGGCAGATCAGTACAAACAGTGGTACTAACTTCAGTGATGTTTCAGGTGCTACTAACCAGACACTTGCACTTACTGGACTTACAGCAACTGAAAATGGAAACCAGTATAGAGTTAAAGTCAACAACTCCATTGGTGGTGTTGAAGTGATCTCTACTGTTGTTACTCTAACTACAGACAGCAACGCATAAAATAAATGAAATTTGATGAATTGACACCAAGTAATTGGATCATGTTTGCTATTAAAAATTATGATAATCCAAATTCGGTTACTTATGAAGATTTTGAAAAAGATCTAAATAAGATTAAATATATCAAAAGATTATTTCGTCGTTATGAAACACATAGTGAATTGAAAACTCATTTAATTCTTAATCATATCATTGTAATGTATAATGTGTTTGGTGATGCTGCAACTCCTCTATTATTTTATAAAATAGAGGCAACACATTGGCCAGCATTAAAAGCATTTATGTTGGTTTTGAATCGTTTACCCTCAACCCTTAATAAGGAAATTGATCCAGAATGTCTTCAACAACTGAACCTAATATGAATGAAATGATGGCTGGGGATGGATCTGGCTTGTCTATGCCACCTGCTTTTGTTTTTGTTAATACAAAAGCTCATCGTAAGTATAAGAAGAAGGATAAGGATAAGGTAGACGGTCGCACCACAGGTGCAAAAACAATGCTCTCTCGTATTACTAAAAGGAAAATGAAAAAAGAAGAAACTATACCTGCTGGATACACTGCAAGGGTTGATATAGAATCTATCGAACCTATTATTTCTGAAGGAGCTCCTTCTGAAACTGAACGTGCTCAAAAGCAAATTGGGCAGATGAAGAAACTTAAGAGGCAGAAAGGTCTTCAGAAGAAACGGGATGAAGCAAAGAAAAGTATGCAGGATAAAACTAAAGAGATGGATGTATTGATGAAAGCAAGGATGTCAGATTTTAAGAAGAAAGCATCTGATCAAACAAAGAAAGCATCCTCACAAAATAATTCTTATGAACCAACTGAAGGTGAAGTTATGACAGAAATAACTGCTACACATAATGATGTTATTAAAGTTGCAATGGATGTTGCGACAAGTGAACTCAATCCAAGTGGTGAGTCATCATTTGCACAGATTACATTTAGTGATGGAAACAAACAGAACCTTGATAACTTTTCTGCCAAAAGAATTTCTGCATGTTATGCTCAATTAGATGATACTCATAAGCAACAGTTCCAAGCGTTGCTTAATAAAGATGCCTCTACATATCAGAGTGCTCTTGATTTTGCAGTTCGTAATGTTGGATGATTAGATGAGTGAGCCTGAACAGAAGGCAACAGCGGCTATTCTAGAACGTTTAGAACGAATTGTTGAGAACCTTTCCACCAACTCTATTACCATGGGCAAACTTCTTGCTGTCCATGACGAAAAAATAACTCATCAAGATACTATTGACGGTATTTTATTTGAGAAGATCGATAATTTAACTGCAAAGATGGACAAGTCTCATGCAGAAATCAAGGAAGGTTGTGAACGTGACATCAGAAAAGTCGATGAACGTCTTCGCCTCATTGAAAAGAAGATGTGGTCTATTTTTGGTGCTCTTGCTGTTATATCTTTCCTCGTTAGCGTACCGGGACAAAAAGTGATGCAGAACATTTCTTTTCCAGATGCTTCGATAGCATCCTTGACATCAGGTAAATAGTCTGTTATACTGGCGTCATAAGAACTGAGTGAATGAGTTTTATTGACGTAAAATATATAACTCTTGTATCTGGGCGACTGACATTGTTTAGTCGTAAGAAGGAAGGGTTGTATAATTTTAGGTGTCCTTACTGTGGTGATTCACAGAGGAAGAAGAATAAGTGTCGGGGGTATATCTTCCGGATGAAAAATGATTATGTATACAAATGTCACAATTGTGGTGTTGGTAGAACATTTACAAATTTTCTGAAGGACCAGGATATTTTACTCCATGATCAGTATATTATGGAGAGATATAGGGAGGGACTTACTGGTAAAAATAGTCAGACACCTTCGCCTAAGTTTGATTTTAAAAAACCTGTCTTTAAAACAAAAAAGAAGATAGATTTACCAAAAATTTCTGAACTAAATACAACACATCCAGCGAGATTATATTTAGAAAACAGAAAAATAAATGATCTATCTCGCTTTTATTATTGCGAGAAGTTTAAGGAGTGGACTAATACTTTAAAGCATACCTTTCAGGATATGCGAGGAGATAATCCACGTATAATACTACCAATGTATACGGTAGATAATGATTTGTTTGGGTTTCAGGGTAGATCCTTGTCTCCCAATACAAATTTAAGATACATCACTGTAATGTTAGATGATGACCACCCGAAAGTATATGGACTTGAAACAATCAACAGACTACAATCAGTATACATCGTCGAAGGACCATTTGACAGCACGTTCATTCGCAACTCGATTGCTATGTGCGGAGCTGATATTCATGTTGATGGTATCGGGATTAGCAGCCCTGTTTGGGTATATGATAACGAACCAAGAAATCCCGAAATCATCAAACGTATCAAGACTACTATTGCCGCCAAGCAAGGTAATCAAGTAGTCATTTGGCCGTCTAATATACAGCAAAAGGACATAAATGATATGGTCCTTGCTGGACATGATGTTCAATCTGTGGTAGAATCGAATACGTATTCTGGACTGGAAGCACAAGTAAAATTAAACACCTGGAAAAAGATATGACGAACGGCATTAATGTTGTTAAGCGAGATGCATCTGTTACGGCACTGAATTTAGATAAGATTCATAGGATGGTTGAAGATGCTTGTGAAGGATTGGCGGGAGTATCTGCTTCGCAGGTGGAAATTCAATCTGGTTTGCAGTTCTTTGATGGTATTACTACACATGATATCCAAGAGATTCTTATCAGATCTGCGAATGATTTAATTTCATTAGATAATCCTAACTATCAATTTGTAGCAGCACGTCTTCTGTTGTTTGGTGTTCGTAAAGAAACATTTAATAAGAATGTATGGAAGGATGGTATGCCATCTATATTTGATGTTGCTGCCTATAATGTTACAGTTAATGAAGTTTATGATGAAGAAATATTAGATAAGTACTCCGAAGAGGAATGGCAGAAGATAGATAGTTGGATAGATCATGATCGTGACTATTTGTTTACATATGCTGGTTTACGGCAAGTTGTAGATAAATATCTGGTACAAGATCGTAGTACTGGGGAAATCTTTGAGACTCCACAGTACATGTATATGATGATAGCAGCAACGCTGTTCACAGAATACCCACTCACAACACGTTTAGATTACATAAGGAAATATTATGACGCAATCAGCAGACACAAAATCAACATCCCTACCCCGATCATGGCGGGAGTACGGACCCCTATTCGTCAATTTGCTAGCTGTGTTCTGGTTGATATTGATGACTCCCTCGATAGTATCTTTAGTTCTGATATGGCTATTGGCAAATATGTCGCACAGAGGGCTGGTATCGGTCTTAATTCGGGTAGGATCAGAGGAATCAACTCTAAAATCAGAGGAGGAGAAGTACAACACACAGGTGTGGTCCCCTTCCTCAAAAAGTTTGAGTCAACTGTTAGATGTTGTACTCAAAATGGCATCAGGGGTGGATCAGCAACTGTCCACTTTCCTATCTGGCACCAAGAAATCAGAGACATCATCGTCCTCAAAAACAACAAAGGAACCGAAGACAACAGAGTCAGAAAACTAGATTATAGTATACAGATAAGTAAATTATTCTATGAAAGGTTTAT
>Ga0208408_1001569_pt1 | contig 13025 bp, 9 predicted proteins | sample ETNtaG_4_FD_185776 | JGI IMG/M metagenome (GOLD analysis project Ga0208408, IMG submission 185776) | Marine microbial and viral communities from oxygen minimum zone, Eastern Pacific Ocean - ETNP201406SV67 (SPAdes) (version 2) | ecosystem: Environmental > Aquatic > Marine > Oceanic ... | reverse complement strand
GTATGAGGATCATATAAAACTATATTCACAACCATTAAATCCGAGAATAATGAATATAGCAAATAATGAAAAGTTTTGGAATGATTTACAACCATTATTATTAACAGTAGAGGAAGCATGTTGGGCAGGTGGAGAACCAATCATTACAGAGGAACATTATAAGATATTAGATTTTTGGATTGAGAATAAGATGAAAGATGTGAGATTACGATATACAACAAATTTCAGTAATCTTTATTTTAAAAAGAAATCTATATTAGAATATTGGAATAGTTTTAATGATGTTAGAATAGCTGCAAGTCTTGATGGTATGGGTAAAAGAGGTGAGTTGATTAGAGCAGGAACTAATTGGGATGTAATAGAAGAAAATAGAAAACAAATGATAAAAGAATGTCCCGATGTATATTTTGAGATAACACCTACAGTTAGTATTATGAATGTATATCATTTACCAGATTTTCATAAAGATTGGGTAGAGAGAGGATTATTAGAACCAAATAATGTAAGAATGAATATATTAACATATCCTGATGATTATAGAATACAGATTATACCACCAAAAGAAAGAAAAAAGTTTATAGACAAATATTATGAACACATAAAATGGATTGATGATAACTTTGGAGATGGAGTTGCAAAAAGTGGATTTGAATCCATACTTGATTTTTTACAACAAGAAAATTATGACAACCTTATACCAGAATTTATTAGTAGGAATAAAGGATTGGATGAATTAAGGGAAGAATCTTTATTTAAGGTTTGTCCAGAGTTGGAGTTTTTTAATGGATAATTTTATATCAATAGGAACAGATAAATTATCAATTGGTAAAAGAATTAAGATGGGTACAAGGTCTTTGGATACTTTACCATTTAGACAATATGATGTTTTAGATAAAAACCAAACTACAGTTGTGTTAATTCGAGATGTAATTGATAAATGGAAAAGTGGATATAAACAAGAATTAGAGGAAAAGTTTGAACATGGAACTAATCTTTTTAATTTCGTAGAACGACCAGAAAATTTAAATCCAAACGCGTTAAGAAGATTTTGGCAACGATTTAAATATGGATATTATACAACATTTACAAACCCAGATGAGGTGACTTTGGTGGGATTGGAAATAATATCTAAATTACATGATTATTATGCAGATTTAAGTTGGATACATTATAGTCATGCTGAATTTTGGATGTGGAATGATAATACATATAAATCTTTATGGGAATTAGCATTAAAACCAAATGTATATTTTTTAGATTTAAAAGATTTAAGTAATCCAAAATTTTTGGAGTGGACACAGAAAGTAGATAACGATTGGAAATCAATTAAAGAAATACCACATAATAACGAAACATTAGAGAAATTTTGGCCACAAATGGAGTTATTATGGAAAGAATATAATGAAGGTAAAATTTTGAAAGGTAAGATATTGGCATCACCATTTTTTGAAACTAAATTACCAGATTTTATTGAAGGTAAAGAGTTCACATATCGGGAAATAGATTCTGAAACTAAATCAAAGTTTGATTTACATTTAAAATTATGTAGATTTCATCAAGATAGTGTAGATTATATAAGAAATAGTCATGAGAGGTATTTGAAGTTTGTCGTTTGATATAGAAAAACTAAAAAAGAGTAAAACTTTTTGTCCTTTTCCATTTATGAATTTAAATAGTAATACTGATGGGTCTGTTAAGATATGTTGTGCACAAAATGAAAACTTACATTTAAAGAAAGATGATGGAGAAACTTTTAATTTATACGAGGATGATATAAGTGAAGTTTGGAATTCTAGACATATACAAGATATTAGAAAAAGACTTTTAAATGGAGAACAAATACAAGAATGTAATGTATGTTGGAATATAGAAAATGCAGAAAAAGATTATGGCGGTCATGATGCACCAAAAAGTACGAGAATAGATAGTATAGAAAGTTATATGGAAAAAGATGGTATTTTTAATTGGATGGGAGATTCACTTGAAAAAAATATACAATCCACTTTAGAATATGGGTGGGTCAGAGAATCGTTAAAAAGTTTAGAACTTAGATTAGGAAATCATTGTAATCTAACTTGTAATATGTGTTGGGGATATAGTAGTAGTAAAATTAATTCAGAGAGATTAACCTTATTAAAGAATAGGGATAAAACTATGCCACCTTGGTTGTTTAATATGTGGTATCCAGAAGAATATAATATATCTAAAATAGATATGATGTGGCACGAGGATCCAAAATTCTTAGAAAATTTTAAAGAAGTAGCACCTACATTAAAACGATTGTATGTTACAGGTGGAGAACCAAGTATTATTGAGGCAAATACTAAAATTATAAATCATTTGATAGCTATAGGTAACAAGGAATGTCATGTATCTTTTACAACAAATTTGACAACTTGGAATTTAGATTTGTATGAGAAATTAGAATTTTTTGATAGAAGTGAGGTTCAGGTCAGTCTTGATGGTTATAAAGAATCACAAGAATATATACGATATGGTTCGAATTGGGAAGTAATAGAAGATAATTTTAAGAAGTTGATTCAATTACCAACTAAAGTTAGGATACAAATCTATACAGTATTTCAAGTATATAATATGTTTGAGACTTATAAAATGATGAAGTGGTTAGATTCTTTACGAATAGATGGATTGTTAAAAAGAGAAGTTGGGTTTTATTCTATATTGATAGACCAACCATTATATTTAAGGACAAATTTTATGCCTTGGGAAATTAAAGATAAGGCAATGAAACTATACAGAGAATTTTATGATTATTCAACATATGATAATGAATATTTAGATTTTCATGGAACGGCAAACAAAATTATTTCTTATTTGGAAAGTAATTGGGAGCCACACAAAAGTTATGGAAAGTATTGTCAAGGTGTAGAACAAACAGAATTAAACCAACGGAAAATGTTTTATCAATATACACGGTATATGGATAGAGTTAGAAATACCAGTTTTTTTGAAACTTTCCCAGAGTGGCGAGAGTTAAAAAAAGAATTTAATGATGCTCAAGATGAGCATTTAATGACACCTAATTGGTGGATAGATGACAAAATACCTAAGAATAAAAGAAAATGAGTGAATTAGTAAAAATATTACCTGGTGAAAATAAATATTTGAGTGTTACTTGGCAAGTTAATAATTGGTGTAATTATAAATGTACTTATTGTAATGAGGGTAATTGGAGTGGGACTCATAAGAATGAGGAGACGGATAAATATATACAATTCCTTGATAGGTTAATCACGAGATTTCAGTTTAAAGGATATGATTCATTTAAGTTTTTCTTCTCTGGGGGAGAACCAGTATATTGGAAACCACTATTAGAAGTTGCAGAATTTATTCATGAGAAATGTGATAACCCATTGTTGGCAATAAATACTAATTTGAGTAATTCTATAAATTGGTGGAAGAAAAATTATCATTTATTTAATGATGTGGTGGCTAGTTATCATATTGAGCATGTAAATCATGACCGTTATTTAGAGAATGCTAAATTCTTACAAGACAAAATGAATTATTTGGCATTACGGATGATGATGCATGATTATTATTTTCAAGATGTGATTGATGCTGGAAATAAGATTTGGGAAGAAATGGATAATTGTGTTTTAGAATGGGTGCCATTATTAGAAGAATTATCTACTGGAGCACAACCTTGGTATTATGAAGAAGAATGGAAACAAGAGTTTTTTGAAAAGACTGATGGTTATCAAAGAAAGTGGGGAACGATAAATGAACATAGAGAATTTAGACCTGCGTATAGTTTAGAGGAATGGAACGATGGTAAAATACAACCAGTAAATTCTAATAGATTAGCAGCTGAAAGATTAAATAATTTTGAAGGGTGGCATTGTTGGGTAAATGATGCAATTTTTATAAATCCATATGGTGATATAAGTGCGGGTAGTTGTGGGGTGAGTGGTAAAATAGGAAATATTAATGAGGATTGGATCGAATTTTTTGATTCACCAATCATATGTCCTAAATCACATTGTACTTGTGGGACTGATATTATCATACCTAAGATAAGTCATAAAGTATATGATGGGGAAATAGATTATGGTGTTATTGAGAAAGAAGATATAAATGTCAGCTAAAATTGCAATAGTAATGTGTCCAGCGTGGTCTTTAGAGACTCCACCTTTGAGTCTTGGATTGTTGGCTGGAGCTTTAAAAACTAAAGGACGAGTAGTTACACAGTATCATATTAACCTACTATCTGCCATGCACGTAGATTATGAGACACATCAAGAATTATGGGCACCTACTGGACACTTTTTATGGACAAATGACCATTCTTTTGAGGATAAAATACTACCATTGTATAAAGATTATTGGGATACTATAATAGAGGAATTGTCAACATTTGATATTGTTACTTTTACAACTTATTTTTCAAATGTAGTAGTAACGGATTATATTGCTGAGAGATTATATAAGAAAAATCCTAAACTACATATATTTTATGGCGGCCCATATTGTTGGAATGCATCACATGGTGGATTACGAATATCACACCCATTAGAAGAACCTAATAGATATTGGATTAAAGTTTCTTGTGATACTGAGGGTGAGTTAATCATAAACGATTTAGTAGATTGTTATGAGAATGGAGAAACTTACGAAAAAGTTAATGGAATATGGACTTGGGATAAAGATGGAAAACCACTATCTACGGGTATGAGAATACCACAAAAAGATTTAACTGTTTTACCAACCGCAAATTGGGATGGAGTCGAATTACAGAACTATAAACCTTTTCATTATGAGGGACATGCACATTTACCACTTCAAGGTTCAAGAGGATGTATAGCAAAATGTACATTTTGTTCAGAGACAAGAATTTTTAGATTTAAAAAAGGTCATTCCTTGGCCAATGAGATAATAGAACAAGTAACTAAGTATGATATTACTCATTTTGCGTTTGTGGATTCTCTTATTAATGGTTCAATGCCACAATTTAAAATATTAGTAGATGAATTGTGTGATGCACAAGAAGAATATCCAAAATTAAAAGAATTGAGTCTTGGTGGATACGCAAGAACTCATCCAGATATGGATGATAAATTAATGAAGAAGGCAGCCAAGGCAGGGTTTAAGTGGTTTTCGATTGGTGTGGAAAGTGGAACACCTAAAGTACTTGAATTGATAGAAAAACAACAAACGAGAGAAGGAATTGAACAATTATGGAAAGCTTGTTGGAGACACGGAATACGAATGGACGCCAATTGGATATCAGGATACCCAAAAGAAAATCATATGGATTGGTTAATTAGTTTATATTTTTTATATGAAAATAAACATTATATGCCAGTAGTAGCAGCAAATCAATTTCCTGCGGGAGTAACTCCAGGTACACCATTAGATCAATATAGAGATATTTTTTCTATATCTCAATATACTATTATTTTTTATGATTGGGTTAGTGATAATTTTAAGAATACTTTTATTAATAGATTTTTAAGACTGAAATTAACTCACTTATATTTAGAGATATGGAAAATATATTTTTCTGGTTTTTGGACAGTTAGAGAAGATTTAAAACATTTTAAAGTTAAAAATCCAAATAGTATTTTTAATCAAGAACAATATAAAGAATGGCCTCAAAGAACACAAGGAACTTATTGGCAACAATTACATAATAGACACCAGTTCCCATTAGAGTTTGATGTTAAAAGAATAAATTATAATGTTCCTTATTTAGAATTTGCAAATATTCCAGTACACGGTGAGTATGATCCCTCGGTTAGTATAGAGGATACTATAATGATTTCAACTCGAAATGAAATACGAGTATGGTGTTGGTTAATGTATCAGTTAGTAGGCCCATATGATATAGAAGTAGAATTTGATGAAAATTATAGTGAGAGAAATATAGATGGGGCACGGTTAATAAGTAACTTTAAATTCACTTCAGAATTAGACGGTTCTTATAAACTTGAAATAAATAATAAATTGACTGTAGAGGAAGAGGCTAAACAAACAGTACATTTATGTTTACCAAATAGACTTGAACATTTTGATATGTTGGAATATAGAAAGAGAAAAAGACAGATAAGAATTAGGCATGGTGAGGATAAACATTTAAGAGCCAAACATTATGCAATTTCGGATACTATAACTTTAAATGAGGATGGCCTGATTGTAAATTTTTATGATATTTCATTTGAAGATAATTTCGTAGATGAGGGAAATATGAATGATAAATATGAAGATGAAAATTATTTGGTAGATAAATATGAAATACCAAATTATATTGATGCCTTTGATATAGAGAAATATAAAATTGCTTTAAAAAGAACCTTTATGACAGGAAAACACTAATGAAAGATTTAAAATATTTTTGTTCACATTTATTCACTTCTTTAAGTTTTGACCACGCCGGCAAGGTGAGAGTTTGTTGTAACAATTATGATGTACCAACGGGTGAAGACCTTCAACCAATTAGTGTATCTTCAGAAGATTTTGATATAACTGATGCATTTAATAGTGATTTACATATAAGAATTAGACAGAATATATTAAAAAACAAGCAAGACGATAGTTGTCATAGATGTTGGCAAACTGAAGAAAATGGTGCTGAAAGTTATAGAACGATTTGGAATAATACTTTAGCAAGTGGATATTTAAAAGGAATAATGTTGGATTCAGTTGATGAAGAAGGTATTATAGAAAAACCATTTATAACATTTTTAGACTTTACTATGGGGAATAAATGTAATTTAGTATGTAGAATGTGTAATTTAAATAATTCTAATCAATGGGATTTAGAATCTGATTTATTGAATATTGAAATACCTTGGGATTATCCCAGCACTACATTACCCGTAGATGAAAAGTTTATGGCAGATGAATTTTTTATGAAAAATTTTATGCATTTAAAACACGTTAATTTTCTTGGCGGAGAACCTTTGATTGTAGATGAACATTATGAATTTTTAAAGAAATGTATTAAGTTTGAAGTATCTCAAAATATAGTTTTATCTTATACCACGAACTTAACAGTTATTAAAAAAGAACTATTGGGGTTGTGGGAAAATTTTAGACACGTTTCAGTAGGAGTAAGTGTTGATGGTGTTGATAAGGTAAATGATTATATTAGATATGGTTCAAAATGGAAAAATATAGAAAAAAATATTAAAAAAATATCAACTTATAAAGATGAGATTAGTATGGATTTACAAATACAATCTACTTTTCAATTGATGAATGTTTTGGATTGGGGCAATTTATTAGAATGGACATATAATTTAGGTGATTTGGGTTTTTGGAGAATACCATTTGCTAATTGGGTAAGTTATCCCGTGCACCATGATGCAAAATTATTACCAAAAGATTTAAAGGCGGAAGCATTAGAAAATATTAATAAGTTTCTTGATAGTAAGAAAGATGTAGTATGGGATATTGGAGAACAACAATGGTTGGGTATTTTAGAAAGTAATTTAAAGACTTTTGAGACATCTTTTGATGATGAAGAACGAGAGAGACATTACAAAGTAATAAAAAAACATACTAAGTTACTAGATTTAAATAGAGGTCAACATATTAAGGATTATATTCCAAAATTAGAAAAGTTTATATATGAATAAGTTATATTTTGGTTGGGATTATTATGATTATTCTCATCAACCAGACATAAGTAAAATAATAGAAGAAAAGTTTCAAGATTTCAGACCAGATTTGACATACCCGAATGATTCAGATACTTTACCGTTGTTTAATGATGAATATATGGTTACTAATCCGTGGCATCAACTTTTGGATGTATTAAAAGACTATGAAGTAGTAACACATAGAGATACTACTGAATTAATAAAGAGAGATATTCCATTTATTTATCTTATAGGAGTTAGATCAGGCCCACAAGAATGGGAAACTGATGATAGAAATAAATTATTTCATAATATAAAACAACATACTAAAAATTATATTAAAGATGGTAAGGTATTGGTAATAGTTGATATGTCTGGAGAAGGATATCCAGTAGAAAATTTAGACGAATTAACTTTTTCAGAAACAGGAGTAATTCCAAATATACCAATTGAAATAGAAAAGGCCGCGAATAGAGAAGAATTTCCATTAACTAATATGTGTTATTTAACTGGAAATGCCGAGGCAGTAAATTATGAACCAACTAAGATTAATATTATTAATTTGTGTTGGTCTGAAATTGCAGTAAAGAAGTCAAATAATGAGGTAACGGATCTTTTTGAAGAAGTTTTTGAATATAAGAAAAAGAATGTACGTAGACCAACAACAAAACATTTTTTAAGTCTTTGTAAGTTAGTGAAGGATTGGCGTTTATATCATTCTTTGGGTTTGAATTATTATAATTTACACGAAAAGGGATTAACTTCATTAATTATACCTAAAAATCAAGTACAAGTATTTAATGAAAGAAAATGGCCAGGAGCAGCAGCTAACCCTTATGATTCAAGGATAGATGATTCTTCTGATGAAACAGATTTTGAGTTTAATGAAAATATAACAGAGTTTGAAGAATATATTAGAGTAATAAAACTTAAACTTCGATTGATAGGCAATACGGAACATGGAAGTTATGTAAAATCTGATGAGAATATAAAAAGTTTACTTGAAAAATTACCTTTGTATGTTGATTTAAAATCTTTTAAACAAGACGATGGAACACCTATTAGTGGATTTAGTGTATGGGATAATAGTTTTTATGATGATACATTTTTTTCTTATTTATATGAAAGTTATGCATACAATACTAAAACTACTTATATGTCAGAAAAGTTTTGGAAAACAGTTTTAAATTTTCATCCAACAATATTAGTTACTAATCCACATACTTTGAGATATTTAAAGGAGAGAGGATATAAAACATTCTCACCATTTATAGATGAGAGTTATGATAATGAAGAAGATTTTGATGTTAGGTCAAAAATGTTATTATCGGAAGTTAATAGATTATGTAAAATGAGTAAAACGGAAATGTTGGATTGGTATACTAAACAATCTGATATTCTTATTCATAATTTTAAAAAATATTATGAGGATAATGTTATAATAAAACCAGTTAATAAAATTAAAGAATTGTATAATACATTATGAGTGAAATTAAATTTGGGTGGGATTATTGGGATTACACAAGACAGCCCGATATTAGAAAAATAATAAAAAAAGATTTTAATGGATTTTCTCCTGACGGGGTTTACCCAAACGATTCTGATACTTTGCCTTTATTTGATTCTAATTATCAACCAACAAATGCTTGGCACAACATTTATAATATATTACAACACCATTATGATGGATATACTGAACTTGGAAATAAAGATACTACCGAATATATAAAAAATAATGAAACATTTATATATGTTATAGCAACAAATGGTGGGCCAACATTGTGGTGTGGTGGAGATAGCGAAAGAAATACTCTATTTCATAATATAAAAGAACACACAAAAGAATATATTAGAAAAGGTAAAGTACTTGTTACTATAGATTTGTCATTTGAAGGATTTCCTATAAATGGTGAGGATAAGTTAAGTATTTTAGATATGGGAAAACATCCTAATTTAGCTGAGGTGGTTCATAGACGAGCCGAAGAAGAAAAATTTCCAATAGAAAATATAGTATTCTTGAGTGCAAATTATAAAGATGTAGACTATTATAAAAATTGGTGTAAACGAAATAAAATTGAAACACCTATGAATTGGATTTTACTCGATTGGTGTCAGAGAGCCATTTCTTCAGATTATAAACACTTAACAGATAGATTTGAGGATCACTTTAATTATAAAAAAGATAATTTAGATAAAATGAAACATTATTTGTGCTTGTGTAGGAGATTAAAAAATTCAAGATTATTTCATCATTTAGGATTAAATTATTTTAATTTGTTAGATAAAGGTTCAGTATCTTGTATTTTACCAAGAAGGGAAATTTCACATTTATTTCCTGAATTAAATATAGATAAATCTAAGATGGAAATGGATCATGCAGGAACTAAAACTTTTAGTGATTGTGCTAATTTAGAAGACTATGAATTTAATAAAACCTTGAAAGATAATGAAATATTAGATGATATTGCTGATGATTTTTATCTTAGGTTTAAACATCTTGAAGTATTAGGACGGACTAAATATTTATATAAAGTTAGAGATAAGTATAATATAAGAGATTTTTTAAAAAAGTTACCTTTGACTGTAGATAGAAAAACTCACGATACTTTAGATTCGTTTCATCATTGGGATTCAAAGTTATATAAAGATACTATGTTTTCTTATATATATGAAACGTGGTCTTTGTCAAATAATATGGTTTTCTTTTCAGAAAAGATTTATAAGGCAATTTTAAACTTTCATCCATTTTTGGGAATGATTAATTCAGATACTTTAAAGTTTATGGAAAGAAATGGGTATAAGAGTTTTTCACCGTTCATAGATGAAAGTTATGATGACGAAGGTGATCCAGATATTAGAAGTGAGTTATTATTAAAAGAAATGCAGCGGTTATGTGAAATGCCAATAAATAAAATGTTAGATTGGTATGGTGATCAATCAGATATATTGATACATAATTACGATGTTTTTATGAATAACACACATTTAGAGAAAAGTACAAAACAATTTTTAAAAATATGGGAGAATATTAATGGAATATAAACTTTCTAGATTTTCAAATTTACGAAACGATAATTATGAATGGGTAGGAATGGATAAAAAAGAATTATTTGAAAAAAATTGTAAGAAGTATCCTAATAATGAGTCATTAAAGTATTATAAAGAAAATCCAATAAAATATAGTTTTAACAATTTTGGATTTAGAACACCAGATGATTTTAATGATACAGATGAAGGTAATATATTTTTAGGTTGTAGTCATACTATGGGAATAGGACATCTTTTAGAAAATACTTGGGCATATAAAGTAAATAAAGAAGTTGGTGGAAAATTTTGGAATCTATCACAGGGGGGTTGTGGAATACAAACTGATTATAGGTTATTATTAGGATGGAAAGATACATTAAAAATTAAAAATATTTTTCATTATACTATTCCGTGGCCACGATATGAATTTTTAAATGAAAAAGAGAATATTCACCTAACCGCACATACCGCCAATATAGCAAAATCATATTATTTGAAATTTTATCTTGGTGTTTTGTCAGGAGAAGAATACTGTAATTATAATCAAAAGGTTCATATTAATGCGATAAGAGGATTATCACAAGAGATAGGATGTAATTATTATTATCTCACTCCTGAAATTTTAGGAATTCATAATAATCCAAGGTGGTATATTGGTCAAGGAGATGATTCACTTTTGGCAAGAGATTTAACACATCCTACTGTGGGTAAACAAAATTATATTTATGAAAAATTTTTAAAAATATGGGAGAATATTAATGGCTGAATATCATGATTATGACGTAACAAATCAAAAATACGAGTTTCATAAAATAAAAGATAGAAAAAGAATACCGTTATACCACGAGAGGACTGATAGAGAATATAGTTGGACGGCTACATATGAATTTAAAGGTCGTGATGGTAGTATGGGATTACCATTTCCAAATTGTTTACCCGATTCCGTATATGAAGAATTTAAAGAGAGTGAACATGAAGATGCAAATTGGTGGATACAGTCTGGAGAGTGTAAAGAAATACCAAGGATTAGGGCGATACAAGAAGAACCATTTATGTTGATGTCACATTATGGGTTTTTAGTTACTCCAGAATCCGAAGAAAAAAATTATAAATCAATAAATGAACAGTTTGAGTTATTAATAACAAATAAACGTGATGAAAAATATGTTTATTTAGTACAACCTCAATCTATTGATCCAAATCCACATTATGGTATATTTCAAGTATTGTCTAAAAATATACCGAAGGAAGTAATGGAAGATTTATCTAATGATAGGGCAGTTTTATGTTTATCTTTTATACAAGAAGGAGATAGTTATGGTGAATTTTTTCCAGAACTGCATAAGTTTTGTGAAAAACATACTATACCTCGAAAGAATTTTGTATTTTGTTCGAATAATGCTATGTTAGAACTTGAATATGATAACTATTGTGAGAAAAATAATATTACAGATAAGTCTACAATGATTTCAATTTATTATTATTATAATCATGTTTCAACAATGTATAGATTAGATTATATGTGTTATAAAAATAATTGGGAGCCACCTCAAACAGTAAGAATTTCTAAAGAAGGAGATAATTTTGAACATGATGGATTTAGAATAAATACATTAGAGAGATTTAATCCATTGAGAAAGGAAATTAGACCGTATCATTATATGTGTTATAATAGACAACCAAAACTACATAGAACATTGATGGTAGCTTATTTGATGAAGGAGAATTTATTAGATAAGGGATTGGTAAGTTTAGCTTCCGTATATGCTATAAGTGCGGATGAACACGATAACTTTATACCATCATATAGAAATTTAAGAACACCAATATATACACAAGAAGAAAAGGCAAAAATAATGCCTTATTGGGATAAAGTAATAAAACAAGGTTCATTTACTGTAGATTTAAATGAAAAAGAAATGGAACACGTTTGGTTATCTTCGTGGATAGATGTTTTCCCAAGTATATATAATCAATGTTATTTTTCAGTAGTGAGTTCTACAAGTTTTGATACTACTTGGATGCACCCTGACGAGAAATTTTGGAAGGATTTGGGACAATTTAAACCATTTATTTGGGTAGGGCCTGCACATTCATTACAGCATTTACGCACACAGGGATTTAAAACATTTTCACCTTGGATTGATGAAAGTTATGATGAAGAGGAAGATTGCGAAAAACGATTTTTGATGATAGTGAATGAAATCAAACGATTGTGTGATATGAGTTTAGAAGAAATGCACGAGTGGTATCATGAAATGGAAGATATTTTGAAGCATAATTGGAGAAGGATATTAGATTATAACCCTTCACCATTTCATAAACCATACAATAAACTTTATGATTTACTGTAGTAACTAACTATTTATATACAAGTCGAGTAGAGCTAACACG
>Ga0208408_1001567_pt1 | contig 13038 bp, 10 predicted proteins | sample ETNtaG_4_FD_185776 | JGI IMG/M metagenome (GOLD analysis project Ga0208408, IMG submission 185776) | Marine microbial and viral communities from oxygen minimum zone, Eastern Pacific Ocean - ETNP201406SV67 (SPAdes) (version 2) | ecosystem: Environmental > Aquatic > Marine > Oceanic ... | reverse complement strand
TATTATAGTAAAGAAACAAATGAAGATTTTGAAAAACAAATCTATCCGTTAAAAGAACTTGGAGCATTAGAGTTAATTGAAGGTAGGAAAGAGATAGCAAAGGATGTTTTTACATTACCAACTAATGGGCATACTCCAGGACATCAATGTTTATATTTAGAAACTAATGAAAATGAAAAAATAATATTAACAGGTGATTTATTTCACAATGAAGCTCAAATAAACGAACAATATTGGTGCCCAATATTTGATTGGAATACTGTAATGAGCACCATTTCTAGAGTTGGATTATTAAATAGTGCTTATAAAAATTCATGGATTATTTGTACTGGTCATTTATCAGACAATAAAGCAATTGGACGTATTAAATCTAACGATAACGGTTTTTATTGGGAACCTATATAGAGATTTTTGATTTATTTTTAGGCCAATTAAATAAGTTTTCAAATTGTTTAGATATTTGAAGTACTTCTAACTCATGACCCATTTTTCCTATAATTTGTAGTCCAATTGGTAAATTATCCTTATCAAATCCTACCGGAATAGTAGCTGCAGGGTTTCCGGTCAAATTAAAATAGTATGTAAAAGGAGTAAAGTCCCAAAGTTCATCATTTACTTTTTTACCATTTATTTTTTTAGGAGGATGATCAACTTCGAAGGCCGTCGTTGCCATAGTTGGAGTAATAAGAAAGTCATAGCTTTCAAAAAAATTATTCATATAATCTCTGTAGTATCCAATGCTATTGTAGGTTTCAAATAATCTTGGCCCTGAAACTTTTTTCCCATGTTCCCAATTTCTTATTAAATAATCTGTAGCCTTTGATTTAATAGATGGTTCATCAATCAATTCGGGGTCACTTGCGTAGCCTTTTGTACAAAACCAATCAAAAAAAACGTTGTAAATTTCTTCAATTGACTCGGGGTAAAAATTAATTTCATCTACATTTGCCTTATACTCATTTTGATATTTATAGACTGCAGACTGGATTACTTTTGAAATTTCATTCTCTAGTAATGCTCCTCCAATTGTTTTACTATATGCAATTTTAAAAGACTTATTCTCACTTTCTAAATTAATATCTAAAGGAGATTCATTTATAGTTATGTATTCACCTTCAGTGGAAAATCCTGATAAGGCTTTTAGTAAAATTGCAGAGTCTTCAACATATCTTGTTATAGGGCCTGAAATAGCATTGTTCACAACATTGTATTTAACACTTCCATTAACTATTCGAGGAATTCTTCCTTGTGTTGGTTTTATCCCATACACTCCACAAAATGATGCAGGAATTCTAATAGAGCCACCTCCGTCTCCTCCTTGGCTAACTGAAGTTATTCCAGCACCTACAGACGCAGCAGATCCTCCACTAGAGCCTCCTGATGTTCTGTTTTCACACCATGGATTATATGTAGATCCAAAAACTCTGTTGTCAGCAGTTGCAGCCTGACCGTACTCAGGAGTATTAGTTTTTCCAATGATTATTCCATCAAATTCTTTTACTCTTCTAACTACCATTGAATCTTCTTTGGCGATTCCATCTCTTGGTAACGATCCAAATGTACATCGAAAACCCATCATTGGTTCAACATCTTTTATGGGTATTGGGATCCCACTTAGTAAATTTAACTTTTCACCTTTTAAAATATTGTTTTCTAATTCTTTTGCTTTTTTTATAGCATATTCATTAGTGATTGTTACAAATGCATTTAATTTATTGTTTAAATTTTCTATGTTTTCTAGTGTTTCATTTATGACTTCAACTGGTGAAACTGCTTTTGATAAATATAGTTTATGCAATTCTTTTATAGATTTATAACCAAAATTATTTTTATTCATATTTCTTACTTTTTTGAATATGTACTGTATACTGTTTTTCTATAATATTACTAAAAAATCAATAAAGGAGATAATAATGGCACATAAAGTAGTTATTACACAAAGTACACCAGGAAGAAGTGGACCTCCTCAAACCATGTTAGAAGTATTTGAAGAAGCTGGAATTGATGTTTCCGTAGTAGCTTGTGCTAATGAAAACGATTTAATAAACGCAGGTAAAGACGCTGATGTTATGTTGGTAGGAACTGTTCCCCATACTACTAGAAATGTATTGGAAAAATTACCTAATTTAAAAATGGTAGGAAGATCCGGAGTAGGGGTAGATTCTATTGATTTAGATGCTGCCACAGAACTTGGTATATGTGTTACTAATACTCCTGGAATAAATACTTCTGAAGTTGCCGATCATGCTATGGCAATGTTACTGACTATAACTAGACAGATACCAGAATTAAACAAGAATACTAAAGAAGGAGCTTGGTCAGATGATCCAAGTAAACTTATGGCAGCCAGAAACAGATTAAGAAGAATTGCTGGTACTACTGTAGGTATATATGGATTTGGAAATATCGGAAGAGCTTTTTCAAATAGAGTAAAAGGATTTGGACCTGAAAGAATAATTGCTCATGATCCTTATATACCACAGTCAATTGCAGATTTATATGGAGTTAAACTTGTTACTTTTGACGAATTAATAACTGAAAGTGACATAATAACAGTTCATTCTCCTGCAACAGCAGAAAATAACCATGTGTTTAATTTGGATGCTTTTTCAAAAATGAAAGAAAATGCAATTTTCATAAATTGTGCTCGTGGTCCAATTGTTAATGAATCAGATTTAGCTCATGCTTTGAATAATAATATAATATATTCAGCTGGAATTGATGTTACTGAAATTGAACCATTGGATGCAGAGTCTCCTCTTTTAAAAACTGAAAATTTGTTTATCACTCCACATTACGCTGGAGGTTCAAATTTTACAGCATCTGAAGGTTCTAGAAGATGGGCACAAAATGCGGTCAATATACTGACAGGTCAAAAACTTTGGGGCTTAGCAAATCCTGATGTTAAAAGAATAATTACAATTATGCGAACTAAAGGTTCAAACAAGTGGGATAATATCCCTGATCCTGTTACGGATTTTGACTTTATGTAATATTCTTTTTTTTCAACTGATTTTGTGTTGTAAAATTTTAGAAATGGGTATATTAAAAAATTAAATAGAGAATTTATGAGGAACACATGGCAACAGATAAAGCACTAATTTCACATTTATATAGAAGAGCCGGATTTGGGATTACTTCTGAACTTTTAGAAGAATTATCTAAAAAAGAATATGAATCAATTGTTGATGATTTGGTAGAAATAGATAAGATACCAGATTTGCCTGATGAAGATATTCTTTCAAGATATTATCCCCAATTACAATCCACAGATAACTTCGGATTGGATAACACAAAATGGTTTTATAGAATGATTAATTCTAAAAAGCCTTTACAAGAGAAAATGACTTTATTTTGGCACCATGTTTTTGCAACTGGTTGGACAAAAAGCGAACAGGGTCCAACTATGATAGATCATATTGCTATGCTGAGAAAAAATTGTTTGTTAAACCTAAGAACACTTCTAACTGATCTAGCTTCAGATCCAGCTATGATATTTTGGCTAGACAATTGCGAAAATCATGGAAAAAACATAAATGAAAACTTTGGAAGAGAATTGCTTGAATTGTTTTCAATGGGAATAGGAAATTATTCAGAAGATGACATAAAAGAAGCATCTAGAGCTTTTACAGGCTGGACCTTTGAGCAACCTATCCCCCTTTATCCATATGGACATTTCAAATCACAATTTATATTTGACGAAGAAGATCATGATTTTGGAGAAAAAGAATTCCTTGGAAATAAAGGTAATTTTAATGGTGAAGATATAGTTGCGATTATTGTTAAAACAGAAGCATGTGCAAAATTTATATCAAGACATTTATATAATTTCTTTGTTGCAGACGAACCTCAGATACCTGCTTGGAGTATTGAACCGCCAAAAGATGAGGAAGCTATGAATATTTTAGTTTCTACATTTTTGAATTCAGATGCTGACATGAAGGAAGTAATGAAATCGTTATTCAAATCTGATTTTTTCAAGAATTCAATGTTTAAAAGAGTTAAATGTCCTGCTGAATTTATTGCAGGGGCATTGAAATTAACTTCAGAAATTGGACCTAAAGATGATAGGTTAGCTTCTTTGCATGGACTAAGCGCTGTAATGGGGCAAACTCTTTTAGATCCGCCTACAGTTGAAGGATGGCATACAGGTAAAGAATGGATTGATGGAGGCTCACTGACTGAAAGAATCAATTATGCAGTAGGACTTGTTACAGATATGAATAATTCAGGATCAAAGTCCTTAGTAGATAATTTAGTGAACTCTGACAAAGAACTTTCTGCAGAGCAATTAGTAAATCTAATCTTAATAAATGCCGGTTATCTGGATGTAAGTGAGCAAACTTTTGATCAATTGTTAGACATTGCTTCAAAAGGACCAACAGTAGGAAATAATAACGATTCTGAGGATGTAAGAGATAAAGTTATACAACTTTATACTTTGTTAGTTTCTTCTCCAGAATTTCAATTAGCTTAAGGAGTGAATTATGGTTGCTGAGAAAAAAACAAAAAAAGATCCTGTTTTAGTTGTTGTTCAACTTTCAGGAGGAAATGATTTTCTAAATACAGTAATTCCATTTACTAATGGTATTTATTATGATGTAAGAAACTATGTTGGACATAAAGAAGGCGAATCACTGCCTTTTACTGATGAATTAGCATTTCATCCTAATGCAGAACCTTTTAGAGAAATATATAAGGATGGTAAGATGGCCATTATCCAAGGTATTGGTTATGAAAACTCATCAAGGTCACATTTTAGAGCAATGGATATTTGGCATACCTGTGAACCTAACACTGTAGCTACAGAAGGATGGTTAGCTAAAGTAATAAGAGAAATTGACCCTAATTCATCTAATCCTCTTACTGCTGTAAGTTTTGGAAAAGGGTTGCCTAGAGCTCTTGCTGCCCCTGGCGTTATTGCTACTAGTGTTGATAATCTTGACAACTATGGCTTAATGACTTCTATAGAAGATAACTCTCAGAGATTGGCTAATTTAGAAGTTTTTTCAAGGATGTATACCCCAGCTGATGAGTGGATGGGAGGAAGACATGAGTCTGGAGTTGTAATGAATTACTTGGCAAATACTGGCTCAGGAGTACTTCAAGGAGCAGATATGTTGAAGGACGTACCTTCAAGGTACAAGTCTTCAGTTGAGTATGCTGATAATTCTATAGCTAAAGCACTAAGAGATGTTGTAAGGGTTCATACTTCTGGACTTGGAACGAGAGTATTTTATACACAACATGGTGGATACGACCACCATGCTCAAGAAATGCCGGCTCATGATAGGTTAATGGGAGAATTATCACAAGGGATAAAAGATTTTTTAGCAGATCTAGAGGAACATGAAGCTTCAGATGAAATTGTTATTTTAGTATTTTCTGAATTTGGTAGAAGAATGAAAGATAATGGTTCTGGTACAGATCATGGATCAGGAGGAGGAGCATTTATTATAGGAAATAAAGTGAATGGTGGACTTTATTCAGAATATCCATCAATTGATCCTTCAGAATGGCTAAATGGTGAAGATTTGAAACATACTTTTGATTATAGAGGAGTATATGGCACTTTACTGGAACAACACTTGGGACTTGATCCGTCTGAAATTGTACTTGGTAATTTTGAACAATTAAGCCCATTCAAATAAGGGAGTAATAATGACACAACAAAAAGAAAAAACAAACCAACCTCCATTTGCAATATTAAGAGGAGGGTACAAGTATAAAGAAACTCTTGGTATGAGAAGAGTAACTACTTATTGTATGGATATGGTTGAAACCAAAGAAGTACTTTATGTTCTTATTAGAGCTGATGGTTCAGGGGGAAATATTCGAAGAATCAACTGGAAAGATGAAGATTTAGATGTATTTGGTAATTTTAAGTGGCCTGTACAAATGATCCAAGATTCAAATGGAAAGTTTTATGTCACTGATGAAGGTGAGCATTGTGTACATGCTTTAGTAGATGACGGAGAAAAAGGATATGTTGCTATTGGTCAAACTGCTGAAGTACAAGAATCAAGTACAAAAACTACTAAAATAGGTGAGTTTGGATCTGGAGATGGTCAATTGGATTCTCCTTCAGGCATAGCTTTTGATTCAAATGAAAATTTACTTGTTGTTGATACTGGAAATAATAGAATTCAAAAATTTAATAAAAATGGAAAATTTTTAGAAACTATAATATCTGGCACTGGAGAAGAAGCATTAAATATGCCTTGGGGAATTGTTGTTAATCATAATAACGATATTTTAGTCTCTGATTGGAGAAATAATAGAATTAATGTTTATGATAAAAACGGTAAATATTTGAAATCTTTTGGAGATATCCCTAAATCACTAGGAGAAGATCACATACAACTTAGCGGACCAGCAGGAATAACCATCGATGACGATGGTGATATATATGTTGCTGATCGAAACAATAACAGAATTGTTATATATGACAGAGAAGGAAAATATGTTACCCAGTTCACTGGAGATGCTACTCTTTCAAAGATGGGAAAAACATATATTATGTCTAGCCCAAGAGTTTTACGTCTTAGAGAAATGTCTAATCGAGAAGCTTGGAGAAAACTAAGAGCTCCAGCCTCTGTAAGAACTTATGGTAATTTGATATACATTCCTGATTTTGGTTGCCACAGGATTCAAGTTTATGAAAAAGAAAGTTATCCTCTCACCAAAGATGAGATTTTTGAACAACCTAATCACCCAACACTATATAATGTTTAGAGCTCAACTGTGCCTATAGTCTTTGGGTTTTCTAATCATAGAAAAAATTGTTTGGAAAAAGAACTTTCTAAATTTTCAAATGAATCAAGGCAATTAGGTGCCAAGTCTTTAGCTGTTTTTGGTGATTTTACATTAAGCAAAATTAAACCAGACACTTCATTAGATTTGCTTATCATTCAAGAAACTAATGAAATATTTATTAACAGAGATGAGTTTTGGATAACACATTTAAGACCATCTGTTCATACTAGGTTTTTTGTTTATACTCCTGGAGAATACAATGAACTTTCTGACAATAATTATGTTATAAATAATATAAAAAATTCTATGGAAATCATTTTCCAAGATGAAGACAAAGTCCTTGGTTAACATGCTTGAAGATAACAAAACTGAATCTAAAAGATGGAAAGATCAATCAGAATACGATTTTGCTCTTGCTAGTAAGCTTTTAGAATCTGAATATTCAATTTCCTGCTTTTTATTCCAACAGGCTGCAGAAAAATCAATTGTTGCTTATTTGACTATTAAGGGAACTGATAAGGTTTGGGGATCTTCAATTTCAGATTTAGCAGAAGATTGTTTAGCTATAGATCCCACCTTTGACTTTCTTAAATCTTATGGTCCAATATTAGATAAATATTTGTTTTCCACAAGATATCCTACTTTTTCAATTTCAGGTTCTCCGTTTCAAATTTTTGATAAATCTGATGCTGAAAAGGCTAAAGAGCTATCAAATGAGGTTATAAGTTTTTGTGAAGAAAAAATTAAGGAAATTCAATGATTGATAAAGTCGTCTTACTAGACAAAGCTATTATATTATCTGAGGTATATGGCAATAACTTAGATACAGTTGTTTACACTCAAGGTTGTGGTTTATCAGCAAGATTAAGATTAGAAAAATTAGGATTTAATACTGAAGGTAAAACTTTTGCGATTTCAACTTATGAAGATTTAAAGAATAACAGGATTTCAAATGAATCTAAGAATTGGAGAAATGATAATAGAGCAGGATTGATTTGGTTAGATGATTTATACGAATTAAATAATGATAAAAATTTTATTTATCCACTTATAGATCAAGCAAATTTATTCATTGAACAATCTATTTTAGATCCAAACATTCAAGTTGAAGACCAGTTTTTTGTATCAGCAATTATGGGAAGAGCTTATAAATATACTCAAGACCTAAAGTATATTGATTTTATGATTGACCACGTACTTAATTCTACTTTAATGCGGAATGATGGTATTTACTTACATTCAAAAATTGCTGAATATCCTTGGGGAAGAGGAAATGGTTTTGCTGCATACGGTGCAATAGAAGCTATTACTTATACACCAGATGATTATCCAAGAAAAAATGAATTAATAGAAAAACACATTACACACCTTAATTCATTAGTTGAGTTGCAAACCCCTAACGGTGCATGGAGACAAGTAATTGATGATGAAAACTCTTATGAAGAGCTAACAGTAACTTCTATGATTGGCTACGCACTTGTTAATGGGATCAAATTGAAAATTTTATCTTCAGATTATATTGAGAATTTAGAAAAAGCTTGGAATTTTGTTGATTCTAAAATTGAAGACTCTGGGATAGTTCATGACTCTTGCACAGGTACAGGATCTTTAAATTCATTAGAAGAATACCTAATAAGAAAAAGAGAAAATGGATTTGACAATAGAGGTGGGTCACTATCTGCTTGGTTTTTAGTTGATTTATATAAAAATTTAGAGAGCTTATGAACAATATTTTTGACAGTATAATTGTTGGCTCTGGGTCTGCGGGGTCTATATTAGCTAATAGGTTATCAGAAGATTCTAATAGAAATATTTTGCTTATTGAAGCAGGTAATGATTATAGTAATTTTGAATCTATTCCAGAGAATATTTATTATGGCCATAGAAATGTATCGTCGTTACCATCTTTAGAATCTGATCCAAGCAATTGGGCATATAGAGCCGAGAGTACAACAAATGGACCAGAGATTCCTATTCCTAGAGGAAAAGTTATAGGAGGGTCTTCATCTATTAACGCTCAAATTTTGCTAAGAGGAATAAGAGAAGACTATGACAGGTGGGCTGAATTTGGAAATAACAAATGGTCATTTGATGAAGTATTACCATATTTTATAAAGTTAGAAAACGATATAGATTTCCCCAATGACAAGTATCATGGAAAAGAAGGTTATATTAAAGTAAAAAGGGTACCAGAAAATGAATGGGATCCTATACATAAAGCTTTTTATGATTCATGCATTGATTATGGATTCCCAGCTTGTGCTGATCACAACAAACCTGATTCTACTGGTGTAGGAGCTTTAGCTTTTAATCAAATTGATGGAGTAAGACAAAGCACTGCAATTACTTATTTGAATGATGTAAGGCATAGGCCTAATCTAAATATTAAATCTAATTGCTATGTAAAAAAAATTATTTTTGATAATAATATTGCTATTGGTGTTGAAGTTGTTTCAGAGTCTAAAACATTTAAAATTTTTTCTGATCAAATTATTATTTCAGCAGGAGCAATTGAATCGCCTAAATTATTATTAAATTCAGGGATAGGCGATCCAGAAAAATTTACTAAACATGGAATTGAAACAGTTGCTGAGTTGCCAGGAGTTGGAAATAATCTAAAAGATCATCCAATGACTTTTATAACTTGGAATTCAAAACCAGGTTATTCTGCTCCTGTAAATAATTATTCAAGAGTAGCAATGGCTCTTAGATATACTTCTAAAAGTTCTAATTGGAAAAACGATATGATTGTTTATATGGATTCAAGTGATGACAAAACTACTTTTTATCCACTTGCTCCTAAAGGTATCAGAGCTAATTTAACTTTAAATTTAGAGGAAAGTTCAGGTGATATTTCTTTAAATGAAAAGGACCCAGATTTGTACCCTAAACTTTCATACAATTATCTTAGCACTGATAATGATATAAATAGATTTGTGGAAGGCGTAAAAATACTAGAGGATATTGGAAATAATAAAGAATTTCAAAAATATGCAGATGAAATGATACTTCCTGACACAAACACTAGAAAAGATGATAAACTACTGAAAAAATGGTTGCATGGAAAGATGGTTACAGGCCACCATAGTAGCGGTACTTGTAAAATGGGTTCTGATCCATTAGCTGTCGTTGATCAAGCAGGTTCTGTTATTGGTACAGAAAATCTTAAAGTAGTTGATGCATCTATAATGCCTGACTGCATTAGGGCTAATACAAATGCGACAGTTATGCTGATTGCAGAAAGAATTATAGATTTATGGTAAAGGAGTTTAATGATGAGTAAAATGTCTGGAGGAGATGCTCTTATAAGTTCGTTAGAACGAGAAGGAGTTGAAGTTATATTTGGATTACCTGGTGTTCAAATGTATGGAGTAGTTGATGCACTTAGAAGGAATAAGAATATTAAAATGATTGTTCCAAGACATGAACAAGCTACATCATATATGGCAGATGGATATGCTAGAGCAAGTAGAGGAATTGGAGTTGCTATGGTTGTACCAGGTCCTGGTTTATACAATGCTGCTGCTGGACTTTCTACTGCCTATTCATCAAACTCTAGGGTCCTTATGATAGCTGGACAAATCCCCAGATCTACAATTGGAAAAGATATGGGTGGTCTTCATGAAGTAAATGACCAATTGGAAACAATTAAACCAGTAACAAAATTTCAAAAAAGATTATTAAGACCTCATGAAATTCCACAAGGTGTATCTGAAGCATTTAGTCATCTTAAAAACGGAAGACCAAGACCCGTTGAAATTGAAATGCCACCTGAAACAATGGTTGAGTCAGAAGATGTTCAATTGTTAGAAGCATCTGTTTTTGAAAGAACTAATCCAAATGACGATTCTATAGCTGAATCTGTAAAAATGATTTTAAATGCAAAAAAACCTGTTATCTATGCAGGTACTGGAATTATACGATCTGAGGCGGAAGATGAATTAAGAGAATTAACTGAATTGACTAACATACCTGTTGTAACAAGTGCAGCAGCCAAAGGTGTTATATCAGATGAACATCCAAACTCATTAGGTTCAGGTCTAACTGGTGAAGGACAAATAAAAAACTATTTAGAATCTAGCGACCTTATTATTATTCTTGGATCAAGATTCGCAATAAGATACCCTGCTGCTGAAGGAACTAAAAAGATTCAAGTTGAAATTGATCAAAGCGAAATAGGGAAATTTCACAATGACGCATTGCCTGTTATTGGTGATGCAAAAGTATCAATAAGCAAAATAATTGATGGGATAAAAAAAATGGGTGGAACTAATTTAGATTCACCAGCTGAAGATATTAAAAATATTAGAGCAATACTTGATTCTGGTGAAGAAGGTTTGCATCCACAGCATGAAATACTGAATTCTTTAAGAAACGGAATGCCAAGAGATACTATATCAGTATGGGATATGACTCAGCTTGGTTATTATTCTAGAGCTGCGTTTAAGACTTATAACACATCAACTTATTTTGATTCTGGATATTCTGGTAACTTAGGATGGGCTTTTCCAACAGCTTTAGGAGCAAAAGTTGCTAAACCTGACACTCCTGTAGTTTCTGTTTCTGGTGATGGTGGATTTATGTACAATGTACAAGAATTATCTACTGCGGTTAAATATGGAATTAATATTGTTGCAGTTATATTTAATGACGGTTTTTATGGAAATGTTAGAAGAGACTTAGAGCTTGATTGGGGAGGAGATTATGAAACTAGTTTTGTAAACCCTGATTTTGCAAAAATGGCAGAAACTTATGGGGCTAAAGGTATCACAGTGAATGACCCAACAAAAGTAAATGAAGCTATTGAAGAAGGAATTGCTTCTAATATGCCTACTCTTATTGATGTTAATATGATTGATACAAATGATGTACCAAGACCGTTTGCAGGTAGAGCACCTTGGACATTACCTCATGATGAATTGCTTGACTGACCAAGATTGCTAAATATTTCCCTAACTTTGTTAGCGTATAATTATTTTAATAATTAATTATTTCCTCTTCATATGAGAATTAGAAACTTCAGCATTATTGCCCACATTGATCATGGTAAATCTACTTTAGCGGATAGATTTATTGAATTTACCAATACAATGTCTAGTAGAAATTTAAAGGATCAAGTTCTTGATACTATGGATCTCGAAAGGGAAAGAGGTATTACTATTAAGGCCCAAACTATTCAATTAAATTATATCTTTGAAAATCAAGAATATATATTGAATTTAATTGATACCCCAGGGCATGTAGACTTTACTTATGAAGTTTCTAGATCTTTAGCTGCTTGTGAAGGTGCATTGCTTTTAATTGATGCTACACAAGGAGTGCAAGCTCAAACTATTTCTACTGTTTATCAAGCTATAGATCAAGATCTGATTATAATTCCAGTCATTAATAAAATAGATTCTCCATTAGCAGAGACAGAGAAAATCATTAACGAAGTTTCTGAAATACTAGGATTTGATGAAAGTGAAATATTACAAGTATCAGCTAAAGATGGGACTGGTGTAGATAAGTTACTTGAGAAAATTGTTGAGAGAATTCCGGCTCCTAAAGAATCTATAAAAAATGATGGCTTGAAAGCGTTAATATTTGATTCTATTTATGATTCTTTTAAAGGAGCAATTGCATACGTAAAAATTTTCAATGGAAAAATAACTAAAGGGCAGAAGCTATATTTTTATAACTCTAAAACTGAACATGAAGCTATAGACATTGGATTCTTAAAACCTAATCAAGTTTCATCTAAATCTTTAGAAACAGGTTTTGTAGGTTATGTAGAAACAGGAATAAAAAATCTAAAAGATATTAAAGTTGGTGACACAATATTTGATGTAGATCATAAAGAATTAGAACCACTAATTGGATATAAAGAATCATCTCCTACTGTATATACAGGTTTATACCCAGTAGATTCTGATAGATATCAAGAATTAAGAGATGCATTAGATAAACTTTATTTAAATGATCCTAGTTTAGTATATGAACCTGAAACTTCTGCAGCTCTTGGTTTTGGATTTAGATGTGGATTTTTAGGTATGTTGCATATGGAAATAATTCAAGAAAGATTAGAAAGAGAATATGATTTAGAACTTATTACTACCGCACCAAGTGTTACGCATAGCGTCTATATGAAAAATGGAGACCTAAATAAAATTCAAAATCCTTCTGAGTGGCCTGAAACGCAAAATATTGATTATATTACTGAGCCTTGGGTGAAAACAACTATAATTACTCCTGAAAATTATATTGGAAAAGTCACAGAGTTTTTATCTAATAAAAGAGGAG
>Ga0208408_1001564_pt1 | contig 13051 bp, 12 predicted proteins | sample ETNtaG_4_FD_185776 | JGI IMG/M metagenome (GOLD analysis project Ga0208408, IMG submission 185776) | Marine microbial and viral communities from oxygen minimum zone, Eastern Pacific Ocean - ETNP201406SV67 (SPAdes) (version 2) | ecosystem: Environmental > Aquatic > Marine > Oceanic ... | reverse complement strand
TTGCCTCTTTCGGCGGGTTATTGTGAGAACCTGGTCAGGCGGGGAACCGAGCAGCCATAATCATGTTTATTCGTGCTTTAGAGTAGCGGCGTGGAGTTATTTGTCAGTAAGACAAAGTTTTCAAGATATGTCCACCTCTAAGTGTGCCCTTTATGTTTTCAAATCACATAAAACTTTAATATACTAACTTAAAATTTGAATATGTCCTACATCGTTAAAAGCGGAGCAATTTTTCCTCACATCGAATTAGGTGATTATGTTTTACATATTATGACAAATTTTGATAAATCGTATTCAGAAATGGATTTTTCAATCACAACGGGAAGAATTTGTGCATATCAGCGTAAAGATATATCTCAAACAGATTTGGCAAAATTAATTCGAGACGGTGAAATTTATTCAGATTTAACAAATTCAGATTTAACAACTTTAATCGAAAAAAATGAAAATAAAATTTTACATTTTGTTGAAAATCACGAAGATTATATGAAGGGACCACCTTATCCAAACTATGAAAATATCGAAGAATGATTTGCTAAACTTTGGAAATTCCAAGTATTTGATTTATGCATCTATATTTGTTTCAATAGTGTGGGTTATATTTTTATAAAATTATAAAATTATTATTATTATATGAATTATAATTCTCATTCATTAAACGAATTATTTTCTGAAATTGAAAATCATTATAACGATATTATAAGTAAAAAAAATTATATTGAAGCAATTACTCAAGCTTTTGTAAAATATAGAAGAATGTATTCTGAACCAGTAAAAAGTATTTCAAAAGATAGATATTTTAAATACAAAATATTCCCGAATATAGGAAATTACTCAAAATCCAACATTTTTCCAATAGCAAAAGCAGGTTCCCTTTTTGGCAGCTTTTATCAAGGAGGAACAATTAGACAATTTTTAATTGATTATAAATTGGCAGATAGAAAAGAAATAGATTATATTTTTAACTCAATTAACTCAGATGATGATAGAATATGTCGTTCTGCTGCAATAAGATTAATAAGAATATTAGAAAATAATAAAGACCAACTTAAAAGATTATCAAATAATCTCATGAAAGATATTAATTATGAATTTTCAACCATAAATACAACTCTTCATGAGCTTGCACATCATAAATTTGAAAAGGAGATCAGTAACGTAGCTTCTTCTGGAATCTTATTGGGAATTAACGAAGGTCATTCATTTGCAACAGCAAAATGTGTACATGCTTTTGAAAAAGAGTGGGACGGAAATCTTGAAAAAATTATAAATGAAATTTTAAAATTAAATTACGGAACTTGGTCCCATTATAAAAAAAATGGCGTTCCAATCTCTTTTATGAAATCAATGATTTGTTTGTGGTCTGTTTTTTATTTAAGTAATGCGGTAGATTTATTCAATAAACAAGATCCTAAAGTTAAATTTGACAATTCTCATTATTCTCTTTATTTAAATCAATTATTTTTAGATGCGGAAAACAGAATGAATAATATTAAAACAAATGAAAATAATAAATTTCAATTAAAACGATTATATCAAGAATCTATTAATTATCTAAAAATTGCCGAAAAACAATTAGTTGAAAGTATTGAAAAAGAAAAGAAACTTAGATTAGATAGTATATCAAGAACCATTACCTTGGCAGATAAAAATAATAATAAACGAATTCCTCTGCCTCCGCCACCCAAAAATAAGAAAAAACCACGATCCCGTATTAAAATTAAATTTAGTTTTGGTAGCATCATTTCCCAAATTAATATTATTTCACAGCATTTGTCGGTTTTAACTACTTTAGCTCAAGTAAATGTAAACGATATACAATCAAAAAATAATCTAAAAAATTATGTACAATCAGTTTCAAATCATATAAAAGAACAAATAAATAAATTAATTAAAGAATATGAATTTGATACAAATAGAATTAAAGATGAATTCATTGGAGATTACAATCAAATAATTCAATCAACAAATATAATTGAAAAAGATTTATTGGAAAAATTTAATATCAAATTAAATTAAATTAGTACGCCAGGGGTGGGATTTGAACCCACGCTCCCAAAGGGACAGGATTAGCAATCCTGCGCAATAACCAGACTATGCGACCCTGGCAGCGCCTCTTCTCCTCGGGGTTTGAGGGCCGAAAAACGGCGAAGAAGAGACAATGGGACTGGCAGGATTTGAACCAGCGACACCTCGATCTTCAGTCGAACGCTCTTCCAGACTGAGCTACAGTCCCATGGAAACTCTTTATATGACATTTATAAAATTTTGTATTAAGGTCATAATCGTTATATAATTTCATGGGATACGAGTTTTATGTATTGGCACACAAAAAGTATTGATTCAATTTATTCAGAGATGAATTCATCAAAAACTGGACTCACTGAATCTGAATCAGCTAACAGATTAGATAAATATGGCAAGAATAAATTGGTCAAAAAGCAAAAATTTACTGCACTCAAAATTTTCACTAATCAATTCAAATCATTTTTAGTTGCATTATTGACTTTAGCAGTGTTTGTATCATATTATCTTGGTGAGATTGTTGATGCATATGTTATAGGAGTAATTATTATTTTGAACGCATTATTAGGATTTATTCAAGAATATAAGGCAGAACGCGCAATAGAATCATTGAAGAAACTTTCCAAAACTAATGCCCGAGTTCTGAGAGATGGAAAAGAGGAGTTGATAGATTCAGAAAATTTAGTCCCCGGAGATATAATTTTACTTGAAGAGGGAGACAAAGTTCCTGCAGATTCACGATTGATCGAATTAATTAATTTAGAAGTTGATGAGTCAACACTTACCGGAGAATCAACATCGGTATCAAAAGAGCTTGTTATATTAAAAAAGGAAAAGTTAGTTGTCTCAGAACTCAGAAATATGATTTTCATGAATACTTTAATTTCACGAGGTCGGGCAACCGCAATTGTTGTTGAAACAGGAATGCTATCGGAAATTGGAAAGATTGCAAAAACAATAACTGAACAAAAAACTCCTGAAACACCACTTCAAAAGAAATTAGAAGTTGTTGCAAAAAATTTAGGAATTGCTGCAATTATAATTTCAATTGCAGTTTTTGGAATCGGATTATTGAAAGGTGAAACAATAGTTGAGATGTTTACAACTGCGGTATCTCTGGCAGTTGCAGCAGTACCCGAAGGACTTCCCGCAGTAGTAACTATAACTCTCGCACTTGGGCTCAGTAAAATGGCAAAAGTGAAGGCAATTGTTCGAAGATTACCTGCAGTTGAAACATTAGGTAGTGCAACAGTAATTTGTTCAGATAAGACCGGAACATTAACAAAAAATGAAATGACTGTTACTGAAATTTATACAGATCATAAATCAATCAAAGTTAGTGGTTCAGGATATGATCCAGAAGGAACATTTATGTTAGATAACAAAAAAATTGATATCGCTAAATCCAAAAATTTAGAATTACTTCTCAGAAGCGGCGCACTATGTACAACTGCAAAATTAGATCATCGGAAAGAGTGGAGCATAATTGGAGATCCAACAGAAGGAGCATTATTAGTATCTTCTCAAAAAGCCGGAAGAAGCAAAGATGATTTACTAAAAGATTTCAAATTCAAAAATGAAATTCCATTTGATTCAAATCGTAAAATGATGAGCGTAATATATGAAAATAACGGAAAACAAATAGCATATATTAAAGGTGCCCCAGAAATTTTACTTGAAAACTGTTCCCACATATATCTAAATGGTTCAATCAAAAAAATTACAAAGTCAGATCGAACAAAGATTAATTCCCAAATTGAAGGAATGGGAAAAAATGCACTTAGAGTTTTGGCAATGGGGTACAGATATGTGAGTCCAAATAAGAAAATATCATCCCAAAATGTTGAACGAAACATAGTTTTTGTCGGATTACAGGGAATGATAGATCCACCTAGATCTGAAGTAAAATCCGCATTAGAAACTTGTGCAAACGCAGGAATAACTACGATTATGATAACTGGAGATCACGCGGAAACTGCACGTGCAATTGCAATTGAGTTAGAGATAATTGATGACACTGCGTCCGTAGTTATCGGAGATGAATTGGAAGATATGTCTCACGAAGCATTAATAAAAAAATTAGAAAGCGTTAGGGTTTTTGCTAGAGTATCTCCTCAACACAAATTAAAGATTATCAATGCTCTTAAAGCTCGAGGAGAAGTTGTTGCGATGACGGGAGACGGAGTTAATGATGCACCCGCATTAAAGGCAGCAGATATAGGTGTTGCAATGGGAATCAAAGGAACTGATGTTGCAAAAGATTCATCAGATATGATATTAATGGATGATAATTTTGCATCAATTGTAAAAGCTATTGAAGAAGGTAGAGGAGTGTTTGACAATATACGTAATTTTATTAGATATTTAATTTCAAGTAATGTTGGAGAAGTTCTAACGATTTTTATTGCAATGTTAATAGGATTACCGTTACCATTAATTGCAGTACAGATTCTTTGGATGAATTTGCTTACTGACGGATTGCCAGCATTAGCACTTGGTGTCGATCCACCTGAACCAGATATAATGAGTCGAAAGCCAAGAAGACTAAAAGAAGGAGCAATTTCAAAAAATACTTGGAAGTTTTCAATAATCGTAGGATTAATTATGATGATGGGAACCATTTTATTGTTCTTTTGGAACCTGGATTCAGGAATAGAACATGCGAGATCTATTGCGTTTTCAACAATAGTTATGTTCCAAATCTTCAATATATTTAATTCTAGAACTGATAAATCCGTTCTCAAAAATATAAAGACCATTTTCAATAATAAAGCTCTATTGCTCGCGATAACAGTATCAATATCCCTTCAAGTTGCAGTAGTTACACTTCCATTTTTTCAAAAATATTTTGAAACAGTTGCATTGACAGGATATGAATGGTTCTTAGTTGTTGCGATGGGTTCAACAGTACTTATTACAATCGAGATACTCAAAAACAACTTCAAAACTATTTTAAACCTTAGTCAAAACTAAAAGCCATGACAAAAATCAAAAAGGGAGACCTAATCGAATTAGATTTTGTAGGGACTTTCAAAGATAATGGCGAAATTTTCGATTTAACTATTGAAAGTGAAGCTAAGAAAAATAAGATTTATGATTCTAATTTCAAATACAAACCGATGAAGGCATTTGTTGGATCAGGCCAACTACTGAAAGGTATCGATAAAAAATTGATTGGATCTGAACTCGGAAAAAAAATGGAATTTGATTTGGAACCCAAAGAAGCATTTGGATCTAGAAATTCTAAATTAATACAATTAATTTCATTAAATAAACTAAGATCAAAGAAAATAAATCCCGTAGTTGGAATGAGATTGGATGTTGATGGCCAACAGGCAACAGTTCGTTCAGTGAATGGCGGAAGAGTACTATTGGATTTTAATCACCCATTTGCTGGAAAAGATGTTCATTATATGCTTAAACCGATCAAAGTTTTTTCAAAAATAAAAGATAAAGTATCATTTTCAACGGAAATTCTTGGATTTCAAGCAGAAGGATTGAAGGTGGAAGGAAAGAAAGTAGTATTTAGATTACCAAATAAAGAAAAATTGGGGAAACCATTCTTAGATTTGATAGTTAAACAAGTTAAAAAATTAGTTCCAGAAGTAAGTGATGTTACCATTGTGTAGTATCTCTTAAATCGTAATAATGCTTATAAAAACTTGAAGAGACCTAAATCCATGGATCCTTATGATGAATTATCAGATAATATAGATTTTAATACGGGCGCAGACTCAGAACCCAAAGAAGATCATTCCTCAGATAATTATGATTCATCATTTACGCAAGAATCAACTTCTTCAACACCTACACAATCATTCAATGATACATATGACTCTCAATCTGTATCAAAATTAAGTAAAGAAGATGAGGAATTAGAGAGAATTTTATCAAACAGGCAGGCAAGAATTAAAGTTATTGGATGCGGTGGCGCAGGAAATAATACAATTTCTAGAATTTCAGATATAGGAGTAACTGGTGCAGAAATTATTGCAGTAAATACAGATGCACAAGATTTATTGAATTCAAATGCAGATAAAAAATTGTTACTTGGAAAAGATTTAACGCAAGGTCTCGGTGCAGGTTCTGACCCTAGAATTGGAAAAGATGCAGCAAAAGAGTCCCAAAAAGAAATAAAAGATGCATTATCGGATGCACATTTAGTATTTATTACTGGCGGACTTGGCGGTGGAACTGGAACCGGATGTATGCCCGTAATTGCAGATTTAGCAAAGAAAAAAGGCATATTGACTGTCGCAGTCGTTACATTACCTTTCGAAATGGAAGGAGTTCTCCGTCATGAAAATGCAATGATCGGATTAGAAGAATTAGAAGGTCTTGTTGATACTTTAATTTTAATTCCAAACGATAAATTAATCGAATTGGCACCAGATTTACCATTACATACCGCATTTAAAGTTGCAGATGAAATTTTAACAAATGCAGTAAAAGGAATTGCAGAATTAATAACAAAACCTGGATTAATAAACCTGGATTTTGCAGATATCAAAGCAGTTATGTCTTCAGGAGGGATTGCAATGATTGGATTGGGAGAATCAGATACAGAAAATCGAGCAGTCGAATCAGTTGAAAAAGCATTAAATAATCCTTTATTGGATGTTGAAGTTACTGGCGCAACAGGAGCATTAATCAACGTAATCGGTGGGCCAGATATGACGTTGGATGAGGCAAAGAAAGTAGTGGAAGCAGTAACTGACAAATTAGATGAAGGTGCAAAAATCATATGGGGTGCCCAATTGAGCCCAGAGTTACAAAACTCTGTTAGGACAATGTTGGTAATTGTAGGTGTAAAATCACCTCAAATTTTTGGCCCTAAGCGAACTTTTTCAAAGAAAAAACAAGAAGATATGGAAGGCAGTTTCGGAATCAAATTTATTGATTAGGCTTCAAAAGCTTTATAAATGAACTTTCGCAAAACCTATCATGGCTTCACTTATTGAAATTAATCCTGATGATTTTAGGATACCTGGACCAAAAGAATGGCCCGGAATAGCTAAAAAAAAGTTTAGAGAATATAAGCGAGTACTTTCAATTACGAGAAAGCCAAAGATGAATGAATTTCAAGCAGTTGTTAAAGTAACTGGACTTGGAATGGCAGTCATCGGGCTAATTGGATTCACAATTTTTGTTGTAGTTCAATTTGCACAAAAATTAGCATAATGGCAATCTTTACAATACGAACAGGAGTGGGACGAGAAGAACAAGTAATGGATTCACTATCAACAAATGCACAAAAAGCAGAAGGAATTCATGCATTACTTTCTCCTCACGGAGTAGTTGGATATATTTTTGTTGAAGCAGATTCAGTTACAGAAGTACAACAAATTACCTATAGAGTTCCATATGTTCGAGGAGTATTAACAAAGAAAGTTGAACTGGCTGCATTAGACCATTTAATAGAGTTTAATCCAGAAAATATCGATATTCAATTAGGAGATATTGTTGAAATAGTCGGTGGACCGTTTAAAGGTGAAAGAGGAAAAGTAAAAAGATTAAATAAGCAAAAATCAGAAGTTATTGTTGAATTACTTGATGCAGCAGTACCGATACCAATCACACTAAATCTAGATTCCATAAAAGTAGTTGGAAAAGAAAATAGAGGAGAATCAGAATAATGACAAAAACATCAGATCTAATTAGGGCGGAACTAAGTCTTGAAAAAGGATCAAGTGAACCTGGAAAAGAATTTGTAGCAGATATGACTTTGCCACAAGCTTTGAACGTAGCAGATAAGAAAAAACCAGAATTGCTTGCACGTTCAAGAAAAGCAGCTTTACAAGAAATTGTAGGCGTTTGTGTAACAATGGGAATTAAAGTAAATGGTCGAAGACCTGAAACTGCAGCAAGATTGATCTCAGAAGGTAAATGGGACAAAGATATTAATTAAGATTTTATTGAAGAATACCATTCTTTAATTTTTTTATCGTTTCTTGGATTTTTTCAACTCTTTTCGCGTCTTTTTCCATAAAGTGAACAATTGTTCAACTGCTTTCGGAATATTATTTGTATTAAACTTCAAATCTCGCGCGATTTGAGCTCGAGACTGACCCATTTGTGTTTTTATTTGGATAGTTTCTTTCTTAAATTTATCAATGTTTTTTGCTAAATGAGATTTTTGCGTTTTCAGCATTGCTGCAGCTGTTTCTACTTGATCGATTGGAGCAATTCCACGAGTTCCAAATGCAGACATAACTGATTTACCAATTGCCTTTTCTTCGTGTTCCAATTCATTAGCAACATCTCCGGCAACATAATTTAGTCGAATTAATCCGTCTTGAATTTTCTTTGAGCCAGTAATTCTTATTTTCTTTAGTTCAGAAGTGTTAGAAAGATGAGTTCCACCACATGCCTGTGCATCAAACCCTTTAACATGTAAGACTCGAATTTCGCCTCCCGGAATAAAACCACCCTGATAAACAGTAAATCCATACTTTTTTTCTGCACGATTTTTGGATAAAATTTCTTTTCCAACAGGAATTCGTCGTTTAATAATGTCATTAGAAACTTTTTCAATTCGTTTTAATTGCGTGGGCGTAAGATTATCATAATGAGTTATATCTAATCTACCTCGATCTTGGCTTACTTCTGAACCACCTTGCCAAACATGTTTTCCAAGGACTCTTCTTGCTGCACCACCGATTACATGAGTCCCAGTATGGTGTCGCATGGTCCTACTTCTTCGAACATCATTAATTCTACCAATTACTAGATCTCCTTCTTTGAAATTAATATTTTCAACTTCATGGAAGATATGAGGACCACGATTTTCAACATTTACGACTGTTGAATTATTCAAAAAACCAGTATCATTCAATTGACCACCACCTGTTGCATAAAATAAAGTTTTATCTAAAATTACATATCGATTATCTAATATTTTCAAAACTCGAGCTTCAAATTCTCTGGCTTTTTCATCCATCCAAAATAATTTAACAGTTGGTTCGATACCTGGAAGCTCAGTTAATTCTTCACGATATTTCGGCATATTTTTCTTTTCATGTCGTTCCGAAACTTTAGTATAGAAATCAATCGGAACTATAATCTTTTTCCCCAATTTAGAACCCTCTTCAGAGATTAATTCTGGAGAGATTCCATGAGAGTCATATAATTCAATTAATTTTTGATCATCAATCCTACTTTTCAAAACTCTTTGCATAATCTTTTTACCCGATTCTTTAGTATTGTAATATTTAGTTTCTTCAGATTTAAGAATTTCCGTGACTGATTTTACAGATTTATTTAATTCAGGATATTGTGGTTTCAAAAAATTAGCATGCAATTCAATCAATTTTCCATAATCTAAATTTAGATTATATCGGTTTGCTAAATCCATACTCCTACGGAAAGTACTTCGTAAATTGTATCCCCCTCCTGAATTGGAAGGAAGCGCACCATCTGCCAAAGCAAATAAAAGCGTTCTAGAATGATCTGCAATTGCGTAAAGAGAAGAAATTGGATAAATTTCTTTTTTCATTTTTTCTTTGGAGTAACCAATTTTTCTAGAAACTTTCCCCCACATTCTTTCAATATTATCAACTTCATCAATATTTAGATTTCCAGATAATGGGACGAATTTATTCCAGACAGACATATTTGGTTTAATTCCAGATTGTCGATACAAATATTTTACAGTGTTAGGCATAGTTAACTCATAACTTAATGCTTTCCCAGAAGTTAACCAGGGATATCGCTCTTGACCAGATCCCATATCCAAAACATTAATATTCAAATTTTTATAACCACGAGGAGTGACTTTATATTTCATATAGACTTGATTCCCTAATTCCATCCCTCTAGAAAAATATTCTAATGAAGTACCCAGATTTCCACCACCGCCCCACTGATCTTCATGAAATTGTATTTCGTTTAGTGGAAGTTTAACACCTTTATTTAGCCAAGAAATTATATCAGAGAGATATTTTTCTTGATTATATTGTTCTTTTGGTACAAAAGCATGTTGTCCCAGATGAAAGTGAGTAGAATAGTGACGTCCAGTAATACCTACGTTATCCAAATCATTGAATCTCAAACTTGGTTGAGACATAATTAAAGGATTTGCAGGAGGTTTTACTTGACCACTAACTACAAATGGTTGAAAACAATAAATTGATGCTTGAGTAAACCAAGTATCGTCCCTCCATCTTGCAACAACAGGATAACGTTTGATAGGAGTGTAACCCAATTTTTTAAAATGTTTGGCATATTTATCCCATGTTTGTAGATATCCCAACTTAGATTTTGCAGGAGATTTATTTATGAATGAATATCCTTCATTACAATCGGGCTCACCGCACGTTTTTCGTTTTTTCGTGCTCCAAAAACGAGTAGAACATTTATTACAAATATATCTATCAAATCCTAAATTGTTTAAAACAGATACAGGATAATATTGTTCAGGATTTTTATCAGTTTTTTTCTTCAAGTCCCGTTTAAGTTTACTTAGATTCATCTAAAGAATAATCAGTGAGAACTATTAAAGTTATTTCTTCATTAATCTTTTCTGAAGTTTTAGAATGTCATCCTTTGTCAATTTTTCACCCGCTCTAATTTTTATTTTTCTATCTTTGCCCGGTGTAAACATATCTAATGCAGATCTTGCAGCAGCACCTGGAAATTTAGACATTTCAGATAATACTCCGCCAAGTTTCGCATTCATAATATTGATTTGATCTTTCATTCCGTAAAGAATTATCTTTACCAAATTTCGTTGCTTCTTTATATTTGAAATTTGATTAGAGATCTCAGTAAGTCTATCAAAGATTTTACTTATTAATTTAGCTTCAGATTGAATCTGCATATGAATTTTATCAGAATCAATTTTAAATTTTTTAGTTTTTCTTCGAATTCGATTATAGTCTGTCTTCGTTGAAGAAGGAATAGACTTAATTTTAGTTTTTAATTCATTAATTTTATTCATCAATTCCTTTTCTTTTTTCTGAGAAAGAGTCCCAGTTTCAAGATCAAAATTCAAATTTTCAAGATCTTTTCGCAATTTTTTAGCATCAAGTTTGGGTTTTCTTGATTCTTTGACGTATTTATCACGAAGATCTCTTAATTTTTTCAGACCTTCTTGAACTGCTTTATTTTTAATATTTCTTTCTTTCTTTAAATTAGCAATTCTTTTTTGATATTCACGTTTTTGCGTTTTTAATTCAACAGCTTCTTTTATCAACTGATTAAGTGCACTATCTAACTTAGTTTTTTCTCGATATTTTTGCTCCTTTTTTGAACCGAGATCACGTAAGTTGTTACTAATATCTCGTGCTTGCTTTTTCAGATTGCTTATATCCATCATTTATATCCTCTAATTTAGGTAAGTCTGAGTGCACTATTTATCCAAATAATGCACCGAGACCTTCAGATACTTCTTCATCTGCTGCCGCTTTAGGTTCTTCCTTAGCGGGTGCTTCTGATGCTACTTCACCACTTGCTTCTGCAGGTGCTGCTGCCGCTGGGGCTGCCGCGCTTGCGATTTGCGTTTCAGAAATTACTTTTTCAACGTCAATATCTTTCAGAGCTGCTGCAGTTGCTTTAACTCTGGAATCATCAACCTTAATTCCTGCTGCGGACAAAGTTGCTTTCAAAGCATCAGATGTAATATCTTTTCCAGCTTTGTGCAATAACATTGCGCCATATATATATTCCATTTTATTTTCCAATTTCCCCCGTTAATTTAGTGGCTTCAGCATTTGCTTTAACCAGTAAAAGATCCTTTACTTTATCCGTAAGGATACTTTGAGAGTATGCTAATTTCATAGCGTCAGTTTCAGCTTTTTGTAGTAATAGTTTTGCGGTGGCTTCATTTATGATTCCAACACCATATGCTAATTTGACTGCATCTGAATATGATTTTCCGAGATTTTTGGCGAATTCTTCTGAATCCACGTCAAGAGTTTTTCTTAAGAATAAAGTTTCGTCTTCTAAAGAAACGACTAAATTCAAACCCAGTTTCATTGGTCGGATATTCAATCTTGAAAGAATTGCTGATAATTTTTCATTAATTTCTTCTCCATCCTTTACAACAAGAGAATCTTCTTTAATTTCAATTTTACCTGCATTTATTCCTGCCTTAATACCTACATCACCCAATTCTCCTAAAATTGGTCCCGGTGCAAAACTAGTAGGTCCTGCAGGAATTATAATATCAAAAGGCGCCTTTTGACCAGGTTTTGCAGTAGATTCAGACATATTATCTTTCAATAATTGCCATAATTCAAAAGAGTCTAATTCAGATAATAATAGTGCAGGCATTCCTTCATCAATATACTCAATCAATTTACTTGCACTCTTTCGACCTGATGCATCTAATGCTAATCGCAATAATGTTTTCCGAGTCATTCTCAGATTTATTTTATCACCCACATTTTCTCTAATCTTTTGAAGTTCTTTTGAAGGTAAATCTTCCATATTTAGAACTGCGACTGTTTTTGAAGAAGAAATTTCTTTAGCTAGATTTTCAACTTTATCCTTTTTCCAAGTTGCAACTTTTGATTTATAATCACCAGTCATTATAGTTTCACCGCCTTAGACATTGTTGATTTGATATAAATTTTACCAATATTGTTTCTACCGTTAGGGAGAACATTTTCAATTGCACCCATAACTGCCAAAATATTTTTAATTAGTTCAGCATCATTTTGTGTTTCAATCCCGACTGGAACTTGAAACATAGGAATTTTATTTGCCACCAATCTTACTGTGTTTCTAAGTCTACCAACTAAGGAGTTAATATTTGTTCTTGCAGGAATAACACAACCTGCTTTTGGACTAGGCATACGATTAATTGGACCAAAATATCTTCCAAAAACTTGAGCAATCCTCGGCATCATATCTGCTTGAGCCACAAAATAATCATATTCTCTTGCAAGTTTCTTGATATCTTTTTTCTCTTTAAATTTATCAAAATTACTGGACAAAATAACGCGATCTGCATCTTTGGCTCCATCCTCAGATTCATTACCGACTAAAGCACAAATTTTCACGTCTTTTCCAAGACCAGAAGGTC
>Ga0208408_1001563_pt1 | contig 13066 bp, 10 predicted proteins | sample ETNtaG_4_FD_185776 | JGI IMG/M metagenome (GOLD analysis project Ga0208408, IMG submission 185776) | Marine microbial and viral communities from oxygen minimum zone, Eastern Pacific Ocean - ETNP201406SV67 (SPAdes) (version 2) | ecosystem: Environmental > Aquatic > Marine > Oceanic ... | reverse complement strand
AATCAAAAAAAGCGATGGGGAGGAGGTCGACTTTCTCACAGTAAAGCAGAGAGAAGTGCTCGAACTCGCAGTTCGTAGAGGCTACTATGAAGAAGGTTCAGAGATCACTCTGAAACAAATGGCGGATGAGCTTGGGATTGCAAGAAGCACCATGGGAGAGCACCTTAAAAGAGCCGAGTCAGAGGTAGTTAGATGGGCAATCAATAATCCCCATTGAAATTGGTTGTAAACCGAATGCTCAAAGGATGAGCTTGGTTGGTCATAATGTGGTGCAGTTCCGCCTACCCATGCTCCCCCATCCTGATGAGGTCGAGTGGAGTGCTAACATTAACGGCGAAGAGGCGACTTTTTTTATTGAGAGCAATGCGATTCTTCTTGATGTGCTGCGCGATAAAGTGGGTAGTCTGGGGACCAAACGTGGATGTGACATGGGGACCTGTGGTTGCTGCTCAGTTCTCATCGATGGCGAGCCTAGACTTTCCTGTCTTACTCTCGCATTAGAAACGGATTCAACTAGAATCACTACTGTTGAAGGATTGACCGATGGACATCACTTGCACCCCATTCAACAGACCTTTGCAGAATTTGGAGGTAGCCAATGTGGATTCTGCACACCCGGTTTTCTAGTTGTGATTTCTGCACTGTTATCTGAAAATCCCAAACCAGATGAAAATCAGATCAAGGAAGCTATTGAGGGCAATCTATGTCGTTGCACTGGTTTCCAACAGATTGTAGATTCGGTTAAAGAGGCGTCAAAGATCATTGAATCTGGGAATGGCATTGAGAACTCGACAAACCCGAAGAGTGACCCTCATCCAGGATTTGGTGGCTAAAACATGGCAGGAAAGGACAAATCTGATTCAGAAAATGAAGAGGAATTTGTCGGGTATCGACAACAGCCTGGAAAGCTCCCCTTCTCTAGGCCTGGTTCTGGAGGTGAGGACAGATTCTCAAAACCAACCGATCCAGAAATGATTCCTGCATCAAAGGGCGGTTCTCTGAATCAACCATGGGGACCTCACAGACATGATGGATTAGTTAGTGGGCAAGTTATTGGGAAGCCAACTGCGCTGATAGATAGTTCTTGGAAGGTGACTGGGAAAGCCCATTATGGGGATGATGTGAGACTATCTGGTGAACTGATTGGAAGAATTGTACGATCCCCACACCATTATGCAAGGGTCCTATCCATCGACTGTAGCAAGGCGTTAGAGTTACCGGGAGTAATTGCGGTTGCTACCGGTGCAGATGCGAAAAACCGATTCGGGGTACTTCCAGTTACCAAAGATGAACATGCAATGGCAGTGAATAAAGTCAGACATGCTGGGGATCTTGTGGCATGCGTAGCTGCGATTGACGAGTCTACTGCTAGGGAAGCTGAGCGGCTGATAGAAATAGAGTATGAGATTCTAGACCCAATTCATGATATGCGAAAGGGACTCGAGGACAGTGAAAACCCAATCCATGACCGTGGGGAATACCACATAGGAGAGTCTAATATCCAAAAGAGGGTTTTCCAAGAGTTTGGAGACGTTTCAGGAATGTTGGATTCGGCTGTCGCAAGTCACAATAAAAATTGGCTATTTGCAGGTGTGAATCATGGATTCACAGAGCCGCACGCCGTGGTTGCCAACTGGGATCCATCTGGTAGATTGACTCTTTATACCCCTCAGCAAGTTCCTCATTATCTACACAGGGCATTGGCCGATGTTTTGGAAATTCCAATGCACCAGATCAATGTCCATAGAACATTCGTTGGAGGTGGTTTTGGAGGGAAATCCGATCCCTTCCCTCATGAAATGTGTGCTGCAATCCTAGCAAGAAAATCTGGCAGACCTGTTAGGATTACTTTTGACAGAGAAGAGGTCTACTGGGTGAATAGGGGTCGACACCCGTCTAGGATTGAGATGAACCTGCATGCTGATGAGGAAGGAAGAATCTGCGGAATTGAGACAGACGCTCTAATCGATGGTGGGGCTTTCGCTTCCTTCGGCCACGTGACTACCTACTACAACGGAGTGTTGCATACTGCACCCTATGAAATCGGGGCTTTTCACTACACTGGAGCTAGAGTCTGGACCAATAAACCAGCAAGTGGAGCTATGAGAGGGCATGGGGCGGTCAACTCAAGATGCGCTGTCGAAGTGGGTTTGGATGACCTAGCTGAGAAGATGAGCGTGGATCCAATTTCTCTTCGGCTAGCGAATTTGCTTCCACCTCACTCTGCGACAATAACCGGATTTAGAGTAACTAGCATCGGAATGAGAGAATGTCTAGAGAGGGTTAAGGAGAAGAGTAATTGGAATGAGAAGTTCCGTAAAATGCCTTTGGGCAAGGGAATTGGAATTGGTTGTGGGTTCTTTATTTCTGGGAGTGGTTTGCCAATTCACTGGGATCCCAATAAGTTCCCTCACGCCACTGTTCATCTGAAGATAGACATGGATGGAGGTGTTACCGTGCACACTGGAGCAGCCGATATAGGCCAGGGATCTGACACGGTAGTGGCCCAGTCAGTAGCCGAGGTGCTTGGTTTGCCTCTAGATATGATTAGGGTAAGATCCAGAGATTCGGATACCTCTCCAGTTGATCTGGGTTCTTACTCATCGAGAGTGACATTCATGAATGCAAATGCAGCAATCTCTGCAGCTATGCATATAAGGGATCAGCTTCTTGATGCTACAGCCGAAATTACGAATTCAGACAGGGATAAATTGGTGATCGGGGACAGAAGAATATTCGTTAAGAATGACCCTGCAGTAGGTGTTTCCTACTTGGAAGCTCTACACAAGTCGCAAGAGGACAGGGGGGCTTTGGTTTCATCGGGATCTTACAGGACGCCCCCGATGGGGAGGACTCACAAGGGAGCCGCTGCTGGTCTTGCCCCGGCATACTCCTTCTCGGCATATGTGGCAGAAGTGACCGTAGATGTGGAGACTGGCAAGACCAAGGTAGACAAAGTTTGGGCGGCTCATGACTGTGGGAAGGCACTCAATCCACTTGCAGTGAAGGGGCAAATAATCGGTTCCTGCCATATGGGGATGGGACAGGTGTTGTCCGAGGAGATGAGATATGGCAGAAGTGGGAATCTTATGAATCCGGATCTATTGGATTACAAGATTCCCAGTATCCATGAGATGCCCGAGGTAGTACCAATAATTGTTGAGTCTAATGACCCAGAAGGTCCATTTGGGGCAAAAGAAGCAGGAGAGGGGCCCTTACTTCCGATTCTACCGGCTGTCTGCAATGCCGTTTATGATGCAGTTGGAATCAGGACATCCGAGCTCCCAATGACTCCCGAGAAGGTTTTCAAAATGATTGAGAAGCGTTGCAGGGCAGAAGGAGTAGAAGACCCTAATGATCTTTCATCTCCTTCCCTGGAGTATTCGGAACTGCAATCTTCTCTGGAGGAGAGAAGCGAGGAGCACAAGCTGAGAGATAGGGGGAGAAGGCTTGACGAAGATAGGATGGATTACTACAATGGCGCTCTTTTTGGTCTCGATCCGACCGTTCCACCAGATGAGGTGGATCCAAGATGGTCTGTCCGAGTTACGCCTGATGAAGAATACGTAGAGTCTGCTAGACTTGCCGGCAGTGCTTGGAAGCACACGGAGAGAAGGCACTTGGAGGGTAGAAAATGAAGATGCCCCCGTTTCGTGTTCTTTTTCCAAAGAGTCTGGACGAAGCACTCCGAATGTCTGGAGAACTCGCAGATTCTGGAGAGGATTTTGACTGGGTAGCAGGTGGAACTGACCTCTTGCCGAATTACAAATGGCACATCAACGTGAAGGGGACTGTAATTTCTCTCTCGTCGATCCCAGAATTACGTGAATTGAGTGAGTTCCATATCGGCGCCATGGTCAGCATCAGTGAGTTGGCGGAGGGAGCGCATACTCATCCAGTTCTAGCTAAGGCTGCAAAGTCAGTGGCGAGCATTCTGATTAGGAAATCTGGCACGGTTGGGGGGAATATTTGCCTGGACACACGGTGCTACTGGGTCAATCAATCTGAGACTTGGAGGGAATCTATTGACTGGTGTCACAAATGTGATTGTGGGACTGGAGCCGATTGTCGAGTAATTCCGAATCAGAACACACTGTGTGTTGCTACATACCAAGCTGATCTGGCACCAGTACTAATGTGCCTAGATGCAACGATTCATCTTGCCTCTCCTAGTGGCTCTCGCTCATTGCCGCTAAGTGATTTCTTTGCATTGGATGGAATGACAAGGAATGTTCTAGAAAGGGGTGAGTTAGTAACTCACGTTACCATTCCAGAAGATTATGCAGAATGGGATGGGGATTACCAGAAGCTTAGACAGAGAGAATCGTGGGACTTTCCAGAAGCAGGAGTAGCTGTTCTGTGGAAGAAGGATTCAGACGACTACCCTTCAAGACTTAGAGTTGCAACAACGGGCCTTGAGTCGATTCCTAGTCTACATTTGGAGGAGTCGAAAGATGCTCTTGCAGAATGGAGTGGGAAGAAGACCATTGAAGAGCTAGCCGAGTCCATCAGAAAGGCAGTAAAGCCGGTGCAAAACACTTGGTTCTCGCCCCCTTACAGGAGAAAGATGGTCAAGGTCTTAACGAGGAGGGCTTGTAGGGGTTTAGTGGTGGAATGATGAATGCGAGTAGTAAGTCGGCATTACTTGGAATAGTTCTTTTATTGCCACTGATTTCATCTACTCAGATTTCTGCTCAAGAGTTGGAATCTTGGGAACTGGGCATAAAGTACCCTAGTGATGATGAAGCGAATCCCTTCATGATATCAAATGACGGTTCAGCAAAGATTGAGTTCTTTGTAGAAAATTCAGGGTTGATTGAGATAACAGTCGAGTTTGAATTTAGCATTCCCTTCAGCGGGAGTCACAAGGCCACAGAAAGTGAGACTATTTCCGCGGGATCAAACGAGAGTTTCGATCTCGAGATTAGTGATATAGACGTACATTCACACGCAGCAGAGAAGAAGGAGAAATTCTCTATTACTGCTACGATTACAGCTAGACAGGGAGTTCCGGACCCATTATCTTCTTCTCAAAATAAAGAGGGGGATTTGGAAATTCCTTCGATCTTCGATCTCGAAGTTGATATTTCTGAGCCATTTGGTCCGATGAATGCAGGAACAGATGCGATTCTAACTGTCACTGTAAGGAACAAGGGAAATGCACAGGATGGAGTTAGCGAAATTGATGTGAAAGATAACTGCCCCCTACTGTCTACCGACAATGGTCTAGACTCACTTCTGAGCGGTAACATTGAGGCAGGAAAGGAGAAGGATGCGGATCTTAGAATATCTGCATCAGAAAGTCATCCCAAGAGGCATTGTGATGTCACCGTGACTATTACTTCGAAGAGGGACGTTGGATCGGGGCTAATCTATGCGGAAGATGAGGTAAGGGTCACTGTTGAGCCTCCTCCAGTTGGAGAGTCTGGTTCTGGTGGTTCAGATTCAGAGGATGGGGTTTCTGAGGACGGGATTGAGTCTAATCTGGCCGCGCCGGGAGTAATTTTTACGATGATGGGGTTATTTGGTGCAATGATATTCGGTAGGGACGAAGACTAGAGAATATTGTCGCATAATAGCGCGAAAACATAGAGGATGCAAACTTCACTCAGGAACATATAACCGTGATTTGATTGTCCGGCGGTTGTTGCTTGGGTCTGTGACCCATCTGAAATAGGGGTTTTAGGAACATGGCAGTAGGGGATGGTGAAGAGCGCTTCAATCGAAACGTGATGTACGCTCTTGTGATTACTTCAATTATGCTGCTAGTTTTACCCATGTTCTTCGTGGTTGGAAAATCGACCAATTACTCGGCCTATGATGACAGTAGTTTGGGGCAGCTTTCGGATATGAGAGAGAGTTTCGAGAAGCAATATGTGGAAAACCGAGATGATGGTTACTACGTAGCCAATACTATGTCGACACCTATGCTTGTCAATGACTGGAAAGACCCTCATCGAACTCTACTAGCAATTGTTGCCCCGGAGAAGCCAATTGATCAAACTGAGGCCGATGAGATTTTCCGCTTTGTCACAGAAAAGGGAGGCAAGGTGATCGTTGCTGCGGACAATACACAGGCTCACAATCTTGCAATATTATTTGGAGTTAGGTACATGGATGCTCCACTGAAAGACGATAAGCAACATTGGGTATACACTCAGGGTTCGGAGCAATTCATTGACTGGGGGAACGTTTGGAGTGCATCCCCAGTGAATCAGGACATAGACCAGATGTCCCCTGGAGCTCTAATGCAGGGATGCACGGCATTTCAGATACAAAATCCAGATGGGGTGAATGATTGCAGGCTTCCAGTAATGTACAGAGGTCCAACTGGGATGATGTTTGAGGCTACAGACAAGGATCTGGATGAACCGGAACATAGGGAAATAATGACCTTGGGTAGAGCTTCTCCCTCCGCATTCATTGACAGGGCCGGAGATGGAGATCCGACAAATCCAGCAAATCCTGCTACGGGTGATCTAAGACTAATGATGAGATTCGACTACCCCGGAATCAAAGTTCTGGACAAAGTTGCCGATGAGGGCAGAGGGGCATTCTCAGCCGGAGTAGGGGAATTGGAAGTAACGGGGAGCATTGTTTTCGTTTCCGACGATGAAGCATTCTCGAATATGCTATGGGATTTGGGTCAGGCTCAAGACCAGGGTTTGAGTCAAGACTGCTCAGCAATTGGAGACTACACGAGGAATAACTGTTGGACTCAGGAAATTCTGAATAACAATGAATGGGGGGGTAATGAAAGGTTCTTCAGATTGCTAGTTTATGATATGATGGAGTTTGATAATGTTGATCTTAATGCCCCTATCAGATCTGATCCAGGAAACTTCCAGATTGTTTTTGACGAAAGCAGACATGTGACAGGTGTTCTCTCGGAGCCTTTTGTCCAGACTATGGGGACAGTGGTGCTACTTACCTCCAATCAATTTCTAAAGTGGCTGGTAGTGCTAAACGTAGCACTCTTACTTCTTGTCGCAATGATGGTTGTACCTGAAAAAGAAAACTGGAGGCACGTTTTTGATCTGACCAAGTTCAATCAGAGACCTGAGAAGCTGGATCCATCAAAATATAGGGATCGAGTCAGAAGGGCCCTGTTAACCAAAGTGAGAATCCACCATGATCTAACAAGAGATGAGATGGCGATGAGGCCACCTCCGGAAGTTCAAGCGATGATTGGGGATCCGCGTCTGGTGGAATTGGCTTATAGCCAAAGCCGGACGTACACGCCACAAGAGTTACGCAAGTTGATGCAAACCATTCGTCGATGGGGAAAGAATAACTAATAAATGGAGAAAAAAAAATGAGTGAAACAGAACCAGCAAAAGGGATGCAACCACCCGGAATGGGTGGACATGATGCAGTTTTGGCCAAGAAGGCTGAGGAGGCGCGTGGATCGAGTAAGAAAGACGAGGTGTTGGCTGCCACCGGAGCAATGGGGCAGGCTATTAGTACTGAAGTTCAGAAGGTGATTATCGGGAAGGCGCATGTTATCGACAACGTGATGGTGGACATCCTATCAAATGGAAACCTTCTGTTTGAGGACTTTCCCGGACTAGCGAAGACCCTGATGACAAATACCTTCGCAGATGCACTTGGGTGTGACTTCAAGAGAGTTCAATTTACTCCTGATTTGCTCCCGGCTGACATTACTGGGACAAATATCTATGATGCAAAGAAAGGCGAGTTTACTTTCAAACCGGGGCCTATTTTCTGCAACCTTCTACTATCTGACGAGATAAACAGAGCTCCACCCAAGACTCAAGCTGCTCTACTTGAGGCCATGCAAGAGAAGCAAGTGACGATTGGAGTAGTCACCCACAAGTTGCCATCACCTTTCCTAACCATGGCTACTCAGAACCCCGTCGAACAAGAGGGAACATACCCCCTACCAGAAGCCCAACTTGACAGATTCATGATGAAGATGATGGTTGGATATCCCGACAGAGCTGATGAGAATGAAATCCTCCAAAGGAGAATTAATCGGAAGACCGATGAAGTGGATGTCAACAGCATTACTGACCCAAGTATCGTTGTCAAAATGCAGAATTCTTGCGAAGAGGTATATGTTGACCGATCAGTCAGAGAGTACATGGTCGACATAGTGGCTAGGACGAGAGAGGATCCGAGAGTCCTAGTTGGATCATCCCCAAGGGGTTCACAAGCCCTACTGAAGACAAGTAGAGCAGTGGCAGCCATGCGAGGCAGGGATTTCGTAACCCCTGATGATGTTAAGTCAATTGCAGAACTTGCAATTGCACACAGAATCATTCTAAAGCCAGAGCATCAGATCAAAGGACTGGAAAGCGGAGAGGTCATCCGAGATATTCTTCACGGGAAGAATGCTGCGAATGTTCCTACTGTCTGAGTGATGTCGGGGTGAAAAGGTGGCCTGGAGCCGGAAATCAGCGATGTTCGCATCACTTTCGGTAGCAATGTACCTACTAGGCCTAGTGCTACGCAACCAACAACTAGTTACTGTTGCAGTAGTTCTTCTATCGTTTCTAACTTGGGCTGCTCTAAGAACAGCACATGGCGATGTAGCCTCCTCAGGAAGAAGAGTTGAGGAAGCAGTGATGGATGAAGGGGTGCAACTTCAGAGCATAGTCGCAATGAGGAAGACTTCGACCTCTAGAGTATTTGAGGATGGGGAAATAGATGTAACTCTGCGAATCCAGAACAGATCCAACATAGCGAAGGTGATTGAGGTACGTGACAGAGTGCCCGAGGTAATGAGGATCAAGAAAGGTGCAAACTACGTTCTAATGGAAATAGGCCCAAAGAGGGAGACTGAGATATCATACACAATCGAGACCCCTCTCCGGGGATTCTACACAATTGGCCCGGTATGCATCAGGGTGCAGGATGAGTTGGGGCTGTTTCATAATGAAAAGGAGGTTCAGCTATACGACGACTTCTTGGTTTTCCCAAAGATGGAGGATATCAAGGATGCGATGATAAAAAGTAGAGTACCAAAAATCTTCACTGGGGCTGTCAATATCAGAAATCCGGGAGAGGGTTCTAACTTCTACAACCTTAGAGAATATTTGCCAGGGGATCCGATGAGGAAGATCAACTGGAAGGCAACTGCTAGGCAGGATGGAAAGATGATGGTTAATGAGTTCGAAAGAGACGCAGTTAGTGATGTCATCATTCTAGTAGACAGTAGATCAGTAAGCCAGACTGGGCCGGTTAGCAGGAACTCACTGGTATACAGCACAAGAGCTGCAGCTAGTCTGACGCAGCACTTCCTCTCCAGAAGAGACTCAGTAGGCCTAGTTGTCTACGGGGATGAGATAGTTTCAGTGGACAGGGATACTGGAAAGAAGCAATTGTATGTAATTCTGACCAAGTTAGCTGGAGCAATGGCAAAGGGCAACACCCCCCTCAAGATTGTTACAACCCGAATAATGCCCCATATCCACAGGGGGAGTCCGATCATCATACTGTCTCCCCTAGAAGACGATCCCACAATAGTAGATGCAGTGAGGGATCTTCGAGCTAGGAACTTCGAGGTTACTGTTCTGTCCCCCAGTAGCCTGGAGTTCGAATTCGACGCTAGAAGGATAGACAGGACTGGTTATGAGGTACTGAAAACCGAGAGAGATATTTTGATGACTGAACTCAGGGGTTTGGGGGCTTACGTAATGGATTGGGAACCCGACATGTTGCTTTTCACAGCCCTAGCTGGGGCCAGGGGATTCTGAGGTGAGTTTGGATGGCAGAACAAGGGAGTAAGGGTCCGGTAGATACCTCTCACTTGTATGATGGGAAGGTAGTACGCTCGTCTGCGCCGAGCAGGAAGAAGGCTGCTGGAACGATGAAGGCAGATAGTGGGATTCCGGATGATGCAGTCCCAGAAGTAGCGATTCCCAATTGGATTGATGCAATCTTTGGTGGTCCGGTCCTAGTCAATAGAGAGTTCGTTTCACCCAACAAGATGGTTCTGAACTTGCAAATGGGCGCCATTGGGTCGCTATTGGTTCTTGGTTTCCTTACATTCATGCTTACTCCCGTCTCTGGGACAGCGTGGTTTACTCTAACGAACATGATTGGAGTTGGATTCCTAGGACTATGGCTTCACCTTCTAATGATTCTAGTTGGGCTAATCGCTGGATTCTGGGGGGTTTGGCAAAGGGATCAAAGGGCAATGCTTCTTTCTTATGTGGCTCTCATATTGGTATCTATAAGATTCGCTGGTAGCAAGGTTGAGTTCGGGTTCAGCTTTCTTCCAGAAAACGAGGTTATGCAGAAGCTTCTACTCATTCTCTATGCAGTTTTCCTTGTTGTATACATGGAAGTTTCGAGTGCAGTGATTCGTTTCTCTATGCTGGATACATCGATAAGGACCGGAGAAGTATACGTGATGAATGTCAAGAGCATCACAGACCGCTACAACAAGGCTCTGGGATATACACCTGCGGTTGCGGCATTGGTGGCAACTCTGACTCTTTTCATCAACTTCTTTGTCCCTCTATTCGTAAGCATTCTTGATCCAGTGGCTGCAAATCGGCTTGAGGAAAGCGTAGAGTTGACCAGTGTGTATGGAGTTGCATTGGGGACTATACTAGTCTTCATCATTATTGCATCGATGTTTGCAATAAATCTGCCAATGAGGATTCAGCAGTATCTCGAGAGCAGACCTTAACTTAGAAACCCACCCAATAGTCCCAAATCGGCGATAACCAGCATTGCCACCGCTTCTACAACTGGGACCGCCCGTGGCCCGATTACCGGATCATGTCTGCCACCTACCTTGAGTGCCTGGGTTTCATTACTGGGCAGGTGAAGAGTGAATTGTTCTCTTGGTAGGCTACTAGGGGGTTTGAAGTGAACCACTACTCGAATTGGGGCTCCGGTTGATCTTCCACCAAGAGCACCATCTGCCTCTGCTTCTTCCGAACCCTCCAGTATGGGGGAGATAGGTCCTGGCAGCCACATATCGTTGTTCTCAGACCCTCTCATTTGTGATGCTTCAATTCCATTAGAGAACTCAATTGCTCTAGCCCCAGGTATTGCCATCATTCCTCTGGCTAATGAAGGTTCGATTCCATCGAACCAAGGTTCCCCGACTCCTATCGGCAACCCTTGTATTAACAATTCAACTGCTGAACCTATTGAGTCCTTCTCCCTACGGACTTGTTTAATCAGGTCTGACATCTTCTGTGCGGCGTCTAAATCCCTGCAGTTTAGTCTCAACATTTCCGAATCGTTCGTGAGTAACTCTGATTTGTCCAGTTGGACCAAGGGCCTTGCAACAATATCTCCAACTCTGCTAAGATGAGCATGGCAGGACCATCCAGCCTTGTTCAGGATTGACCGAACTTGGCTTCCTGCTGAAACTATTCCGAGAGTAAGTCTGGCTGACTGAGAGCCTCCGCCACGTGGGTCGTTGGAACCACCGGATCTAATTTCTTCCACCATATCGGCATGTCCAGGACGTGGATGATCGGGGAGGAAGCTGTAATCTGATGGTTTGGTGTCTGAATTCTTGGCTAGCATCAGGAGTGGCCATCCCGTCGCCTTTCCTTCGTGTATTCCAGATAGTATTTCGCAGTCATCAGGTTCCAAACGCGATGACATGCCCCTCCTTCCTGGTCGCCTCTTTGACAAATCATCAGTTAGAGCCTGCAAGTCAATTTCCGTACCAGGTGGGATACCCTCTATCAAAGCACCAACACACTTCCCATGGCTCTCTCCAAATAGTGTCACTTTCAACTGGTCACCCAATCCCATCCCCATCAGGACACCTCCTCGATGAGAGAAGCATTGCTTGCAAAGCGAGTATGAATCGTGAGAAGACCCCTGTCTTCGATAATCCCGGAAATTGAATCTGTGTCGTCTTCGAAGCAAACTATTGCAATTGCTGGACCCGAACCACTGATTCCAGAAGCAATGGCGCCCGATGCGATACAGAGATTGCTGATCCTCAGAGCCTCGTGATCATCCGTGGCTGCAGAAACTGCCATTCCATTTGACGAGAGTGAATCCAGAGCGGAACCACTCATAATGGATGCCAATGATCTTTCGAAGAGCTGATTCTGTTCTGAGAATCTGGTTTGTGAGATTTCTTTCGAACGCTTCCCTCTAAGGGCCACTATTACCGACAGACTATCATCCATCGTACCTTGAATGATAATGGAATCGGACGCACTCATACTTGGATCGACGAGCTTCCACCCGGGTTCTAGAGATGCCCAATTGTCATCCATGCTTCCTGTGATGGCGCAATTTGACATCAACTGGGACTTGGTTGCGAGATCTGCTATTTCTGAATTGGATAGTCCCGTCCAAGCGCAAGAATTCAGAGCTCTAAAGGCTGCACATGAGAGAGCTGAACTGGACTTGAGTCCTTGCCCTATTGGGACCAAACTCTCTATCTTCCATCCGAATTCGTCAGGAATTGGCAGCCCCTCCTCCCTCCAGCAAGACTCGACTGAATCTAGAAGTCCATGCCTGTCATCATTTACTTCATTGCGCTCATCTATGATTTGGACCTCTGTTTCTAATTGAATTGCTACTGAGCATCCTCTGCCTGTTCCCAAAGCGTGGAGAATTGAGATGGCACCATTGGCCCTACCTGAACCAAGGACGTTCACTTCTCTTTCACCTCTGCAGGAAGTGCAAGGCCAATGTGTCTTGCCATATTGTCAGTGAGTATGGAGATCTTGTCACCTTCTTTCGCCTGAGTTACTGAAATCGCCCCCTCGCTGGGAGAAATCAATCTCACGGTCTCTGCTTGCTGTACCACTATTTGCCCCTCCGAACCTGAGGCTTCGAATCTGATCAATAATAAGGGGCGATTCTCTACTTTCAAGCGACCGACTGTGGCCTTCTCTTTGCTGCCGGAAGTTGACAATATCGCAACTTCATCGCCAGAGGTCAATTCGCTGAGATACTTAGTTTTCCCATCCGCCATTAGGGCATAAGAGTGAATTGCCCCTGCATTTACTCTAAACGGGCGAGTGGGCACGTAATCCGATTGAATTGTCTCTCCGTGAATTAGGCAAAGGTTACCTGAAATTGAACCGACTGCCATTCCCTGGCCATCACT
>Ga0208408_1001552_pt1 | contig 13126 bp, 13 predicted proteins | sample ETNtaG_4_FD_185776 | JGI IMG/M metagenome (GOLD analysis project Ga0208408, IMG submission 185776) | Marine microbial and viral communities from oxygen minimum zone, Eastern Pacific Ocean - ETNP201406SV67 (SPAdes) (version 2) | ecosystem: Environmental > Aquatic > Marine > Oceanic ... | reverse complement strand
GCGTCGATTTAAACAACAAGCAGATTGTGCCGTTTTATGAAGAAATACCATAACCCTGTTGAAATAAGCATAATAATTCCTCCTGTAAATGATGTAATTAATGATGTCTTTAAACCATTCATTAAAATCTGTGGCGAAATATTACTGATTTCTGGTACTGCACTAAATGCGGCGTTGACTCCAATATATGTGGCTGAGATACCAACCAAAGCACTAAAGATACCCAGTAACACAATACCATTAGTATTGTAGGGTTCTTTGATATTTTTTAGTGAAATAAAAATGATACTACCTACTAATATGAGTAATACCATCATAAAGGGTCCACCATTTAATAAAGTCTCTAACATTTTAAGTCTCCTTATTTTTCAATTTCATAAGATTCTTACTTATTATTTCAAATATGTCTTTTCTATTCTTGTCATTTTTTTCATCTGTGTATGGCTGATATTCAAGTAAATCTCCAGGCTGACAGTCCAGAACTATACAGATCTTTTCCAGTGTTTCGAATCTAACTCCTCTGACATTTCCATTTTTCAACATAGATAAATTTGTCAATGAAAGTCCGACGGCTTTTGATAGTTCAGTGAGCGAAATCTTTCTTTTCACTAACATAGCATCTAGATTAATTATAATAGGCATATTATAGATTCAATAACATAGTGGAACATACTTAGTATTAAGTATAATACAAAGTACTTTAAGTATTACTTAAAACTTTTATCCAAAGGATTATACTAATTACCCACCAATCGGGTTATGAGGACCCTATAACTCCCTCCTATGCCTTGAGATAATTCAAATCTACTCATCATTACATAAATAAGATCAGTGACAGATCCAGCTGTGTCAGTATATTATAGATCGTATATTATTTAGATATTCAAAAAAGAAAGGTTTTTATGCAAATAAAAGAAAAAAATGTTCGAAAATTTCTATCAAAAAAGATTCAACAATTAAACAATATTGTAGCGGATTTAGATTCAATAGTAACTGAAATAGGTTCAGATTACTTCAGAGTAAGTATTTTTGGATCAGCAAGAATTAAAACCAGTACTGATGAATACATCCAGGTGTATGATCTTGCTAAAAAGCTAGCACAAAATAAAGCTGATATCGTTACTGGTGGAGGCCCTGGTTTAATGGAAGCAGCTAATGCTGGTGCAAAAGATGGTGAATCTAAATCAAAATCATTTGGATTACATATTGACCTACCATTTGAAACTACTCCAAATAAACATTTAGATATTTCTTATCATCATAAAAAGTTCTCTTCAAGATTAGATGAGTTTATGCGTATCAGTCATGCTGTAGTAGTTACTCCTGGTGGGATTGGTACAATTCTTGAATTATTATATACTTGGCAATTGATACAGGTCAGGCACATATCTGAAAGACCGGTTATCTTAGTAGGTGAAATGTGGACTGGCCTTTTAGACTGGATGGAATCAGAACCATTAAAAAAAGAATTAATTGATAAATCTGATTTTAAAAATATTACAATTGTTCAAGATGTAGATGAAGTAATTACATTACTCAAACCTTTAATTGATGATTTTTATTCTGATAATTAGATTTTAAAAAGAATTAATTTTTCTTTGTTGGCCCTGGAAAAAACATGTTTGTCGTTTGCTGATAGTCTTTATATGCTGGTCTTTTCTGCACCGAGTAATACTCAGAGGGTACCGCTCCTGTATAAATAACTAAAGTAACATACATTATCCTTGATGTCAGAAGCAAACCAACACCGACTAGTACGAAGATAATCACAGGCATGTTAGGATAAAGTTTTAACCAAGACGGTATTGATGCAATCACTAAAGCGTTCCAAACCATCCATTCAGCAAAATAATTCGGATGGCGACTGTATTTCCATAAACCAATATTACATACCGTATTGCGTGCACCTGACTTTTTCATGGCTCGCAGATATTTAAGTTTTTGTATATCAGCCACAGATTCCATAATAAATGAAACTAGCCAAATAATGATCCCGATCATTTCCAAAATAGATATTTCTTGGCTCGGGTTACTAGAGATTATGAATGCAGGAAATGCTAAAAAAGACGCATTTGCTAGTCCTTGTAAAATTGCTTCTATTTGCATTGCCAGGGCTGTATTTTTTTTGCCAGCTTTACTCCAGCGTTTCTTTTGAAATTCATATCGGGGCAGTTCTTTATCCAAATGGCCAGATATTAGTAATTTTATTGCACCTATCCCCATACGACTGCCAGCAAAAATATAGGCAATACTAATAATAGCTACTCTTAAGCTTTCACCTTCCCCATATATGTATGTGAGAACGCCAATAAGGGTAAGACCCCATGGCCAGCCTATATCGACATAAGACATTCGACCGGTACGCCATGCTGGCAAGCAAACAATAAAAGCAAATAATACTAACTGGGAAACCCCGTTAACTAATGATAAACCGAAAAACTGCTCAGTAATAAATAATAATAGCCACCCGGCAATAAATGGTAGTAAAGGTATAAAATATACTATTCGCCACATTTCAATACTTTTAACGATTCATTTTTACATATTTTGTATAAAGTCAGATAAAAGCAATAAATCAAAAATATCTACTACAGAATCAAAATTAATATCTGCTGAATCTATTAATCCGTTATCATTCATTATAAAAGATAACAATATTATAAAGTCAGCGTCATTTATTATACCATCATTATTAATATCATAAGATACAGCAGAATTAATACTATACTTTATTGCAACAGGTCGATGATCTGAGATATTTTGGTCATACTCATTCCATCCTCCATCAAGATATTCATCAATTTTTATTGTCTGTACGTCAAAATTATTTGATCCATTAAACATTTCATTAGTTATTAAAATATGATCTAGGTGGGAAGGCCAATTTGGAAATGACCATTCAGAACTATTCCCTTGAGCAATTTGATAATCTGCAAAGTGGAAATTGGTAGAATCATTTAGGATCTCTTGGAACACATTATTTGGTGGATCCTCGGCAATATTATCATTCAAATCGCCCAGAATGATTACATTATTGTTCGGTAGATAATTATCAATATATTCTTTTAGAAGATTTATTGCGGTATATCGTCTGTTTTCTTCATCATATGTGTTATTATACTCAAGAACTCCATCTCCACAGCATTTAAAATGATTATTGATTATAAAATAATTTTCTCCCATAAAATTGGCATCCATTACCATAGGGGAGCGAGGAAATGCATTCCAATATGGTGACGTTGTATAAATCTCATATATATCATTGATTTCAATTAGTTCTGTTTTATAAATATATGCTAAACCTGCAAACCAACTGGATTGATAATACCCCGTATATGCTGGTAAGTCACCGAGCATTTGATCAAACATAGTAGAATCGTCCAGTTCTTGAATGGCAAGAACATCTAAATCTAAAAGGTTGATGATTTCAGTAATATAATTAACGGTAACTTGATCATTTTTAGGAAACCACTCAATATTCCATGTTGCTATATCAAGAGAATTATCATCTCCAAAAGATAAATCTTCTAAATCCTGAGCAAATAAAGTAGTAGCCGATACAATGATTGAATAGACAATAGTTTTAAGATTGTTTTGATAGAATATCATAAAAAGAATTAGAAATAATACAAAAATGCTATACTACTATACAATTATCCACCTTTCAGATTATAAGGTCAATATAAGTCCATATTATATTTTCAATCCAAATAAAGGTCGTATCCATTTCAAGCGCTTAATGATTAGATCGTAAATCGTAAAACTTGAAATCAAAGTACTCATAATGATTAAAATTAGCTTAAGTATTGCAGGTATGTCCAAAGGAATAATAAATAATGAAAAGAAAAACTGTAAAGGCATATGTAATATATAAATAGGATAAACAGCAGTACTCAAATATGATAATCTTGTTGACTTTTTATTAAGAAATTTGGTTCCGTAACCAAATATTGATATCATCCAGCTAAATGACTCAATAGCTGTCAACGGATGAAACCCAACAAATTCAAATAGAAATCCACGAATCAAGTATAATAAAAAAGCGATCATTAATGAGATGTTTTTTACTCTTGATACGGCGTCCCAAAAATTTTCTTTTAATAATATAAAGATGTAACCCGTAAGAAAACATATAAGTCCTAGCGCCCATCCATGAATCGTATGCGCATAACTTGCATAGGAATCAGGTGTAATAAATATTCCCTCAATAACAAAAGGAATTGCCATAATGTATATACCTAGCCGGTACATAAATACTTTTTTCAAAAAATTGAGTAATAGATTATTGGGTGTTTTTTGTAAATAAACAAACAGTGCTATCAAACAACAAAAATACACCCAAATATTATTGAGAAACCAAAGATGCCCAGGATTTGGTATATACGATATTTCTGCACCATAAAAGATTGATTGAAATAATAAACTGATAGGACAAATAACAAAAAGACCGAACATATATGGTACCACAATTCGTAACGCTCTATCTTTAAACATCTCTTTCCAATTTCGTCGTTTCATGGAAAAGCATACTGCCATACCTGAAATAATGAATAAAAGTGGTATCCGCCAGATATTGATAAGGCCCATAATAAACCATAGGATTTCCAATGTTTGTTTATTCTGTGGGAAAAAAATTTTTATACCAAAAGGCATAAAACTTATAGTGGAATGGTATATAATTAATAAGCCAAGAACTAGAACTCTCAACCAATCTATATCATAACGTCTCATGATATTTTATTAGTTCATGCAAGGAAATAACACCTCAAACGCTCCTGTTGTGGTGTAAAATGAAAACGGTAAATAAGGGCCCATTATATCCTTTTCTTTACCTATGTCACTTACATTTTGAATAGCATGTTTGAATTCGGGTGATGATAACATATTTCTAATTTGAATTACGGTAACATCTTCATCTATCGCTCCGTCTCCATCATCCGCCATCGGTAACCAACCTATACCACATTCAGGAAAAGCATTTCTAGGCCTGTCTTCTACTCGACTGATCACAATTGTATATTCACCTTTATTATTTACTGGGACTTGCTCATCAAAAAGACAGTCATTTACTCGAGTATTTGCAAACCCTTGGTTAGAGCAAATAGACCAGTATACCATATCTCCCTTAGACATAAATTCATCTCCATGAAATGTCTTTGGAGTATTTGGCAACTTCCCTTTCAAGACAAATACTTTACCATGCTTTCTATTAATTATAGTTCGAACGTAGTTATTATCAAGATTCGGATAAAAACCTCCAGTACTTTTTCTAAAAGACTTTGGTAACTGACCATTATAAATACCTAATAAAAATTCTCTATCATACTGAAGATACCAGGTTGGAGGAACAGTTGCAGGCCAAGTATCTGATTTACCAGGATGTTTTAACAATTTGGAATACACCGTCATGGGCAATCCAATCGCGTCTATAGATATCTGTGGAGCCTGATTTGACCTCAATGCATCACAAGCTTTTTCTCCTCTTAATTCTTCTCCATTATTTAAAACAAGAACGACTTCAGGCAATGGCACTCCTCCCGATTCATTTCTGTTTTTATCTGGTACATAAATCCGATATACAATTGATTGTTGTCCATTCCCATATTGTGCTGCATTTAGAGAGTTACTATTGCTATTATTTTTATCAATATTAGAATCTTTTATATCAGATTTAAGATCAATTCTAGTCCCTTCTTTTCTGCGTATTTCAGGGGGAAGATTTACTATCTCTACTTTATAAGATCTATTTCTATTTTTTCTCTTCGATCCATCGATAAATGGGTTTGTTGAATTATGATTGGGGATGATAAGATAATCCGCTAGAGACTCTATTGGTGCTCCTCTGCCATCATAACTGATTAATGACATATATCTTGCATGTGGAAACTCACCTTCAAGATATAGTTTTGCACCTTCAGGTACTGTAAAGGCAGCATTCCAGTAGAATACACCAGCATCTGGGTAAGCAATATTAATGTACGGATCTTTGCTTACAGGTCCACGTCTCCAAAAACAAGTTCTTGGTCCAGGAATTGGCTCATATTTTTGTTTAAACAGTTGATCCCTATCACCATATTGCATTTTAATTGACATTTCATCACTGCACGATGACATGAAAAAAAGTATCAATAACGAGAAGAGTGTAATGTTAGCTACTTTGTTATATATGTTATAAATCATATAATAAAATATTTTCAAAGTTTATTTAGCATAATACGCAAATTTATATAAATTCTCGGGAACTATCATTTATTAAATGCGTGAAAGATTTTAATTAACTATCAAGGAGTATCATGAAACACATGATTCAAATTGTTTTCTCAGCTTTACTATTAATTGCTATTTCCTGTCAAAATGGAAGTACAGATCCAAAAGAAATTTCTGACTCAGAATTAATTCAAGCAATTATTGATGCTGATAAAATCAGTATTGGAATAAATGACTTACCCTCTAATTCAAAAACGGTTATAGAATACGATTATACAGAATATGATAGTGAAAGCGCTAAGAAAGCATACGGTTTAGGATATGAGGTAAATATGGCTGGAAAAGGTCATAAAGTTGGTAGTCGCTGTGAAGTATATTTTAATTTAGAGGGAAGAAGGCTGGATCCGTATGGTAAAAATGGTGATAAAGATAAATCTGATTGGGATCGTGACGAAGATAAAGGTGATTGGAAATGCTTTGATTTAGTGCTTCCGGTAACATATGTAATGCCTGATAGATCAACCATTACAGTTGGAAATGAAAACGATTGGGATGTTCTTAAAGACTGGTATGAAGCAAATCCAGAATCAGAGGAAAAACCAGAACTACAATTCCCTGTAAATGTTGAATTTGACGATAGAGAAGGCACTGCTAATATTTTAGTTAGCAATGAGGAAGAAATGCGTGAAGTCTATTCCCGCTGTGGTGGTGGAAGAGATGATGAAGATAGAGAGTGTATTAATTTAGTTTTACCTATTTCGTATACGATGCCTGATGGGTCAACCATTACAGTTGAAAATGAGGAAGATTGGATTACAATAAGAGATTGGTATGAAGCAAACCCAGAATCTGAAGAAAAACCAGAATTGCAATTTCCTGTAAATGTTGAATTTGACGATGAAACAATAACTGTAAATAGTGAAGAAGAATTACGTGAGTTGAAGCAAGAATGCTGGAGAGATGAAAGCGAAGAAAGAGAATGTTTTACTCTTGTGTTCCCTGTAACATTTATTATGCCTGATGGATCAAACATAACTGTAGATACAGATGATGATGCTGGGTGGCAAAATGTAAAAGACTGGTATGAAGCAAACCCAGAATCTGATGAACGTCCTACACTACAATTTCCTGTTGATATAATGTATGAGACTGAAGATGGAGATTCAACATTGACTGTCAATAATGATGAAGAAATGGAATATGTAAAAAGATCGTGCCGGGAAGAATGGGATGATATGGAAGAAGATGAAGAATGCTATGAATATGTATTACCTATTTCCTTTACAATGCCTGATGGAACCACAATTGTGATTGAGAATGAAGAAGGCTGGTTAAGTTTAAGAGAATGGTATGTAAGTAATGGTGAAGCAGAAGAAGAGCCTTTATTACAGTATCCAGTAAATATTGTTCTATTTGACGATGAAGGCGAAGAAACTACTGTTACGATTAATAATGAAGAAGAAATGAACGCAGTTGATGAAGAATGCTGGGGCGATGATGGTGAAGGTAATAGACCATAAATATTTTTTATTAAGTATTACAAATAAAAAAGCCTGTTAATTAACAGGCTTTTTTATTTCATTATTTTACAATTTAATTCGATCCCCTTACTCCCCATCCTAATTTACCTCGCAGAGTACTAAAATAATTTGAATCAGAAAAATTTATCATATTTACTTCAAATGGTGCTTTTTGTACTTCTACTTTAGCAGAAGGATTAAGATACTCATTGACTTGCCCATCAACTGCCAAAGCCATATCCACATGACCATTATTTGGAAAAGAAATTGTTAAAACCTGATCATCTGAAAAAACAATAGGTCTCAAAGTTAATGTGTGTGGTGAAATGGGAGTCACAACCATTGAGCCAAATGTTGGAATAACTATTGGCCCTCCTGAAGATAAAGAGTACGCCGTTGAGCCAGTTGGGGTTGCAACTATTAAGCCATCCGCTTTATAATCAGCAACAAAATTACCATTCGCAAATAATTCGCAATTTAGTAGACGATGAGATTTTCCTCTATCAACGACTACATCATTTAATGCATAAAAGGTTTTTGATCCATTATCATTTAATACCAAACATTTAATAGCCATACGTTTTTGAATAAGAAAGTCTCCATTTGATACATCATCTAGCCTAGAAAACATATCACTCAAAACTACTTCTGCAAGAAATCCTAATTCTCCTAAATGTATTCCTAGAATAGGAGTTTCTCTTTCAGCAACTGCACGTGCTAATGAAAGTATTGTTCCATCACCACCAAGAGATAAAACAAAATCTAATTTATTAAAATCATCCGCACTACTTATAAGTTTATAGTCAAAATCAGGATTATCTAATTGGGACTGTATTCTCGTAGTGATAAATAATTGGAGATTTCTTTTATTTGCCCAATCAATAATATCAGGAAATGTATCCCAAAAAGCTTTTTTATCTGTATTGGCCCAAATACCAAAGCTGGTTGGCTTATTCAATCTGATTCCTCAAGGCTAAGATTCCCATCGGAGCTTTTGAGTAAAAGTTGAATTTTTTGTTCTGCATCTTCTAACCTTGATTTACATGCTTCGGTCAATCCAATCCCTTCTTCAAAAAGTTTCATGCTTTCTTCTAATGATAGGTCGCCTGATTCAAGATTTCCCACGATAACCTCAAGCCGTTTAAAAGCTTCTTCAAAATGCATTTGTTTATCTTGTTTTGTCATAATCTAATATTACTAACACTAGATGAGTTAAAGATCTATTTTTTATCACCAGTCTTTTTGGCTCTAAGTGCACCCTTGAAGGTTTGCAATTTAAAATATTCATCTTGTTGTAAATCTTCAGGGTCAAGAATAATCTTTTGATCCTCTTCTCTATACGCAATAGAATAACCCCTAGATAAAATATTTGTTGGATTTAAAGCATGTAGCTTTTCATGAAGAGTTAAAAATTTTGATGAGAACGTTTGAATATTAAATCTATATGCTTGAAATAATAGTTTAGTTAATTCATTATATCGATCATTGTGCTTTTGTAATAATCTGCTAGGTTCCTGTAATGCAAAACGATCTTTAGCATTATCTACGTTTTGCCAGCGAATCTGAAGATATCTTTTCATTGAAGATGATAAATTGCGTTCAAAACCAATAATATTCTCAAATATATCATTTGTTGCAGGAGATACTAGCTCTGCTGCTGCAGAAGGAGTAGGTGCTCTCATATCAGCTACTAAATCGGATATTGATAAATCTGTTTCATGACCCACAGCAGAAATAATTGGTATCGTACATGAAAAGATTGCTCTTGCAACCGGCTCCTCATTAAAGGGCCACAAATCTTCTAGAGAGCCTCCGCCTCTTCCAATAATTATTACATCTAGTTTATTATAACTAACCATATCATTAATTGCTTCAACAATATCATTTGCAGCTTTATCACCCTGAACTTGAGTAGATCGAAGGACTATATTAACATGTGGGGCTCTTCGATCAAGAACTTGAAAAATATCTTGAACTGCAGCACCTGTTTTAGAAGTAATTATACCAATATTATTGGGATAAGTTGGTAGCTTCTGTTTCTTATCTGAATCAAATAAACCCTCAGAAGATAATTGTTTTTTTAGTGCTTCAAATGCAAGATAAAGAGTACCAATACCAGCAGGTTCCATCTTTTTAACTAAAATTTGGTATTGTCCTCTTGGTTCATAAACGCTGATTTCACCCTCTAATAGAATCTGCATCCCATTTTCAGGCTTAAAGTGCAAAAATTGATTAGGCCCTTTGAACATCACACATCGTATCTCAGATCTTTCATCTTTAAGAGTAAAATACATATGGCCGGATGTATGATGAATAAAATTTGATATTTCACCAGAAACCCAAAAACGAGAAATACTATTCTCAAGTATGTTTTTGATCTGATTATTTAGATCAGATACGGATATCGGTTTTGACTCAGGTGAGTTCATTATTGGTTATATAAACAGTAGGATTGACTACAGTAACATACAATGATACAACTGTAATCGAAAATCATCACCAATTAGGTATATATGAAATTAACGAACTTTTTTCTTATGACGATTTGCACGCAAACGTTTTTTGCGCTTATGTGTGCTTATCTTTCGCTTCTTGCGTTTTTTTCCGCAGGGCATTCTCTTTCTTTCATTTTGTCATTAACGAATCGTTTACACGACCTCGTAAGTGTTTCGCAGGTTTAAAAGTTGGAACATATCGTTCAGGTAAAAATATAGCTTCACCTGTTCCAGGGTTTCTTGCTTTTTTTGGCATTCGATGTTTTGTACCAAAAGTACCAAAACCACGCAGTTCAACTCTTTCATTGCGAGCCAACGATTCTGTGATGGTAGTCATTATACCATTCATAACAGTTTCTGTTTCAACCTTTGTTAACCCAGTTGCTTCAGAAACTGCATCAACTATCTCCTGTTTTGTCATGGCATTACTCCAAGTTCAAAAAAATACTGAAAAATATCTATCAGTAATCAATTATTTTACAAAAATACTTACTAGAAGATACATCAACCCTGTTTTATCCAAATAGCTAATTTTTGCCCAGGAAAAATAGAGTTAGCTTTATTTAATTTATTCCATTTCATGATACTAGCCATTCTTACACGATGATTTTCAGCTATTTTACTTAATGTATCTCCTCTTTTAACTGTATAATAAATTTTTAAATTATCAGAATTCTTTGATAAAGAATTACTATTAGAACCTATCCAAATAGCTAATTTTTGCCCCGGCTTTATATATGAACTACGTTTCATACTATTCCAAGACCTAATATTTTTTACTGTTGTATTATAATCATCAGCAATATGTCCAATAGTATCTCCTCTTTTAACTGTATAAGTAACTTTTTTTCCTTTATTTGATGATCGAGCAACTGATGTAGAAGAAGAATAATTATTATTTTTAACCCATAGAGTTAATCGTTGGCCAGGATAAATAGTCTGTTTGGACTTTATATTATTCCAACTCAAAATATTTCTACTAGCAACACGATAACTTTCAGCAATATGTCCGACAGTGTCTCCTCTTTTTACAATATGAATAACTTTGTCTACATCCTTTTTATTATTAGAAGCCAATTGGCCCATGTCTTCTTTTACCCAAATTGTTAATTTTTGCCCTGGAAAGATATGTTGACCATAATCAAGTTTATTCCAACGCCTAATATTACGTGCCAAAGTATTATAATCTTCAGCAATATGTCCAAGGGTGTCGCCTCTTTTCACTTTATATTTAATTCTTTTATGACCCGTAGGTCCACTATTACTTACTAAAAGTGCACCTCCATTAGATCTCCGAACTGGAATTGTTAATTTTTGACCAATACTAAGCCTGTGTCGATTCCTTATTTTATTCACAGCAGCTAAATCGTGTATAGAAACACGATATTTTTTTGATATTGTCCAAAGACTTTCACCTCGTTTTACTTTATGAGCAACATATTGTGGCGCAAAACGTTGATCAGATGGTAATGAATTAAAATTGGATTCAAACTGATCTTTTTTACCAACAGGAATTTTTAATTGGTATGCTATTTCAACTGGTGTTGCTGATTGACGAAGTTCAGGATTATATGCTTTTAACGTTTTCAAAGAAATACCTGCGGAATTAGCCAACACTGTAAGATCCGCACTTTGTTCAATCTGTACAAATTCATATTTATGGGGTTTAGTTTTAGGCGTTTTAAATCCATAAGATTCAGGATCACTACACATAATTGCAGCAGCCAAATAATAAGGGATATAATTTCTTGTTTCTCTTGGTAAAGAATGTAACTGCCAAAAATCCGATGTTTGATGAAGCCTTGATGCTCTATGGATTCTTCCTGGGCCACTATTGTATGCAGCTAAAGCTAAGTACCAATGATCAAATTCTTTATAAAGATCCAATAGAAATTTTGCTGCAGCATGCGTTGCCTTTTCAGGATCTCTCCTCTCATCAACATACCAATTTCTTTTTAGACCATATTTTTTTCCTGTGGCATACATAAATTGCCACATACCTGCAGCCTTCGCCTTAGAATATGCTTTAGGATTAAGACCTGATTCAATCATGGCCAAATATGCTAACTCCTCTGGTAGTTCATATTCATTCAATATGCTTATTAGCATAGGCCCATATTGATAAAAACGGTCTAACCAAATTTCAAATTGCCGTCTTCCTTTATTTTGAAAATAACTAATAAACTGATCTACGGATTTGTTTCTTACTAATGGTATGTGCCCATCACGATCATCAACAACAATAAACTTTGATGCACCCATTTCCACATCCATTGGCGCCATTAGCTCTTCAACAGATCTCTTGGATTCTATAGCAGCAATGGATCCAGTGTTAATTTCTAAAGTAAATAAACGTTGAGTTACAACATTGAGAAGAGCGCTTTCAAATCTTTCAAACTCTTCTTCATCTTCAACAGTTTTTTCCCCTAGTTGATCAGCTTGTGATAATAATTCATAGATACGGTCAAGGTTATATATTACTTCTAAGGTATCGCCCTGAGAATCTGCAATAATAGCATCTGTTAATAGAACTTTCACATCTTTAAGTAATAATGGAAGACGGTTTGATGTTTCAGTGTATTCTGATCCATTTTGATTTAATGGAATTTCATTCTGAAACTCAGAAGAATCTTGAATTGATGACTCTTGTGCAAATAGACAACTCATCAATAAAAATATCTTAGCGTATTTATTTAAACTATTTATCATATCTTCCATATGTTGTTTATAATTAAAGGGCAAAATTAGCGGTCACTTTAAATTCATACAAGAGAATTACCCTTATAAATAATTGTATTAATTAATTTCAATATTGTTCCAATCAGATTTTAAGTTTATAACCGCTTGCTTTACTCGCTCTGTTATCTCATTTCTATTATCTAAATCTTCTGAAGATGTATCTAT
>Ga0208408_1001536_pt1 | contig 13186 bp, 13 predicted proteins | sample ETNtaG_4_FD_185776 | JGI IMG/M metagenome (GOLD analysis project Ga0208408, IMG submission 185776) | Marine microbial and viral communities from oxygen minimum zone, Eastern Pacific Ocean - ETNP201406SV67 (SPAdes) (version 2) | ecosystem: Environmental > Aquatic > Marine > Oceanic ... | reverse complement strand
TGCAAAGTTCTATTATTGTTGGGATGAGTATTCCAATTTAATATTTTCATTGATCTAACGAACGATAGAAGTTATCTCCAATTGTTTTACGAAGATACCACGAGGTTCTATTAATATAATTACATTCATCAGGAGTACCATCAAAATCTTGTTCAATCAAATCTCGCAACCCATAACGCCAACCCCAACTATTTTTATTACCTTGCTTGTCGGGAGAACACATAAATGGAAATCTAACAATTCCAAGCTGGTCAAGCAAAGTTCTAAATCGTTTAATACTGCTCTTTGGTTCATGACCGTGAACTATCAAAGCACTCTTTATTTGATCAAGAGTTTTTGGTTCGGAAATAACTGAATTAAGTATAACTTGATTCTTGGGAATAATACTTTCTCTACGAACTCGTAATCGTTCTTTGTAATCTAATTCTACCACAAAATAATTATACGCAGCACTTATTAAAAAACTTTGTTGAGTACATCGATTATTCTTCTTCAAAAGTTGGAGTATCACCAAGATCTGAATCCTTACTAATGTACAAGTCTCTTGATTTTGCAACATGATTTGCTAAACTATCAAGATCTATTGAATAACCTTCTAATACTTTGTTAATTCCACCATTTTCCAGTTGAGTACCACTCAATTCTCCAGAAATTCGATTCATCAAATCAAAACTGTCACTGTCAGCTGTAAAAGTTAGTCCAACATAATTTTCATCAAGAATTCGCTCCATCGCACCATTAAGATATTCTCCTGCACGGACTCGCTTCTCATTATGACTCATTTGAGCTGAACCAGAAGTTGTAAGTCCCATAATTTGCGTAGAACATGTGTTAATTATTCTTGCAATCTTTCCATAAGGAAATTCTTCAAGATTTAGTATAACTTGATCAGTTTCTGCTATAATTTCTTCAAAGTCTTGTTTGTGTTTTTCGTATTCATCCATTTTAACAGAATTCGGTAGACATGTCACTATATTAAAGTATCGATTGCTCAAAATACTTCAGAATTATTTCAATTCTTCAGCTTGTTTCTTTGAAAGAATTCTCCAACATTCATGAGTTGCATCCTTTGCTGGTGATTTAGCAACTGCGAAATATCGTCCACTCTTCTCTCTGACCTCAAAGTCGCTCGTTGTGAACTTTGACTTTGACTTGACGTCATAAAATGATAATTCTACCATAAAAATAGTAGTAAAAGAGAGTTTAAAACAATTTCTTTACTAAGAATATTAACGAGATCTTGGATTTGGCATGGTACTACCAACTCTACTTGCTTTTGGATTCTTGTTTCTTGAAGGTCTTGAAAAACTTGAAGGTCTAGATTTTTTATTTCCAAATCTTCGTGGACCTCTTGATCTTCCTTCACTTGGTTTAGAATCATTACTTCTTGGTCGTCTATTCCCAAAGTTTCTTGATCTTCCTTCGCTAGGCTTAGAAGCATTACTTCTTCGACTTCGAGAGTTTGACCGATTATGAGAACTTCGATTACCCCATCTTCGACCAGGTCGAGGACTTCGTTTTCTTGAATCTCCACCAACATCAAACTTAAGTTTAGGGAATTTGTCGCTAGTAAGTTCTTTAATATTAATATCATAGTTATTCAGAATTTGTCTAAAAATATCATGATCTTGATTACTCAGCAAAGTAATTGCTTTTCCAGTTGAACCACCTCGCGCTGTTCTTCCAACTCGGTGAATATATTCTTGAGGATCATCTGAAAGATCATAATTAAAAATATGTGAAACTGCTTTGATGTCAATACCTCTTGCAACAACTGGTGAAGCTACTAAAAGATCAGTTCTTCCGTTGTTAAATTGGCCAATAATTCTCAGCCGTTTATTTTGAGTAAGTCTTCCATGAATCATTCCAATCTTAATACCTTGTTTTCTTAAATTCTTAGAAACTTTTTCAACAGTATGTCGATTTGAACAAAATACAATTGCTTGATCACTATCTTCTTTAGCCAATAAGTGAACAAGCAATGAAAACTTTTCTTGTTTTTGAACATTATAATAATATTGCTCAAGATATTCTTCAGCAACATGAACTTCAGATTCAGCAACTGCAGGATTATGCATATGTCTTTGTTTTATTCTCGAAATTTCTTGAGAAATTGTTGCACCAAATAGAATCATTTGTTTTCTTTTCGGAGTGTAAGATAAAATGCGTTCAATATCTCTAATGAATCCCATATCAACTAATCGATCTGCTTCGTCTAAAACAAAATGTGTTAGTTTTGATAAATCAATATTTCTTTGTTGTAAGTGATCAAGAAGTCTTCCAGGAGTACTAACTACAATCTCTGATCGAGCAATATCCTTTATTTGAGGACGTAATGATACTCCACCATAAACGGTTGCAATTCCAAGCTTACTATACTTTCCAAATTTTCCAAGTTCTCTTGAAATTTGAACTGCAAGTTCTCTTGTTGGTGCAAGAATTAAAGCTTGAACACCTTTCTTTGGAACAACTTTGTTAATCAACGGAATTCCAAAAGCCGCAGTCTTACCAGAACCGGTTTTAGATTTTCCAATAATATCTTTTCCAGAATTAATTATAGGAATTGCCTTTTCTTGAATATCGGTTGGTTCAGTAATTCTAAATTCAGAAAGCGCTCTTACTATATTTGAATTTACTCCCAATTCGTTAAATGTGTTTTTTTGCATTTGTTAATAGTGAAATAAAATGAACTTAATGTTGCGTTGTTGTCGTAACTTTCTGAACTTCTACTTCGTCCTATTATCTACGCCAATACTGAGTTTATAAGAGTTGCGTTTAAGAATAAACGCCCGTTCCGTGATTTGAACACGAGTCACTAGCTTGACAAGCTAGTATGATAGACCAAACTACACCAAACGGGCATAAGTCCATGGTAAATTATTTCATTTATAAGTCTTTCGTGAGCAAGGATTCAAGAGGAATCGCTTCAAAATCTTCCGCTTCAAAAGCAGAACATATTTCATTCCCGGGATTATCAATACAAAAATTCATACAATCATGACCGTTACTTTTACAGAAAAGAATACAATCAAACTTATCTGAACAAAGATCACCAAGAGCTACATCATTCGGCAAATCAATAATTTTCTCAACAACATCAGCAGGAATATCAGCAGGTAAAAATTGTTCCAATATCGCAGCTCTATTAACTGATAGAAAAAAGAGAAGAAAAAGTACGAATAATATACCAAGCAACAAGACTTCTCGTACTCGTTTCATAAAATAACTAATACAACACCTCCTTTAAATTTTTCGAAGGTAGTTTTTTATTATACAAAATTATTGAATATTATGCCAGAAATATTATTCTTCCTAGCAGGATTAATTGGAATTTGGTATGGAGCACACACAGTTGTCGACCACGCACTAATAATAGCCAAACAATTAAAGATTTCAAAACTATTTGTAGGACTTACAATTCTTTCAATCGGAACATCGCTTCCAGAAATATTTACGCACATAAACGCAAGCCTAAAAGAAATAGCAGGAATAGCAGCATCAAACATCGCAATAGGAACAAATATAGGATCTAATATTGTACAAATAACTTTGATTCTGGGAATACTGGGAGTTCTAACAAGAATAAAATCTTCAAAATCTGTACAACATCGAGACGGATTAGTCATGTTAGGTGCAATCGTAGCAGTATTCCTAATGGGACTCGACGGAGTAATTTCCCAACTCGACGGAGTAATATTATTATTCACATATTTAGGATATCTTTTCTATTTATACACAAAGGAAGAAAAGCTTGGAGAAATTATATCGAGAAAAACAAAATGGACTCACAAACATTTCAAGAATTTCGCGTTACACTTTGGAATAATTTTGATTGGATTTGTAATACTTCAAGTCTCTGCAAATGCAGTAGTAGATACAACATTAAGATTTTCAAATACACTAGGAATCGATCAATCATTTTTCGGACTATTAATTATAGGATTTGCAACTGCACTTCCAGAATTTACAACAGCAGTCATGGGAATATTAAAGAAATCCAGAGATCTTTCGCTCGGAGTTCTTATAGGTTCAAACATTACAAATCCGATGATGGCGTTAGGAATTGGAGCAATAATTACAGACAATCCAATTTCAAAAAGTTTGGTAACCTTCGATATACCTTTTTGGTTTATAGTCTCAGCAGGAATTTTACTTCTATTCAAGAAAGATAAAAAGCTCAGCAAATTTGGAGCAGCCACAATGATAGGTTCATATATAGTATACGCACTTTACAAAACATACTCGGTCGGAATCATTTAGGCAAGTTTTTAACAGTTAAAACACAAACAAAATTATGCTAACGATGGAGAAAATAGATAAATTCAATAGAAAACTCCTAAAGAGCAAGAAGTTTTGGACAATTATCTTACTCACAAAGCCAATAAAGTATTTCATAGTTGCAGTAATACTCGTAAAAGTTTTTGGTTAACTACTCAAAAGTTCGTTACTCTCATATTTAACATATTCCATGTTCTAATCGATACTTTTATAAACGAAACTGTTCAAAAGTAAATTACGAGGGCTTAATTTACGCGCGATAGAAAAGTTAATAAGAATAACTTTTCAAGAATTAAAGTCCACGTGAGGTAATAATTTGGCTAAAAATCCGATTCAACTAGATATTTCTAAACATGTGCTAATTCCAAAGCACAAACTTCTGGACGAAAAAGCCGTTAAGGCACTCATGGAACAATATAAAATTTCTCCTTACCAATTACCTTCTATGTCCGTCAAGGACCCGATGGCCAAACATCTAAATGCAGAAATTGGCTCAATTATTGAAATTCAAAGAATTTCTGAAGTTGCTGGAAAACATAAATATTATAGGAGAGTTGTATGAACAAGCAAATCCTTATCAAAAAATTCTTCGAAGAACATAGATTCGTAAAGAGCAATATTGATTCTTACAATTCATTTATTGACTGGCGAATGCAAAAAGTTGTTGACGCTGAAAAAGAACTTATGCCTGCAGTTATCCCAGTAGATGCTGAAGAAGTTAAATTTGAATTCTCAGAATTATCTCTAAGAAAGCCAATTATTATTGAAGCAGACGGTTCTGAAAGACCGCTATTTCCGGCAGAAGCACGAATGAGAAATCTTACTTATTCTGCGCCAGTATTTTTAGAAATCGCATTAATTGTTGATGGAAAAGAAAGAGACAGAGCAGAAGTTCAAATAGCAGAAATTCCAGTAATGGTTCAATCAAAACTTTGCTATCTATCAACTTTAAGTCAAGATGAGATGATTGAAGCAGGAGAAGATCCAATGGATCCAGGTGGTTACTTTATTGTTAATGGAACTGAACGAGCATTAGTTTTACTTGAAGACTTAGCGCCAAATCAAATTACAGTTAATTCAGAAAAAACAGGTCCAGTTACACACATTGCAAAAGTTTTCTCAGCAATTGATACTTACAAAATTTCACATACCGTCGAACGAACAAAGGAAGGAATTTTCCAAACAAGTTTCAGTAATGTAAAGAAAGTTCCATTCACAGTAATCTTGAAAGCATTAGGAATGACTAAGGATAAAGATATTGCTGAAGCAGTAGGATTCAAAGAAATTCCTGAAGATCTATACATAAATTTAGTCGAATTCATGAGCGTAACAAACCAAGAAGAAGCAAAAGAATTTATTTCAAAGAGTTTACAAATTGCACTTCCAAAAGACAGAAAGCTTCAGAAAGTTGAATCCATCTTAGACACAATTTTCTTACCTCACCTAGGAACAGACAAAAAAGCAAGAATGAACAAAGCATATTTCCTTGCACAAATGATTAGAAAAACAATTCTTCTTAGAGAAGGAAAAATCAAACCAGACGATAAAGATCACTACATGAATAAAAGAATTCGAATGGCAGGAGATCTTCTTGAAGATTTATTCAGAACAAACTTCAAAGGGTTGAAGAATGATATAATCTACATTTTCACTCGAGGAGTAAGACGAGGAAAAATAATTCCGATAGCTTCATTAGTAAGATCAAAGTTCATGACTGATAAAATTCGGTCAGCAATGGGAACTGGAAATTGGACGGGAAACAGACAAGGAGTTTCTCAACGTCTTGAAAGAGACAATCCGATTGCAGCAATATCTCAACTTAGAAGAGTTACATCTTTACTAGATTCAAATCGAGAATCTTTCGCAGCAAGAGCTTTACATCCAACACATTGGGGAAGACTTTGCGCAATTGAATCTCCGGAAGGTAAGAACATCGGTCTGAGAAAAACACTTGCATTAACTGGAACAATCACAACAGAATTACAATCTTCAGAGTATAACAAAAACTTGAAGAGCTTTCAAAAAATTGGTATGGAGGAAATTAAAGGATGAGCTACGTATTTATTGACGGCGTATTACACGGAACTGTAAAGGATGCAGAAAAGTTTGTAAAGAATGCCATCAAAGAAAGACGAGCAGGCAAATTCTCAAAGAACCTAAATATTAATTACAACGAAGCTGAAGATATAGTTCAAATTCAACTTGATAAAAACCGACTTAGAAGACCCCTAATTATTGTCCAAGAAGGTAAATCACTTTTAACAAGTAAACATCTTGAAGCCCTAAACTCCGGAAAGATGAGTTGGTCAGATTTAATAGAAAAAGGAATTGTTGAAGAAATTGATGCGCTTGAAGAAGAATCAGCATTAGTTGCAATGGATGAAAAAGATTTAACAAAGAAACATACTCACTTGGAAATTGATCCAATTGTAATTTTTGGCATGAATACTTCCATGATTCCATTCGCAAACTTCAACCCATCAACGCGTCTTCTAAGAGGACAAAAAAATCAACAACAAGGAACTTCGTTATATGCTCTAAATTACTTAAACAGATTAGACACAAATGTTAACGTTCTTCATTATACTCAAAAACCACTTGTAAAATCATTCACTCAAGACATGTACGGTGAACACATTACTGGCGGACAAAATTTAGTAATTGCAATCTTAAATTATGAAGGTTACAACATGTCTGACGGAGTTGTAGTAAATCGAGCATCAATTGATCGAGGAATTTCAAGAGTGTCTCATTACCGACCATATGCAGCAGAGCGACGAAGATATCCTGGCGGACAAATTGATGATATCAAAGTACCTGACAAAGATGTTCAAGGATATTCAACTGAAGCACATTATAAGAACTTAGACACGGACGGATTAGTTAGTCCAGAAACGCAAGTACATGGTGGAGAAGTACTTGTTGGTAAAACCTCACCTCCAAGATTCTTATCAAGACTTGAAACTTTCAGCACAGCAGCAAACACCAGAAAAGACACATCTGTAAAAGTCAAATTTGGAGAAAACGGAACAGTTTCCAAAGTACTATTAACTGAATCCAAGGACGGTAACCCGTTAGTAAATATTGAAGTTCGAGACACAAGACCAATAGGTGTAGGAGATAAAGTATCTTCTCGACACGGACAAAAGGGAGTTATCGGACATATTGCAAATCCAGAAGACATGCCATTCAGTTCATCCGGAACAGTGCCAGATATATTATTCAATCCATTCGGTATGCGTCGTATGACCGTATCACACTTAATCGAATCTCTTGGAGCAAAAGTTGGAGCTTTAAGCGGACGATATGTTGACGGAACTCCGTTCAGTGGAGAACCATCAGAAAATCTAAGAAAAGAATTAGAAGAATTAGGTTTCAGAGAAAACGGAACTGAAACTTTATACGACGGAAGAACAGGTAAGGCTTACGAAGCAAAGATTTTCGTAGGAAACATTTATTATTTAAGACTAAAGCACCAAGTCGCAGACAAAGTTCAATCCAGAGCAAGAGGAAGAGTTGCATTACTAACAAGACAACCTACTGCAGGTAAGGCAATGGAAGGTGGACTTCGATTTGGAGACATGGAAAAGGACACATTGATTGCTCACGGATCCTCATTACTATTGAAAGAACGATTCAGTTCAGACAAAGACATAGTAAATATCGGAGACAGATCTGGAGATATTGCAGAATATGATTCATTTACTGATAGATTCACTAGCGTAGTGGATCCAAAGGAAACAGTTTCCAAGGTCGAAATGGCTTACGGATTCAAGTTGTTAATTGAACAACTAAAATCTATGGGAATCAGACCACAATTAAAATTAAAAGATAAATTTAAGCAAAAGAGGTCACAACAATGAAACAAGTAATTTCAAAGCAAGTAGAAAGCATTCGGTTTGGAGTATTAAGCCCAACGATGATCAAGAAGCTTGGAAAAGTAAATGTAGTAACTCCAGAAATCTATGACTCAGACGGATATCCAGTAGAAAAAGGATTAATGGACCCAGAAATGGGAGTTCTAGATCCAGGAATGGGTGTTAAGAAATGGAAACTTGGAGCAGGAAACTTTGGTTACATTAATCTATCAAAACCAGTAATTCATATTCTATATCGAACACATATCTACAATTTCTTACGTTCAACATGTTCAAGTTGTGGACGAATTTCATTAACTGAAGCAAAGATTGAAAATTACCGAGAGAAATTAGACTTGGCAGCAAATATTGATTCAAAAGAAGTAAAGAAAGTAATTAGAAACATGATCAAAGCAGCATCTACTGTAAAAAAATGTCCACACTGTAATACTCCAAGAGAAAAAACAGTATTCAAGAAACCACAAACTTTCTTTGAAGGAAAAGATGAAAGATTATGGCCAACAGATATTCGAGAACATTTGGAAAAGATTCCAGATGACGATGTAAAAGTTTTCGGAGTAGATCCAGCTTTCGCAAGACCAGAATGGATGGTTCTAACAACGTTATTGGTTCCGCCAATTAGAGTAAGACCTTCAATAACTTTAGAAACGGGAGAACGTTCAGAAGACGATCTAACTCACAAACTTTCAGACGTCGTAAGAGTAAATCAACGACTTCTAGAAAACATCAACGCAGGAGCACCAGAGATTATTGTTGAAGATTTATGGGATTTATTACAATATCACATAACAACTTACTTCAATAACAGTATTGCACAAGTACCTCCAGCAAGACACAGAACTCAAAGACAACTTAAGACTTTAGCTCAAAGATTAAAAGGAAAGACTGGAATCTTCAGAGCAAATCTTGCAGGTAAGAGAGTAAACTTCTGTGCACGTTCAGTTATTTCTCCAGACGCACACATTGACATCAATGAAGTGGGAGTTCCAGAAACAATTGCAAAGGAATTAACAATTGGAGAAAGAGTAACAGAATGGAATATAGATTGGTTGAAATCACTTATCAAGAACTTTGAAGGATATCCTGGAGCAAATTACATAATCACTAATGAAGGAAGAAGAAAGAAAATTACTGAAGAATCTATCGAATCAATTCTAGAAGAAGTTACTTTCGGATACCAAGTTGAAAGAAATATTATCAACGGAGATATTGTACTATTCAACAGACAACCGTCTCTACACAGAATGTCCATGATGGGACATCGAGTAAAAGTTGTTCCCGGAAAGACCCTAAGAATTAATCCTGCTGTATGTTTACCATATAACGCAGACTTCGACGGAGACGAAATGAACATGCACGTTCCACAAACTGAAGAAGCGCGAGCAGAAGTAGAAACACTTCTATTACTTCAAAATCAAATTGTAACTCCAAGATACGGATTATCAATTATCGGCGCAATTGAAGACTCAGTTCTTGGATTGTACTATTTAACAAAAGACAGATACTTAACTCGAAGAGAAGCAAGCGAATTATTATTAGCTGTAGGAATTGATGATGCATTACCAAAACCAGTAAAGAAAGATTTGTGGCACGGAGCACAAATTTTCAGTATGCTTCTACCAAAAGACTTGAACTTCAAGAAACGAGGAAAAGTTTTGAAGAATGGAAACGTCGAAAAAGGAGAAGTTATAATTCAAAAAGGTCAGTTAACACACGGAGCGTTAATTGACTCTTCATTCATCGGACCAGAGGGAGGAGTATTAATCCACAAATTGTTCATCGATTATGGTGCGGACGAAGCTGCAACTTTCTTAAACCGTGCAATTCACTTAGGAATTGCAATGGCAAGAAAAGTAGGACTTACAATGTCCTTCAATGATTTCGATATTGACGAATCAGACAAGAAAAAGATCCAAAAGATATTAGATGAAGCTCAAGTTGATACAGATAAATTAATCAAACAATTAAAAGTTAAAAATATTGCACCGCTTCCAGGTAAAACTGTTAAAGAAACTTTCGAAGCAAAGATGCAACATGCATTATCTGTCGCACGTACAAAACTAAACAAAGTAATTGAAGCAAAGATCGATGAAAGCACGCACTTAATCAACTCCGCAAGAGCTGGAGCCGGAGACAAAATATTAAACATTGTTCTTATGTCTGGATTCGTTGGTCAAACAGACTTACGAGGAGAACGTATTAATTTCGGATTCAAAGACAGAACAATAGCACAATTCAACAAAGGAGATCTTGGACCAAGAGCTCACGGATTTGTTAGAAATGGTTACGCAGACGGATTAGATGCAGTAGAAGTATTCTTTACTTCCATAACTGGAAGAGACAACTTCATGGACACAGCAATGCGTACGCCTAAATCCGGTTACATGCAACGAAGACTTGTAAACGCAATGCAAGACTTGAAAGTAGCTTATGACGGAACTGTCAGAGACTCTTCAAGAAAGATTATCCAATTCGCATTCGGCGGAGACAATGTTGACGTATCAAAATCAGATAAAGGGAGAATATTAAACGAATAAAATGGCAAAAGATAATTTCGCGTGGATTAAGAAAAACCTGCCAGAAGGTATAAAGTTTAAGGATGAAAAACTTGCAAAAGATAGATACTCAAAGATTCAATTAGATCCGGGAGAAGCAATCGGAGTAGTTACTGCGCAATCAATCGGAGAACCTGGAACTCAAATGACAATGAGATCTTTCCACTTTACCGGAGTAGCAGAGCTTAATGTAACTCTAGGACTTCCACGTATTATAGAAATTCTTGACGCAAGAAAATTACCTTCAACACCTACAATGCACATTTATCTAAACTCACCACATAGCAAAGACAAAAACAAAGCGGATAAGATTGCACAACGAATCAAACAAACAGTTCTAGAAGAAGTAACAAAAGAATTTACAATGGACTTAGCAAGTGGAGAGGTGAATGTACTTCTTGACAAAGATGAACTAAAACGAAAGTCAATCAATATCAATGATGTCTATGAGCAATTATCATTACAAGTTAAAGGCGCAGACATAACAAAGAAAACAGCAAGCATATCTGTAAAATTAAAGGATAATGATATCAAGAAAGTTTACAAATTAAAAGAAAAATTAAGAGACTCATTTATCTCAGGAATTTCAGGAATCACTGACGTTCTTGCGTATAAGAGCGACAACGGCGAATTCATAATTCAAACATTCGGTTCAAATCTAAAGAACATCTCAGAAATAAAAGAAGTAGATTTCTCAAGAACACGAACAAATAATTTCTATGAAATCGAAGCAGTTCTAGGTATTGAAGCAGTTCGTGCAGCAGTACTGAGAGAAGTTATGGATATTTTGGATCACGAAGGTATGGCAATTGATGAGAGACACATTTCTCTAGTGTCAGACATGATGACAAGAGACGGAGGGTTAAAAGGTATAACTCGTCACGGTATTACAAAAGAAAAAGAATCTGTACTTGCAAGAGCAGCTTTCGAAATTCCTCTAGATCACTTAGTTGAAGCATCTGTAAGAGGTGAACAAGACAATTTAGTAAGTGTAGTTGAAAATGTAATGATTAATCAACCAGTGCCAATCGGTACAGGATTACCTGAATTATTTGTTAAGATGGAGGGTGCAAAACCAAAACCTTCAAAAGCAAAGAAGAAAGAGACTAAAAAATGAAAGCAGCGCAAGAAATACTAAAGACAAAGAAGAAAGTAATCTACGGAACGGATGCAGTTCTTAGAGAAGCTAAAGCAAAGACTCTAACTTCAGTATTCACTTCTTCAAACTATCCTGCAGATATGTTTGTAAAATTTGAAGAACTAAAAGACAGCTGCAATTTCGAATTAGAAAGACTAAACGAAGACAGCGAAGAACTTGGAGCGCTTCTTAGAAAAACATTCCTGGTTTCAGTAATCGGGATCAAGAAATAATTATCATGCCAACTATTAGTTTAGATAACCACACCATCAGGACGATGGCCTTTTTCAAAGATAAGACTGGCGTTTCACCAATAAATTGTATCGGAGTCAATGGAACAATAATTTTCGTAGTAGAGAGTGGATCTGCAAAAAAGGCAGTTGGACAAAACGGAGAAAAAGTTAAAGCAATAAGTTCAGCATTAAAGAAAGATATTAAAATTGTTGAACGAGGAAAAACAATGGATGAAACAATTGAGAAGTTTATTTATCCAATTCCATTCAATTCTTCAAAAGTAGTTCGTGGAACTTTGGCAATATTACTAAAAAACCCATCAGATCGAAAGAAACTAACTGGTAATGGAAAAAAGACTTTGAATCAACTCAAAGAAATAGTCAAAATGTATCACCAAAAAGTAAGAAGCGTTCAACTAATTTAACCTACAAACATTCTTAGATTATCATCCAATAATTCTTTCAAAGATTTAATCATCCTTGTTGAAACTTGAGTTGGAGCACCATCAAAAGTTGCTAATTTTTTCTCCAGAACTTTAAGAGTACTTGGTTTTCCATTTTTCAATACACCTTTCTTTCCAACTTCATACTTAACTATCTCTGCTTGACCTGAACCCAACTTTACCATAAATGCTTCAGTATTGAATAACCAAAGATTTGCAGTTCCTTCTTTTTCTCCAGAACCATATTTCAACATTAATTTAAACCGGTCTTTATTCAAACCTTTTTCAGCATTAATAATATCAATAGTTTCGTCTCTAACTTTATCTAAATTAAAATCCAAACTTTCAACCTCACTTAAGCTAGATCGATTACTATCCAATTTCTCGGCAGAATTAACTAACTCAAGATATTTTGAACGAGCAAGACCTTTTGAAATCAATTCAGATTTCAACGCATTCTTTACACCATTCTTACTTGCTTTAACTCCTGCAACTTTCAGAACTAATTGCATATCTTCAACTGATTTCTGTTTAACGGATTTAATCTTGGAACTAACTAATTTCTTTTCAATATCCTTGTATGCTTTTTCAAGTCTTTCAACAAAATCAACACCATCTTTATAGTTTTTAGTCATAGTTTCAAGTTTGACTTCCTTTACCT
>Ga0208408_1001534_pt1 | contig 13205 bp, 13 predicted proteins | sample ETNtaG_4_FD_185776 | JGI IMG/M metagenome (GOLD analysis project Ga0208408, IMG submission 185776) | Marine microbial and viral communities from oxygen minimum zone, Eastern Pacific Ocean - ETNP201406SV67 (SPAdes) (version 2) | ecosystem: Environmental > Aquatic > Marine > Oceanic ... | reverse complement strand
TGGTTTCAGGTTCTCCCACCACCTGCATATACTGAATTGGAGCTTCAATGAAACTGTCCAGTGGAAAAACAGAAAATATTGCCTGGGCAACTTCCGGAATTCCTGCGCCATCGAACCTAATCACTTCACCGTGAACAGTTGTCGACGCCACAGAATCAGCAGGGAAATTACTGTCAACAATTGTCAGCACGTCTCCATGTCCCATAGCACGGAGAATATAAAGCAAGTTTGGATTTAATAAGGGATCAAGATTTTTTAGCATAATGTTTCCAAGGTTTATGGTTAATGGTTTTAGTCACAGGTTTTCGCTGAGGCACACGGATTTTATTTATGCGTCCTTTTTTGTGAAAATCTGCGACCAACTTCTAAAGTTGGTAGAGTCGTTCTGCATTTATGCTAAACATTTTCTCTTGAACAACAGTAGGACGAGTTGAAACAATTTCCTTAAGTGCTGCGATCCATTGAGACAAACTTGCGCCAAGGGTGCATACTGGCCAATCTCCACCAAACACAACTCGATCTTCTCCAAAAGCCTCAAGGCAGGTATTGACTGTCGGAGCCAGAGTTTGTGCATTCCAGTCGGTTTCCGCACGAGCTACTATTCCGGAAATTTTGCAGTAGACGTTTTCAAGTTCTCCCAATTTGAAAATTCCTTTTTGCCAACTTTCCTTGGAGTGTACATAAGTGGTGTCAGAACTAGACGAATCGATTTTACGATGCCCGTTGACAACGTATGGATCAGCGTTTCCGCAATGGTCTAGAACAAAAGTTGTCTCCGGAACCTGACGGCATAGCTCAACTGCATCATGAAGTTCCGCAGGACGTATGCAGATGTCAAAGAGTAAATCCCTCTTGCCCAAAGCACGAATGCCCTGCACAAATTCCGGAGTGAGGCAATATCTAGACGCTTGTTCTGGATTGTGAAGAACTTGGCGCACACCTTTGATAAACGGATTACCGGAATTAGCACCCAGAAATTCAGTAAATCCCGGTTTTCCAGGATCAGCGGAAACGACCATACCAAGCATTAAATCCGAGTCTTCCTGACAATGCAGTGTCATGTCGTCAATCTCTTTCTGCTTGTGATCCTGATGTGCATCCACCTCCATATAAACAGTTCGAGTTACTCCGGAACTTTCTGCTGCTTTGAGATAATCATTAAATTTATAACTCCTGTTCAATTCAGGAATCCCATTAACCCAGGGTAATTTTAATCGGTCTAAATTCCAAAGATGCTGATGCGTGTCAATAATGTCGAGCATTTTGTCTATGTGAAATATCTAACTATTTTCATTAAAGGTTCTTCAGTACCACAAACTAACACACCAATCCATAGGGTTCAAACGGATAATTGTTAAAAAAAGTTGTTTTTATCAGTAAACATCAAAATAAAAGTTATAGGGTAATTTGCTGAACTCAATACTATAACAATAATTATAAACGGATTATTAATGTTGCTGAAATAGTTAAAGCGGCAATTTTTCGAGGAAAGTGGAAATGATTGAAATGGAATCTCATAATTGAATCGTTTTGGTTCGATAAGCTTTTTTGGCATTTTCAGCAAAAAGTTTTCGTTGATCCTCTTTTTTGTATTGACGATCAACTAGACTCACAAAGGCTTTGTAAAGGCGGTCTGCGTTCCAGCCAAAATGGTTCTCTACAGGAAAGTTAGAACCAAAGAAACAGCGGTCGATTCCAAATAAATCAATTACCCTTAAAACGGTTTCCTGAACTAATGAATTTTGTTCCCAATTCTTGTCGATATAGGAAAGCATTGAAATTTTAATATAGGCCTTTTCTTGTTCTGAAAAAGCTTTTAAACCGTTCCAATATGCATCCTTTTTTGCAGTGAGATCATCAAGTGTTGGGCTTCCCATATGACCGATGATGACGGGTATTTCCGGATGTTTTTCTACCAAGCGTACAGCATCCCTGAATTGATGAGGGTTTAGCTGCAAATCATAGGACAGCGAATGGTTTTTCAGCTCAGCATATCCTTTACGCCACTTTGGATTGCCAAGTAAATCTCCAAGTTGCTCATTTCTTGGCCACGAAGGTTCGTAATTCATGATTTGCCTAATTCCTCGAACAAGAGTGTTCTCTGCCCATTGGGCTAGAATCTTTCCGGCATTATTATCCTCAAGAGATGCAGAAGAGACAATAATATAGCATTTATTTGAGTTATCCAATTGCTTGGAAACCCAGTTTGTTTCTGCTAGACAGGCTGCAGCAAAGCCATCCCCCGTTTTACCGACATGGCAGACACTTACGGCTTCAACAAAAGCTCCACCACTATGTTCAAAACCGGAGCCGGCCTCAAGCATATCTTGTTCGTACAAATCCCACGAATAAACAGGGTTGTCTTTAGGTGCGAAAAGCTGACTGGAATCATGTCCGGAAAGCGAGTTTTCCGAGACATCCCACAGATGAAAGTGTGGGTCCCATACTTCCATTTGCTTACTGTTTGTCATTCGGTTGAGGCAAAAATTCTGTTCAGTTTCAAATCACTTCGGTCCAGCTTCAGACCCCATCCGGGATCATCAGTCAATTTAATTTTTCCATTTTGGGGTAGGATTTCATTCTTAAACATGTTTCCAAACACTGGAGGAAAGCTCAGGCAATCTTCACTGGTGTTCAGATACTCACAAAATGGACAGTGCGGTTGAGTGATGATAAAGTGATAACTGTACGCCCCGCTGCCGTGAGGCACTACAGGGATGTCATACGCAGCGGCCATTGCTGAAATGCGTAGCAATTCTGTCAATCCGCCGCACCACATGACATCTGGCTGGATGATGTCAACAGAGCGGGATTCGATTAACTTCCGGAATCCGTAACGAGTGTACTCATGTTCTCCCGAAGTCCAGCGCATCCATGGGACTCGTTCTTTGAGTAGTTTGTACCCGTCGAAATCATCCGGATGTAGAGCCTCCTCCAGCCAGTAAACACCGATCTCCCGGAGCGCATAGGCTAATTCGACTGCATAGGGCACATCAAGCGACATCCAGCAATCCGCCATTAATTGAAAATCAGGTCCAACTCGGTCTCGCATTTCACGAAAATGTTCCACATTAGCATTCAGACCCTCCTGTCGGTCTGCCGGACTGTGGGTAATTGGCATTTTCCCTCCGATGAACCCCGCCTCTTTAGCCACATCCGGCCGTATTCCTGTACAGTAAAGTTCAATCTCTTCCCGTACAGCCCCACCGATCATTTTGTAAACGGGTTCCTGTCGCAGTAGGCCCAGAAGATCCCAGAGAGCCAAATCTACTGCACTTATTGCCCAGAGCGGCAAACCCTTACCACCATAATACCTGCTGGCCCAGAACATTTGGTCCCAGATGCGATTCAAGTCCCTTGGGTCTTTACCTACTATGAAACGCCGGAAGTGTTGCTCAATTATGTAACATGCGGGCGCCCCACCTTGTCCAGTACTGATTCCGACCAAGCCATCCGAAGTTTCAATCTCTACGACGATACTCTTCATCTCGTTGATGCCAAAGCTGGTACGGGATTGTTTGTACTCCGGATATGCTGACATCGGAGTTGCAATAAGGGTATCCACCAACCAGTGTCCCTGTTCACGGTCATGATAATCTCCTCCGCAACCAGGCTGTTCTAGGACATAAGCCCGGACATCAATGATTTTAACTTGTTTCATTTTACCTCTTCAATAAGTAGAACGTCCACCACTCAAATCAAAGACTCCCCCGGTGGTGAAGGAGTTTTCAGCGGAACAGAGCCAAGCCACCATCGAAGCAGCTTCCTCAACTTTCAAAAAACGATTGCGTGGAATTTTGCTCAACATATACTGAATGTGTTCTTCACTCATCTGTTCAAAAATCTGTGTTTTAGCGGCAGCCGGAGTAATGCAGTTTACCGCGATATCATATTCGGCCAGCTCTTTTCCAAGCGATTTAGTCAAAGCGATTACTCCGGCCTTGGCCGCACTGTACGGACCCGCGTTAGGATTCCCATCCTTTCCAGCGACAGAGGCGACATTTACGATTCTTCCGTATTTTTGTTCAATCATTATCGGAGTCACGACTTGCAAGCAGTTGAAGACTCCAGTCAGATCAATATCTATAACATTTTGCCATTCCTCTGGTGGATATTCCCACAGTTTACCTGAGGGACCGGCGATACCGGCATTGCAGATGAGAAGGTCAATGCTCCCTAGAGCATCTTGAGTTTTTCGGGCGGCATTCCTCACGGAATCTAAATCGGTAACATCCATCACAATGGCTTCCACGTTGCCTTTTGAAGCAAGAATACTTGCGGTTTTGCGGACTAATGGTTCATCGCGATCCCAAAGGCAAACTGAAGCTCCTGAAGCAAGAAAGCGTTCTGCAATCGCTAGCCCGATACCCTGAGCACCACCGGTAATCACAGCACGTCGGTTTTGGAGATCAATTTTATTCATGTAAATACCTGTTATTTAGGAACTAATTAATTTTTTTAATACTGAAAATTGAAGTGGGGAGTGTTTTTCAACACTCCCCGAATCACAAGGTTACACTTGCGTTATTTTGCAGATGCTTCCACGTTACCTTTGTTGTACACGGTGAAGGGTCCCATCAACACGCGCATGCCTTTGTCGCGGGTAGGATCCTTTTCAATCGTGTAGTAGCCCATCCTTCCGGCTTTGAAGGTTTCTCCAACAATGCCCTCAATCTGGTTTGTGGCCAGAAGATAAGTGGCATAATAAGAAAGGTAGCCTAAATCAACAAAACTCCAGAGAGCAAACTCAGGGGCACAACCGTTCATGGTGTAGCTCACCATTTCGGCCGGCAATCCCAAACCACTCACCTTGACTTTATCGCACAACCCTTCATCCTGCATTGCTTTTGCCGCCGCCGCAATTCCGACTGTGGTCGGGGCCATAATCAACTTCAGGTTCGGATGTTTGTCCAGTAAAGCAAGTGCTTGGTTATAACTCTTTTCTGATTGATCATCGCCATAGACCAAATCAACCAGTTTAATCTTGGAATATTTAGGAGCCTTCAAGGCTTCCTTCATGGCAGCATTCCAAGCATTTTGGTTTGAGGCATCCGGTGATGCGGAAAGCACCGCAAATTCACCACCGGAGGGGCCGATAATATTCAATGCCATATCAGCCATTACCGTTCCTGTTTCATTGAAGTCCACCTGAGCGATGAACAATTGCTCGCCATCCGAAGATGGAATGGGAGAGTCCCAGGTCACGACCGTCATACCCTTTGCACGAGCTTTCTTAGCTGCAGGAGCAATTTGGTCACCGGCATTGTTTGAGATCATAATACCATCCTGACCTTGTGTGGTTGCAGTGGTCAATATTTCAATCTGACCCGCAACGCTATTCTCCGGTGTTGGACCGAGAAACAACAGTTTGCCCGGATTCTTCATTTCTGAGTGGGCCTCCTTGGCGCCTTCGTAGCCTGATCGAAGACCAATATGCCAAGAAATTTTGGCATCAATACCAAATCAGCCCTAAGGCCTTTTTTGGCGATAGTGTGCCCCATTGCAATGCTCCCAATGAGCATTGTAAACAATATAACAAATGTTATTTTTTTACGATAAAACATAACTTCTCCTTATTTTAGTGATAAAAAATAAATTGGATTAAAAAAACTTTTTATTGATTCATAGGCATTACCTCCTCATTGCATAGAGATTTGATGATTGATACGAAAGTCTTACAGCCTTCATTGCAGTTACTTTAGACGTTGGTTCCAAAAATCTTGAATCATTTTCTTCAAATTGGGGATCAATACCGAAAGGATTAACAAAACCCCAATAACCCCGGTTTGAACATGTCCCGTGATATTGCTTAATGACATTCCATTTCTTAAATAAAGCACAATCAGAATTGATAGTATAACACCGTAGATACTTCCGGAACCCCCGAAAATGCTAACTCCTCCAAGTAGTACCATAGTGATGATGTCCAATTCAAAAGAGAGTCCCATGTCGCCTCGAACCGCGCCTAAACGGGCAGCGAATAGTATCCCAGCCAATGCGGAAATGAATCCTGATGCTGTGAACAAAATCAATTTGACTCTGGATACGTTAATCCCGGAGTATAAAGCCACATTCTGATTAATACCGATGATGTAAACATAACGGCCGAAACCGGTGAATTGTAGGATAATCAAGGCTAATATCAGCAATCCTAAGAATATAATTATCGAAAGGGGTATTGGCCCCAGAATCGGTTGCTGACCCAAAGACTCAAACCACGATGGAAATACACGAATTGAACGGTCTTCAACCAACACACGTGCCAAGCCTCTGAACCCGATCAACATAGCTAATGTCACAACGAGAGAAGGCAGTTTGAACACCGTGATCCAGTAACCATTGAAGGCTCCGCCCATCGCCCCAATGACCAGGCACAATCCTAATGCCGGTATCATCGGAATTCCGGATTCCACCAACAAGCCCAAGGTACAAGCGGAAAGCCCCATCATTGAAGCCACTGAGAGATCGATTTCTGCATTCAGGATAATAAAGACCATGATTAAGGCGACGATAATTTTTTCTATTGACAATTCGAACAAGTTGACCTGATTGTCAATACTCAGAAAGGATTCAGAATTGAGGGAGTTAACCAAGATGACTGATATCAGTATCAGGCTCAGGAATCCTTCCCAGCTTTTCAATTTATTCAAAACAATAGACATTAAAGTTTTTTCAAGATAATCAAGAGTTTGTATGTGACGTTTTTTTCAAACGATAATTACGAAAATGTTTCATAATAACACTGTCAGTTGCAACTGAAGTCAGAATTAACATTCCAAGCATGGCATCTCTCCAGAATTCGCTTATCTGCAACCAGCGTATCAGACTGTTTTCCAGTAAATCGATCATGATAGCACCCAGCACTGCGCCAAAAATACTTCCGGAACCACCAAAGATATTGACACCTCCTACAACTGCTGCGGCAACTGATTTGAGTTCGAGACCACTTCCGGCTACTACCGTAATATTTCCAAAACGAGCCAAGAACATAAACCCGGTCAATCCGGCTAGCGCACCGCATAAAACAAAGGCTGTAAATATTATTTTCTGATTTGGGAAACCTGAGTTTTTAGCTGCTTCTGGATTAGAGCCGACAGCATAGAGTTTTCTACCAAAAGATGTGTTACGCAGTATAAGTTGAAAGAGTATAACCACAACGAACATCCCTGCGACCATCAATCGAAGGTTCAAACGCTCGTAACTCAAAACATTGACCCTAGGCAAATCCAATAACCACTTAGGCAGATTGACTGTGAGAACGGTCTGGGCATCTGAATATTCTACGAGCAATGTTCGATACAGAGCCATCGTTCCTAAAGTGACAATGATGGCGGGAATACGACAAAAGGCTACTAGGAAACCGTTGAAACTCCCCATCAAAGCTCCAATTCCAATTGCCATGAAAATTGCGACAAGTGGTGTTATTTCATTGTTTTGAGAAAGATGCTGACCGACAAAGTAAGCTGTAAATCCCACCATGGAACCCACTGATAAATCGATGTTACGCGTTAAAATCACCAAAGTCTGTCCGATTGCCAGTACACCCATGATGGCAACGCTCGTTGACACTCGGTTAAACAAACGTGCGTTGAGGTAATACTCAATTACAGTGGAAAAGAAAATCAACACCACGAGTATGAGCAGTAGCAAGACCAACTCTCTCAATCTTTCAGGACGTAGTTTCCGTAATAGGTCGTTCATGAAAGGCCCATCTTCTGTCCCATCGCAAGGGACATGACTGATTCCTGAGTTGCTTCCCGACTTGCCAAAACTCCCATTTGCCGACCTTCCCGCATAATCAATATCCTGTCACTCATGGCCAATACTTCAGGGAGGTCTGAGGAAATGCAGATGATTGAGAGTCCATTCTCAGCCAATTCCTGTATCATTGCATGCACCTCAGCCTTCGCTCCAACGTCAATCCCCCTAGTCGGTTCGTCCAGAATGATGATTTTTGGCTGGGTATTTAGCCATTTACTGAACATTACTTTCTGTTGGTTACCGCCGGAAAGTTTGCCAACTTCTTGTTCAAGCGACGGGGTTTTGATTTGTAAACGATTTTTGAACTCATTTGCTGTCTTTTTCTCCTTCTCTCTCTTAATGAGGCCGAAGCGGCTTAGATATCTGCTTAAAGACGGAAGTGTGATGTTTGAAGTTACAGACATTGGCATTGCCAGTCCCAACTGATGCCGGTCCTCGGTCATGTAGGCGATTCCGAGTTTCTTTGCTGTTTGTGGGGAGTTAATTTTTACTATTTTATCTTCAAGCTCGATGCTTCCGGAATCGGCAGGATTGATACCGAACATTGCCATGCCAACATCAGTGCGGCGTGAACCGACAAGTCCGGCAAATCCAAGTATCTCTCCTTCATGTAACTCAAAACTGATGTTGGAGAAAGTGGACACCTTCGATAGATTCTTTACTGAGCAAATGCGTTTACCATCTTCTCTAGTTTTCCTTGTTGCGTAGAACTGATTTACTTCCCGTCCAACCATCTCCCTCACGAGGCTTTCCTTGGTAACAGTGGAGATCGGTCTGGTAGAAATGTGTTTGCCGTCACGCAGAACTGTGATCCGGTCTGCAATTTCAAAAACTTCTTCAAGCCTGTGACTGATGAACAAAAGGGCAACGTTTTTTTCTTGTTTGAGTTGCTTCGCCGTTCGGAACAGCTGTTTTACTTCATGGTCTGACAACGATGCAGTAGGTTCATCCATGATCAGTACTCTGACATCCAGCGAAATGGCTTTGGCAATTTCTACAGCCTGTTGAGCCGCAAGTGTCAATCCACTTGCAGAATTTTGGACGTCAATGCGGACTCCCAAATCATTAAGTATATTTTCAGCTTCTTTGTACATCTTGTCCCAACGAACAAAAAATCCCTGATCTCGATGGCTGATAAAAATATTTTCTGCTACATCGAGGTCTGGAAACAGCAATGGTTCCTGATAGATTGCAGCAATGCCGTAGGCCTGAGCTTCTTGAGAATTGCTGATCTTGACAGGAGTTCCGGAAAGTCGCAATTCTCCTTGATCGGCCTGCTGGAGTCCAGTAAGAATTTTAATCAGGGTTGATTTACCAGCACCATTTTCACCGACAAGAGCATGTATTTCTCCTGGATACATTTTCAACGAAACGTCTTCAAGCGCTTGAGTCATATCAAAACGCTTCGAGATGTTAAGTACTTCCAGAACGGGCTGATTAGAAGTTTTCAAAGTCATAGTCTCTCATATGATTGAAGTCATTACTCCATGTGCCACTGAAGCGGAAGTAAAAACGGGAAATTGATTTGAGTGTCCACATCTATTTTCATTATAGGTGTCATATATTCTCCCCACTTCTGGTTAATCTCACTTTGGTTGATGTGTGCAATGGTATTTTCCAAATCCTCAGTTTCAAAATATCCGAACAGCGTCAATCCATGCCGAAAAATCGAGTAATTTTTTACTCCGGACTCTTGAAGCATTTCTACCATTTCAGGCCAGATTTCCTCATGTCTTTTCTTGTACTCTTCCTCATATCCAGGTCTTACTTCCAGAACCCAGGCAAACGACGTATTGCTCATCTTCATTCTCCTCTACTGATTTGAATCAATGGGAAGCATTATGTTTGCTTCTCAATTGCTCATTTTTTACGAGACTCCTGAATTCTATAAATTGAATCTGGATTCGGGGGTCTTGGGTAAGGCATAATCATGTCCACATTTTCACAACGAGGTTGCAGGGTGTTTTTGCCAATCACGATTTTTTCTTCGTACTCTGAAAAATCACCATAGACTTCAAAATCAACCAACGGCCAGGCGTCTGCAGCAGCAAATTCAAATAGTAACAGCCTGCGTGGACGGTTTGAAAAATTCGGACTTGATCCATGAAGTGTTTTTACGTGATGAAAGCTCGCGGAACCGGCTTTACCTATAATTTTGACAGCTGAAGTAATATCGATACCTTCATTTTTCAAGTCAACAGAACCACTGAAAATCCCCTTATGGTGGTGGTTTAAGGTTTCCCCAAGATGACTTTGTGGAACCACCATCAAAGGAGCATTGTCTTCGTCAATATCGTCAATCATGATACCCACTGCCAACAAATCGGGATTGGTGTGCGGATAAAACGCCCAGTCCTGATGCCAGTCCACAGCAGAGCCTCCATGAGCTGCTTTGATGTTGAGTTTGCTGTTCCGGAAGCGGACATTTTCCCCAAGCAAAATTTTCAGCATCCGGAGTAATTTAGGATTCCTCACAGCCCGGCCAAATACCTCGCTCTGTTTGTGCGGAACTTTTATCCGCTGTACGCGTGGAGAGACTGCCGAGTGGTCTTGTTCCAGATCGAATTTCGTGTCCGATTTCTGATGGCTTTTCGACTGTTCCACCAACTCGTTTGTTACCCGCTGGAATTCGGCAACCTCCCCTTTTTCAAATAATTCATTGACTACAACGAAACCCTGCTGTTCATAGTCGTCTTTCAGGACATCCAGATTAGTTATATGCATTTTACTGTGTTCCCAGTTGAGATTGATTCGTACATTGCTTTCAGGACTTGAACAGTTTTTGATCCTACAACATGGTCTCCGCAGTTGCGGGCCTGCCCGCCCCGACACAGAGTGATGAAACGGTTGACAGATTCCTGAGTGGAGTAAGAACCGTATCCCTCACCAAGTTCCATATTTTCAATCGCATCGTTTTCATCGAAACGGCGGATTTGCAAACGCTCGCGGCCTTCCTCCACATCGAGTAACAACATACCTTCACTTCCGTAAACTTTGAGATCCAACTGCGGTGGACAGTGTTTAGGCAATCCAGCGGCACCTGAAATAGTTCCAGTAGCCTCTTGGCTGAAGCGCAGGACACCAGCATCGAAATAATCCGCACCGGTTGGAGATATGCCTGCTACCGCATGGACTGCTATGGGTTCAAGTCCTGTCACGAAAAACAAAGCAGCCAAAGCATGAGTCATTTGCCCCCATCCATAGCCGCCCGCCTGTTTTGGATCAGACCAAGTTGAGGCCGCTGGTCTATACATATGGTTCTTAGTCTCCAACATTGGCTCACCACCGAATAAATCCATCAATGCTGAAGACATATGTAAAATAATGTGCTTGATCTTGCCGATCTGACCATTTCGAATATGATCCGCCGCTAGTTCCATGTAGCGGGTATGGTTCAAACCATAAGGAGTCATTAAAATCTTTCCGCTTTGTTCCACCATTTTGCTCAAATCAAAGGCCTCTTGAGTTTCGGTTGTCATAGGCTTTTCCACCAAAACATGACACCCGTTCTCCAGCGCAGTTTTCGCATGTTCAAAGTGGTATGTGTGCGGTGATGACACTATCACACCATCTGGATTCTGGGAATATACCTCATGGTGATTTTCAGTAACATGAGGAATATTGAAACGGTTCTTGATGTGGTTAAGTTCTTCGACTCCTAGCCTTACTGCAGAAACCAGTTCAGCATTGGGGTTTTGCAAAACATGCGGGATGTGGAATTCGCAGGCCCACCATCCGGCACCGACAACGGCAATTCGTGCAGTTTCTTCCATTTTAGCGATTTAGTTGGTATCTGTTATTGTTCATTACCTACATGTATCTCTTTGATTGACACAAAAATTTACCTCTTGCAGTCCTCATAACAGGTGTTATAAACAATTTAAATATGTCCTCCCTCACAGGAGAAACTGCTCATTTTTGCCGAATACCTTGAAAAAAACAACTATCGGTACAAGCGTAAACGGTATTAGGGTGGTACCTACGACAGAAGCATCCCCGAAATTCCACCTTGGCACACCGCCTTTAATTGCTTGAGAATAATTTAATTTGATATATTATGTACGATATATTATTTTTGAATAAAGTAAAGTGCAACATTATTTTTTTTAAAAACTGATATATTGGCTGAAACTTTTATGGTTTATCCATATTTTCGAAAAACTGAGCATGGAATCACTGTCACTTGAAATTGAAACTCCCCATCGATCTCTGGCAAATATTGCAGCAGATTCTATCAGAGTTAGTATTATCCGCAAGGAACTGAAGATGGGGCAACCACTGACAGAAGCAGCATTGTCACAGGCACTTGAAATTAGTAAAACTCCTGTACGTGAGGCACTGTCACTGTTGAAGTCTGAAGGGTTGGTCGTATCGGAAACGCACAAAGGATACAAGGTGTTTACAATGGGCCAACAGGAGCTCGTACAGTTTTGCGAACTACGTTTTGCCTTGGAGTCTCAAGCATTGCGTTATGGAGTTCTACGTGACCATTCTGAACTGACTCGTAAACTTGAATATATACTGGAAAGTATGGCAGATAGCCTTGGAGAATTGGAACGGGAGAAATACCTTTCTTTAGACACCAAGTTCCATCGGGCATTTTTCGAGGCGTGTGGTAACCGTTTCCTGAGCAAACATTATGACAGTATCAGTTCCATTATAGAGGCTATGCGTCATTACATTTCAAATACAGGACAAGCCACACAAACTTCTATGAAGGGACATCAATTACTGGTGGAGAAAATAGCAAATGGAAATTCTGAGGAGGCAGTCAGTTTGTTGGAAGAACACATCGTTAACTGGTCACGACGTGCCAGTTTGGAATCTTCAAATTGTTAGACTTCATTGTTCTTCGAATCTACAAACTAACACTCGAAACCAAAGAGTTCAAACGGAGAATTGATACAATTACTAGAAAAGTAAACGATTAATTGGCAGTACTTTAAGTAGCCTCCAAGTCAAAGACAATTTCTCTTTTGAATTAAGGTTTGTTTTGTTTGTCTTACATTTCTTTAGATTTCCTGTATGGCAAGTATTTCATGCCATTTGCGGGCGCATTGGCCTGCCGTAAGAAAAACTGCCTCTTTGGATTTCAGCCAGTCTATAAGCAGTTCAACCTGCTTCAGGCAATATTTACCGCAGCCTTTGACCAGGAACGGGTCCGGCAATACTCCGCCTTCACCAAAATGTATCACGCCCTCCGGCATTTCCCAAAATTCCCAGGGATGAAAATAAAAACATAAGACAATTGGCTTTTGGCTTTGATCATTCTTTTCCACATAACTCATGAAGGATTCAATGTGCGGAATAAAAGCAGCTGTGGATTTTATGCGGTAGAGTGGCCATTGGTCCTTATCGCGTCCGTATGCATCTTTTGATTCCATCGCCATGTCAGCAAACTGGACAATTTCAATCAAATTTAAACTCCCCTGCTCCGTCCAGTT
>Ga0208408_1001520_pt1 | contig 13249 bp, 12 predicted proteins | sample ETNtaG_4_FD_185776 | JGI IMG/M metagenome (GOLD analysis project Ga0208408, IMG submission 185776) | Marine microbial and viral communities from oxygen minimum zone, Eastern Pacific Ocean - ETNP201406SV67 (SPAdes) (version 2) | ecosystem: Environmental > Aquatic > Marine > Oceanic ... | reverse complement strand
GGCCGACAATTTATTGCTGGAGCTTTGGGTGGTGGTTTAGCAGAAGGTGTATTCGTTGGTGATGCAGAAGACGTTGGATCCTTTGGAGATTTATTAGGTGGACCAACAGCAATAGATAGAGCACCTGATACTGATGCTGTCAGGGAAATATTAAACAGAGTTAAGTTTGGAACTGAAGGAGCATTGTTCACAGGAGTTTTAGGTGGAGCAGGTTCGGTTATTAAAAAAATTGCAAATAGAAATAAACAATTAGACACTGCCAATTCTGCAATGGATAGATGGATTGATAAAGTTGCTTCAGCTTTTAGAGCTAGAAGTGGTAAGACTCAAGAACTATTTGACCTGGAACGTCAGAGCATTGGTTTAAAAGCACAAGACACTAACGTTGCACAAAACTTATCTAGAACTTTAGAATTAAATATAGATCAAATGTTTCCTTTCTTTAGAAATATTGGAAACAAAATGGCACAAAAAGAAAGAACAAAATTTTTAGGAGAAGTTAATGATGCCTTGTTATCTGGTGAAGCAAGACTAGGTGACGATGGTCTTACAACTTTTGGAGCAATGGATGAGCAATTAGTCCAAAGAGTTAGGGAGAAGATTGCAAAACATGCACCATCTAAAGAAGCAGCTGCACGTATAGAAGAACAAATGCTAGCTAGTATGAGAACTATGAGAGATAAATGGGCAGAATTATTTTCACATCTTGGAGGAACGTTAAGTAAGGAAGAGATTGCTAATTTTAAAAGTTTGTTTGGTAATAAATTTAAAAATTATTTAGGTGCTAGTTATGATATTTTTCAAAACACAAGTGTTATTCCATGGATGAGATATAAACCAGCGGCACAAGCAATTGAAGATGCTAAACGAATATTTAAACAAAGTGCTGATGAAGCAGGTTCACCTATTACAGATCTAGAAGCAGAAGAAATCGTTGCAAACATTTTAAAACCAGAAAACATTGGACTACCAAAAGGTATGAGAATGGATAGACCTTCTCAAATTTATTTTAAAATGCCTAAGTTTTTTGTAAATAAAACTACACTAGATGATGCCAGCCAGGCCCTAGGTAGAACAGGGGAATATAGAGTTTCTGTAGAACAACTGAAACCAGAAGTCCAAGAGGTGTTTAATGAGTTGTTTGGCAAGCAACAAAACCCTATGCAAACTATGATAGGCGGCATGGCTAAACTTTCTATGGTTACTAGACGTAATTTATTTTACAGAGATGTATTTAAAAAGAACGAAGAAGTAATTCAAAACTGGATGGCAGCTAAAGATAAAAGATCTGTGGCACCACCTATGTTTGCGCGATCCGAAGAAGAAGCTAGAGTATTTTTTGGTAAAGATGAAAGATGGAGAAAAATAAAACCTGTTGATCAAGCAGAAAGGCTTCAGGTATCAGTAAAAGCAGGCGCAACAACTCCATTTAAAGTTGATAGTACTTTTTATGCAAGGAACGCAGTAGCAGAGGCTATTGAAGGAACAAGTTTTGTTAAAGGAGACAGAGGACCTGTTGGAAGATTGTATGATAGTTTAGTATTGTATCCTAAAGCAACATCACAGATTGCTAAAACAATTTTATCTCCTGTTACTCACTTGAGAAACTTTTTTAGTGCTGGAGCTTTTGCTGCAGCTAATGGTATCATACCGATGGCTGATCCTGCTGCAATTAAACAAGCATACCAGGCATTACAAACAGGATTAAAAGGAACAAGACAACAGAATGATTTATACCAGGAGCTTTTAGAACTTGGTGTAGTAAACTCTAACGTTAGACTAGGAGATCTATCTAAGCTGATGGAAGACGTTAATTTTGGTGCAACAATGACATCGGATAAAGGAATGAGGTTATTATTAAAACCTTTATCAAAATTAAAATCTATTGGTCAAGACTTATACACAGCTGAAGATGACTTCTGGAAAATATATTCATGGGCTATTGAAAAAGGTAGAATCGAAAAAGCTTTTGAAAAATCCGGTGTAGTCAGAGGACAATGGTTCAAAAGAAACGGTGTAGATATAAAACTTGATGACACGTTTTTAAAAAAAGAAGCAGCAGACATAGTTAAAAATAATATACCTAACTATGATTATGTATCTGACTTTGTAAAAGGTTTAAGAAAAATGCCAATAGGAAACTTCGTATCTTTCCCGGCAGAAATAGCAAGAACAGGAACTAACATTGTTAAACGAGCATTGAGAGAAATTAATGAGACTATAACACTAGCTGATGGAACTGTTGTTAAACCATTTCAAAACATAGGTTACACTAGATTGTTTGGCTTTGGTACTACAGTAGCAGCTATACCTATGGCTACAACAGCAGCATTCCAGGCCCTATACGACGTCACAGACGAGGAAAGAGAAGCACTTAGAAGATTTGTAGCTCCTTGGTCTAAGAACTCTACAATTTTACCTATTAAACAAGAAGATGGTACATTTAAATACATAGATTTTAGTCATGCTAATGCATACGATACTTTAATTAGACCCATTCAATCAGTAATTAACGCTGTTCAAGATGGTAGAACAGATGAGGATGGTATGATGGATGACTTTGCAAAAGGTATGTTCACAGCCATGGCAGAATTTGGTCAGCCATTTATATCAGAATCTATTTGGACAGAAGCTGTGTTAGATATCATAGCTAGAAAAGGAGAGACTAGAGATGGATTCCAAGTTTATAACGAACAAGACAATGCCGGAGATAAAGCAAGTAAAATATTTGAACACTTAGTTAAAGCACAGATGCCTTTCTCTGCACCACAACTTAGAAGATTAGGAAGAACTATAGAACCTATCTCAGTTATAACTGGAGGAAAGTATGATGAGTATGGTCAAGCTTATGAATTTGGTGATGAGTTCCAAGGGCTATTTGGTTTTAGAGCAGTAGAAATTAATCCAGATAGAACAATGAAGTTTAAAGTATCTGACTACAAACAAGGTGCTAGAGATTCAAGATCATTATTTACAAGGGTCACTTTAAAAGGTGGACCAATTGAAGGAAGAGAAGTTGTAGATGCATATCTTAATGCTAACCGTGCATTATTTAATGTAAAGAAAACTTTAAAAGAAGACATGGATGCTGCAAGATTATTAAATATATCCTCAACTGGTATGAGAGATGCGTTAGGTGGAATTTCTAATGTAGAAATTAACTCTATTAATAATGATATGTTTAGACCTATGACAATTTCAAATGAAATTAGACAAGCGTTTGCAGAGAATGCCTCAAGAATTGGAGAAGCCAATCCTTTAGATTCTGCTTATGATGTTATATTGAATTTACAATCACAGATGAGGGAACTGTCTTTATCAATGGCTGAATTCCCAGTGTTCGAGAACCCTTTACTACCAATAATGCAGGACACACCTGTCACACCTACGTCATTAAATCTACCTAATATCAACACTAATTTAGTGTCACAGCAAGTAAGTGGAAGCAATTATAAAAACTTGACAACAGCACAGAAAATAGATTTACTGTTCAGGTAAAATAAAATCATGAAAAAAACTCGTAAGACACAGGCTCAAGTAACAGCGGATACAAATCTGCGAATCTCATATCATGAGAAGATCTGTGCGGACCGTATGAAAACACTATTCAAAAGAATCGATGAGATGGGTAAAGATGTTAAAGAACTTAAAACTTTCATGAACCGTGGCAAAGGGGCAGGCGCTCTTCTATTTATTATACTTTCAATCCTTGGCTCTGCATTCTTTTTCTTTAAAAACTAATCTTATAACACTCGGGGACCATGCAACTATCCAAACACTTTAAGCTAGAGGAATTTACTAAATCAATGACCGCGACTCGGAAAGGGATTGACAATTCACCAGGAGCAGGAGATATTAAAAATTTGGAGAACGTATGTTATGAAATTTTGGAACCGGTTCGTGCGAAGTTTGATAAACCCATTACTATTACCTCTGGCTACAGATCGGAAGCACTTTGTGAAGCGATCGGCAGCAAAAAAACGTCGCAACATGCAAAGGGCCAGGCGGTTGACTTCGAAATAGCAGGTGTACCAAATATTCAAACTGCTTACTGGCTTCAAGCAAACGTAGACTTTGATCAATTAATTCTCGAGTTCTATAAAAAAGATGATCCAGCAGGTGGCTGGGTGCATGTAAGCTATAATGAAAAAGGATCTAATAGAAAACAAGTACTCACTTATGATGGAAGAAGCTACGAAAACGGTCTTCCAGATATGAAATGGTCCGGCGGAAAAGTAGTTAGTTAGATCCAGGCTTTTAATTCTTCGCCCATTATTTGAGAAGCAATATTAACTTTTTCTTTTAAAGCTTTAACAATTCTTTCATCAACAGTTTTTTCACACATAATGTCTATGTATGTCATTGGATATTTTTGTCCAATCCTATCTATCCTTGCTTCAGATTGTTGTCTCTTCTCCAGGTCATAACCATTAGAATAATATATCATGGTAGATGCTGCAGTTAGGGTGATACCATAACCACCGGTTTGGGTAGTACCAATAAAAAAACGACATTCAGGGTTATTCTGGAATTTTTCGATATTTTTTTGACGCTCCGACATAGGGGTTAAACCAAAATAATCCACGAAACTATTTTCGCCAAACTTTTTCGAAATCTCCCGGATTATCCTATTAACATCTCTTTGCCAATGTGCCCATATAACTACTTTTCCTTCTATTTCTTCTAATACATCCATTAATTCTGGTAGCCTATTAGAGTCCACTTCCTGGAATGTGCCATCATCTGCGGTAAAATGTCCACACGTTATCTGCTGTAATCTCATTAATTGAGTAAGAACGGTAGCTGTACTCATCATTTTACCATTCATTTGAGCAAGCGCTAAAACCTTCATTTGTTTATAAATCTTAAGTTGATCTGGAGTTAGTTGAACAATTCTCTTTATATATGTCTTTTCTGGAAGGTCTAAACAATCATCTTTTAATACTCTATGTGAAAATGGTTTTAATTTTTCTGATAACTCAGCTAAATGTTGATAACCCACTACAATCTGTACCGATCTTCCGCTAAAATTAGCTGTTCTCATCACAGCGTATCTAGTTCTAAAAGTATAATAAGAGGTATGACCCAATAGTTCCTTTTTTAAAAATTCACATTGTTTGTATAAGTCTAGTGGAGATTTAGTCACAGGAGAACCTGTAAGTATTCTTCTGTAATTAGCATATTCCCCTAAAGAACAAATATGTCTAGTTCTTTTAGCGTCCGGGTTCTTAATAGTGGTAGATTCATCTACAGCCATCATAGTTCTGTGACATCTTAAAAACTTAGCTGCAAACTCCACACCTTTTTTAGTAGAAAAAGCCTCAACATTCATAATTAAAATATGAAGATCTTCTCCAGGTTGAAATAATTTATCCAGTTCTTTTTGTTGTTTTTTATTAATTAATGATTGCCACAATATGTCGGTATGTTCAACATGGCTAGGCATGTGTATGGGGATTTCTTGTTCATACCAAGTTTTAATAACACCTTTTGGTGCCACAATTAGAACACCATTGATCTTGCCTTTATCATAAAGCATAGCAATGTTATCTATCAGTACTTTTGATTTACCAGTACCCATTTCCATAAAATAGGCAAAGTACGGCTTTTCCCAAGAAAGCTCTAACGCTTTTAATTGATGTGCGTATGGCTTTGTTTTAAATTTATATTTCATAATATTTTATTCTTTCTGTATTGACATCTTATATAGACTACCTTATATGTATTGTCAATGACAGAAAGAAAAAAAATAGTATACGTCCTTCAAGAACTACCAGGCACTAAAGCTGGCACTCCTAAAATAAATATTATGAGCGCAAGGGAATACGGAGAGTTTAAATTCCTACTTCCAGAATTTTCGCAAATAATATTTTCACCAGGACCTTTAATTTTTAAATTACGAAATTTATTAAAGTATTATAATCCAGAAGATTATTTATTGTTAACTGGAGACCCGGCAATTATTGGAATTGCGTGTTCTATAGTTTCTGATATTACAAACGGCAAATTTAATTTGCTAAAATGGGATAGACAAGAAAAAATGTATTATCCTTTAAAAATAAACCTACATGAGAAAGGAGAAATCGATGAATAATATTGATTTTGAAAAAGACCAACGTGCAGATTTAGATGGTGCAAATGATGCCAATAAATTATCTGATCAAGTTGTAAAACTACAAAACCTAGAAAAAGAATTTCTAGTTAAAGAACAAGAGTTAAAGGAACTAAAAAGAAAAGTAGATTTAGTTTCGGGGGAGGTTATTCCTACAATGATGCAGGAAATGAACATCTCTACATTAAAATTAGCAGACGGAACTTCAGTAGAAGTAAAACCCGTCTACGGTGCTTCCATTCCTGTTGCGAAAAAGGAAGAAGCATTTAAATGGCTTCGAGATAACGGCCTAGGTGATTTGATTAAAAATGAAATCACCGTTGCCTTTGGTCGTAACGAAGATAACAAGGCATCGCAATATGCGGTCCTTGCGCAAGGTCAAGGGTACGAACCTGTCCAGAAATTAAAGGTCGAACCAATGACACTTAAAGCATTGGTCAGAGAGCGTTTAGAAGCTGGACAAGAAATGCCCTCTGATCTTTTTAACCTGTTCACGGGCAACAGAACAAAAATAACAAGGAACAAATAAACATGAACCAAGTAGCAGAAAAAAAGACTGCAGGACTTCCTTCAAATATCTTTGAAGAAGATGCAGCAAAAGGACTGGGCAAAATAGGTCAAGAAGATCTAGCTCTTCCTTTTCTTAAAATCCTTGGACAACTTTCACCGGAAGTTAATAAACGTGACGGTAAGTATGTCGAAGGTTCAGAGCCAGGAATGATTTTCAATTCTGTCTCTGGAGAGTTGTACGATGGTGTAAAAGGCATAGATGTAATTCCATGCTTTTATAAACTTGAGTACATCGAATGGAAAGATAGAGGAGAAGGACCGGGTGCACCAGTTGCAATCTATGATTCTTCATCTGATATCATGTCTAAAACAAAACCAGATGCAAACTATAAAGATAGATTACCAAGTGGTAATTATATTGAAAAGACTGCATCGCATTTTGTAATCATAACCGGCGATAGTCCATCGACTGCATTGATATCTATGAAATCTACTCAATTAAAAATTAGTAGAAAATGGAATTCAATGATGTCGGGAATCAAACTAAAAGGTCAAAACGGTTTATTTACACCGGCATCTTTTAGCCATATTTACAGACTAAAAACAACCCAAATGTCAAACGATAAAGGCACTTGGTTTGGTTGGGAAGTAAGTAAGGTTGGACCCATAACTGATCAATCACTTTATCAACAAGCGAAAACGTTTTCTGAAAGTATCTCTAAAGGTTCTGTCAGAGCGAAACACGGCGAAGATAAACCGAAAGATCAAGGCATTATCTAATTCTCTAAGAGAATGAGCGCACCGTGTGGGCCTAGAGGGAGACTGAAGGGCCCACACAGGATAAAGTTATGAATAAAAGATATATAGAATATTTTGATGGTTATCGTGCTGCTTACGGGTTAGCTGACTTTGAACATGAAGAAGCAATAGTAGATCCAGAAAGCGGAAAGAAGAAGCCAGTATACAGATGGAATTACGAACCTCTAACTGAAAAAGTTTACCAGGCTCATCTAGAAGGTAAAATTTCCATTGGCATACAACCATGTAATGAAAATTCAGAAGCAAGACTGGGTGTTATAGATATTGACCCAAACGACTACGATGATTTTAATAAGAAAATTTTTATCGACGTAATACAGGATTATAATCTACCTTTAATACCGATTGAATCTAAAAGTGGAGGACTACATCTTTGCTTATTCATGGATAATTTTATAAATGCAAAAGATATTGTATCTTTCTTAACTAACCTACTTCCTCTTTTTAAACTAAAACCCAACAACGAAATATTTCCCAAACAAACAGAACTCACAAAACATGAAGAAACTGGAAAATTAAAACCAGGACAATTTATTAACCTACCTTACTATGGAGACAAGAGACATGCTTTAAATATAGATGGTACACCATTTAAATTAGACCAATTTTTACAGGTTGTAGAAGCCAATCTAGTCTCAAAAGATCAATTAAAAACTATTACCGCAGGTTTAGATAAAAAAATATACGAAGGGGTTAATGAAGATTTTATTGATGGTCCACCTTGTCTTGCAGACGTATCTAAAATATCTAACAAAAAAGGTTTTGATGGTAGGGATAGATTTTTATACAACTATCACGTATTAGTTAAGATGAAACATCCCGATGATTGGGAGAAGAAAGTAAAGAATGCTCCCGTTAAATTTTTTGACGAGGCACATGCTCTTGCGTGGTCGGATCAAAAACTAAAATCTAAAGTAAATTCTTGGACTAAAACTGAAAAAGGTTATACCTGTACTGCAGACCCTATTGCTAGTTTTTGTAAAAAGGGCATCTGTGTTAAGAAAAAATTTGGAGTTCTTTCAGGGTCAAGAGGATCTTATCCTGTTTTAACTAATTTAAGAAAGATAGAAATTTTTGAAGAACCTGAATATGAATTTGATGTGATTAAACCAGACGGCATTGGTAAAGTAACAATACACTGCCGATCTGTAGAACATTTAAATGATCAACGGAAAAGAAGAAACGCAATTTCAAAAGATGCAGGATTTTTACCACCCTTAATTAAAGGAGACGCAGAACAAACTGTAATGGATGAATTATATAAAACACAAACTACAGTATCTCCACCAATAGGAACTTCTCCTAAAGAAAAACTACATGATGTTTTACATGCAAAAATAAATGGACCAAGAGCAACAACAGACGCCGCATTTAAAAGCGGATCAGTACTAATGGAAGATGGTTATGCCTTTTTTAAATTTGATAAATTTTATGATAGATTAAAAGCTAAAGATTGGAAATATAAAGAAGAAAAAACAGGACGTATAATGGTAACAACTTACCGGGAATGTGAAATACAGTTTCTAGATCAAAAAAGGTTTCCTGTTAAAGACAAGGGAAAATATAATTCTTCTACTAAGAATGTGGTGCAAATAAACATAAAGTCCTTTGAAGAAATCCCTATATATCACGATAAAATAAAACATCAAACGGAGATAATGTAATGGCAGCTAAAATGGATTTAATAACCGTGGTTTTATTCACAGCACTTTGGATATATTTAAATTTAGGATTATGATCAGTAGAAAAATATACGGGCCTCCGGGAACAGGGAAAACAACCAAGCTCATTAACTACGCAAAAACTTTTTATAAACTTGGAACTCCTTTAGATAAGATAGGTTATTTTGCATTTACAACAAAAGCAGCTACAGAAGCTGTTAATAGAATGCTGGATACTTTTAAACATTTACAGAAAAAAGATTTAAAACATTTCCGCACTCTCCACTCACTGGCTTTCTGGAGATTAGGTATGAAAAAAAGTCAAGTAATGCAAGATGAACATTATGAAGATATAGGGAGACAGGTTGGTATTGAAGTAACAATTTATTCTGACGGCCAAGAAACAACAGGGTTTGTGGATTCCAATAGTGAATATTTTAACCTAATAAATACAGCTAGAATCAAGGGCATATCTATAGAAGATGAATATAACACCGGCATGTATTCGTACGAACTTGAAAAAAATTTATTACATATTTTAAACAAAGAATTAACTAACTATAAAGAATCTTTTAAGCTGTATGATTTTACCGACATGATTGAAAAATTTAATGTGGCGAAATTGTGTCCAAAATATGACCTGGTGTTTATTGATGAGGCACAAGATTTATCTCCAATACAATGGGAAATGGTGGAAATTTTACGTAAAAACTCCAAATATGTTATACTAGCAGGAGACGACGATCAAGCAATTTATGGCTGGGCTGGTGCGGACGTTAAAAAATTTCAAGATATTACATCTAAAAAAGACATTATCTTGCCACAATCTTATCGGGTTCCAAAAGAAGTACAGAATATAGCTGATAAAATTTTAGATAGGATTCCAGATGAACGAAGAATAAAAAAGATTTGGAAAGCAAGAGACGAAGAAGGAGTTGTTAATTATATTAGTTCAATAGAAGATGCTCCTTTAGAAAAAGGTGATTGGTTAATACTAGCTAGAACTAACGACAGACTCGAAAAACTTAAACCCATTCTTAAGGATCTCGGGGTTTATTTTCAATATAAAGGTCGTAAAAGTTTCAGGGCGACGTTGTTTAAAAGTGTTTTAAACTACACAAGATGGCAGAATAAAAATGATCAACTTTCCTTAAGTGAAATAAAGGACGTATTAGACTGTGTTCCTTATACCAATAATTTAAAAGAAGAAAGAATGTATGATTTAAAAGAATTTGGTTTTAGTCATACTCAGCGATGGTATGATGTATTCACGATTAATCCTGAAGAATGTTTATATATTAGAGAATTATTGAGACATAAAGAAGAATTAAACAAAACTGCAAGAGTTCAATTATCCACAATACATTCTGCAAAGGGTGGTGAAGCAACAAATGTTTTACTTATTTTAGATAATACAAAAACAATTAGAGAAGCAGCAGAAAAAAATTGGGAAAAAGCAGATGAAGAAAACAGAGTTTGGTATGTAGGGGTTACAAGAACGCGCCAAAATTTATATATCATGACAGCTAAAAAGGAGGCCAATGGATATGACATCGAAAGTCTACAATAAACAAGTTGGAGGATCTCACTATAAAGATATGGTGATTCAGCCAAGTGAGTTTATAAACAGGAATAAATTGCAATTTGCAGAAGGAAATGCTATTAAATATATTTGCAGACATGCACATAAAGGAGAAGCACAAGATTTAGAAAAAGCCAAACATTATATTGATATGATTATTGAAAGAGATTATGGAGATGAGACACAAAAAAGTCAGGTCTTTAAATCAAGAAAGGGGTCCAATGAAAATTCCTAAGTTTGAAGCACAGACTGAATGGGTTAAACCTACAGAGTTTCCAGACTTACGTCAGGTAGAAGAGATTGCAATAGATTTAGAAACAAGAGATCCTGATTTAATTAAAAAAGGATCAGGTTCGGTTATTGGTAATGGAGAAGTAATTGGTATTGCAGTTGCAACAAAACATTACAAAGGATATTTTCCAATTGCTCACGAAGGTGGTGGTAACATGGATAAACAACGTGTCCTGGCCTGGTTAAAAGATGTATTAGAAGCACCATCTACAAAAATTTTTCACAATGCTATTTACGATGTCTGTTGGTTAAGGGCTATGGGCTTTAAAATAAACGGCGATATAGCATGTACTATGATTGCCGCAGCCGTAACTGACGAGAACAGATTTCGTTACGATCTCAATAGTTTATCTTGGCATTATCTAGGTTATGGTAAAAATGAAGCAGCACTAGCAGAAGCAGCTTCTGAATGGGGCATTGATCCTAAAGCAGAAATGTACAAACTTCCGGCTATGCATGTTGGATCTTATGCAGAAAGAGACGCTGAAGTAACCTTTGGTCTTTGGCAAGAAATGAAAAAAGAAATTATTAATCAGGACTTGGAAGATATATTTGATTTAGAATCTGATTTATTTCCGTGCCTGGTTGACATGAGATTTAAGGGTGTGCGCGTAGATATTGAAAAAGCACATGCAATGAAAACAGAATTTAAAAAAGCAGAACAAGATTTATTACATAAGATAAAAGGAGAAACTAATATTGATACACAGATCTGGGCAGCAAGAAGTATAGCTAATGTATTTGATGTATTAAGATTGGAGTACCCACGTACAGAAAAAACTGAAGCACCATCATTTACTAAAAATTTTTTACAAGAACATAAACATCCTGTTGTTAATATGATCGCTAAGGCAAGAGAAATTAATAAAGCTCACACAACTTTTATTGATTCTATTTTAAGATATGAACATAAAGGAAGAATACATGCAGAGATAAACCAACTTAGAAATGCAGGGGGAGGAACAGTGACCGGAAGATTTTCTTATCAGAATCCTAACCTCCAACAAATTCCTGCAAGGAATAAAGATTTAGGCCCAAAGATAAGATCTTTATTTCTTCCTGAAGATGGATGTAAGTGGGGATGCTTTGATTATTCTCAACAAGAACCAAGATTAGTCGTTCACTATGCATCTTTATATAAACTTCCTTCCGTTTACGATGTTGTTGATGCTTATCAAAATGATTCTAATTCTGATTTTCATCAAACCGTTGCCGATATGGCAGAAATTCCAAGATCACAAGCCAAAACAATTAACTTAGGATTATTTTATGGTATGGGTAAAACAAAACTTCAGGCAGAACTAGGAGTCACTAAAGAAAAAGCAGCAGACTTGTTTACAACTTATCATAATAAAGTGCCGTTTGTTAAACAGTTAATGGGGAAAGCTTCTAATAGAGCCCAGGACAGAGGACAGATAAGAACCTTACTGGGTCGTCTTTGTCGCTTCCATTTATGGGAACCAAATCAATTCGGGATGCATAAGGCATTGCCTCATGAAGAAGCACTTAGGGAACATGGACCAGGGATTAGAAGAGCCTATACATACAAGGCATTGAACAAATTAATTCAAGGAAGTGCCGCAGATATGACAAAAAAATCTATGCTAGAGCTTTACAAAGAGGGAATAATACCGCATATACAGATCCATGATGAATTAGATTTATCTATTGAGAACGAAAAAGAAGCCCAAAAAATCGTTGAGATTATGGAAAATGCTGTTACACTTGAAGTTCCCAACAAAGTAGACTATGAGTTCGGATCTAATTGGGGGGATATTTACGACTAACTAGGAGAAAAATATGGAAAAAATAAAACAAGAAGCTAAAAAATTATGGACTTTAGCTATAGCCAATAAAAAAGTTACTATTGGTATAGTTATTGCTATTATCATACTTTACGAACTAGCTACTAAATAATTATAAACGGGGGTCCTATGGTAAAAAAAATTATAGGTATTGTTTTGTGGCCATTTAGAAAATTTTTAGAATGGTTAAAAAGTGGATTACCAGAAGGTAAAAAAGAAAAACCTTTAGTATTAGAACCGATTAAATGTCACACACACTCAAGGTATAAAAAATCTTGTGCAACTTGCCGTGCATCGGCCGGAATTCATCATGAGTAATTGCGAAAAATGTCATCACGACTGCCACTGTAAAGAAGAACTACATTCAGATGTATATGGGCTGTGCGCCTGTAAAAAATGTGAATGTAAAACAGAAGATAAAAATTACGAAAACGAAGGTGGTCTAGTGATTGATGACACTGGAGAATGC
>Ga0208408_1001519_pt1 | contig 13250 bp, 12 predicted proteins | sample ETNtaG_4_FD_185776 | JGI IMG/M metagenome (GOLD analysis project Ga0208408, IMG submission 185776) | Marine microbial and viral communities from oxygen minimum zone, Eastern Pacific Ocean - ETNP201406SV67 (SPAdes) (version 2) | ecosystem: Environmental > Aquatic > Marine > Oceanic ... | reverse complement strand
CGTCTCAAGTTTAGAAGATTTTACAAAAAAAAATAGTTTTCATAGGATATTAGAGGATCATGCTTACCTTGAAGCAAGCAAACTAATTAAATTACAAAAAAATAAAAAAATAAAAAAAGTTGTTATGTGCTCAGGAAAAATTTATTTTGATTTGCTGGAGGCTAGAGAAAAAACTAAGGATGACAGAACTGTTTTTATAAGAATAGAGCAGTTGTACCCATTTCCAGTAAAACACTTGGGTAGAGAATTAAAAAAATATGAAAGTGCAAAATTTTTCTGGTGCCAAGAAGAACCTATGAATATGGGAGCTTGGAATACCACAAGACACTATATCGATCGAACACTAGAGATCATTCAAGTAAAAGGCGAAAAAGTTAAATTTGTGGGCAGGAATGCCGCGTCATCACCTGCGACTGGAAACCTAAACAAACACCTTGCAGAACAAAAAAAAATATTAGAAAAGGTTGTAGGTAGGTTTAATTAAAATAAATGTCAGAAAAAATAGTTGTCCCAGCACTAGGTGAGTCGGTAACAGAAGCTACCGTTTCTAAGTGGCTGAAGAGCGTTGGAGAAAAAGTTAACTCCGATGAACCCATTGTAGAACTTGAAACAGACAAAGTTAATGTTGAGGTGCCTTCGCCATCTAATGGAGTTTTGGAAAATATATCGGTAAATGAGGGAGACACCGTTGAAGTTGGCGCTCTTTTAGGAAGTATAGGTGTAAGGGCTATTAAAACAGCAGTGAAAAAAGAGAAAAAATATAAACCACCTTTAAAAAAAGAAGATGAAGGCCCTAGAATCTTTGAAGAGGAGAATGAAAAAAAACAGAAAAAAGAAAAAAGCACTCCAGAAAAATTAACTTTGGAAGAATCAAAAGAAGAACTTCCGCTTGTACTTGATGAAGAGGTTGAAACCAAAGACTATTCCGATGAAAAAATAGCTTCTCCTTCTGCTCGAAAAATTGCTAACGAAAAAAATATTAATCTTAAAGATATAAAAGGAACTGGAAAAAATGGAGTAATTTTAAAAGAAGATTTATTAAATTTAATGGGTTCAAAACCTGCTCCTAATAAAAGAAAGGTCACTCATGGTCAAGAAGAAAGAATAAAAATGACAAGACTAAGAATGACAATAGCTAAAAGACTTAAAGAAGCACAAAACAATGCAGCTATGCTGACAACTTTTAATGAAGTTGATATGTTCCAAGTAATTCAAATGAAAAATGATTATAAAAATGAATTTCAAAAAAAATATTCAACAAAACTAGGCTTTATGTCTTTTTTTGTTAAAGCGTGTGTTTCTGCATTGAAAAATTTTCCAGCAATTAATGCTGAGATTCAGGACGGAACAATAGTATATAAAAATTATTATAATATTAGTTTTGCAGTTGGGACTGACAGAGGTCTTGTAGTTCCTGTATTAAGAAGTCCAGACGAGATGTCATTCGCAGATATTGAAAAAAATATTGCATCTTTAGGTGAAAAAGCTAGAGAAGGAAAAATTAGCATAGAGGATTTACAAGGAGGTACTTTCACAATCACAAATGGTGGAATTTATGGGTCCATGCTTTCAACTCCAATTTTAAACCCGCCACAATCCGGGGTATTGGGAATGCACAATATAATAGAAAGAGCAGTTGTAAAAAATAAACAGATAGTAATTCGTCCGATGATGTATCTTGCTTTATCTTATGACCACAGGATTGTTGATGGTAAAGAAGCTGTTTCTTTTTTAAAAAATGTAAAAGAATCTTTAGAGGAGCCACAAAGGCTTTTCCTAAACGTTTAAGTATGAAAGAAGATTTTGATCTTTTAATTATTGGCGGAGGGCCAGGAGGCTATGTTTGTGCTATTCGTGCAGCACAACTTGGTTTAAAAACCGGATGTATTGAAGCTAGAGGAACTTTAGGGGGAACATGTTTGAATGTGGGATGCATTCCATCTAAAAGCCTTCTGAATTTATCAGAGATCTATTACAAGACACAAAAAAATTATAACAATTTAGGCATTGAAGTTGAAAATGTTAAGTTAAATCTTAACAAAATAATGATGAACAAAAATAAATCGGTTCAAGTTTTAACAAAGGGCATAGAATTTTTATTTAAAAAAAACAAGGTTTCTTATATTAAAGGGAAAGGTGTTTTGTTCTCAAAAAATGATGTCGTTGTATATGAAAATGGAAAAAAAACATCTTATAAATCAAAAAATATTGTTATCGCAACGGGTTCATCACCAAGTTCATTGCCGGGTATCGAAATTGATGAGAAGAATGTCATTTCTTCAACTGGTGCTTTGTCGTTAAATCAGGTCCCTAAGAATTTACTTGTTATTGGAGGAGGCTATATAGGTTTAGAAATGGGATCTGTGTGGTCTAGATTAGGATCTAATGTTACCGTAATCGAATATTTGGATCATATTATTCCTGGTATGGATAGAGAGGTTTCAAAAGAATTTCAAAAAATTTTGTCAAAACAGGGAATTAAATTTTTGTTAAACAACAAAGTAACAGGCGTTAAGAGTGAAAAAAATAAAGTTTTTGTTGAACTTAGCGGTAACACAAGCAAAGAAAAAGGAAATATAGAATGCGACAAGGTTTTGGTTTCTGTAGGTCGCAAACCTTACACTGAAGGATTAAATTTATCAAAAATTGGCATTAATAAGGACAAAAGTGGAAGAATAGAAGTTGATAAAGAATTTCGCACTTCTATAAAAAATATTTTTGCAATAGGAGATGTGATCAAGGGGCCAATGCTAGCCCATAAAGCAGAGGAAGAGGGAATAGCAGCAGCAGAAATCATTGCAGGTCAATCTGGTCATGTGAATTACAATATTATTCCTGGAGTTATATACACTTCGCCAGAAGTTGCTGCAGTTGGAAAAACAGAAGAAGAGTTAAAAAAATCAAATATAAGTTACAAGGTTGGAAAATTTCCTTTTATGGCTAATTCTAGAGCAAAAGTTAATAATGAAACAGAGGGCTTTGTAAAAATTTTGGCGGATTCAAAAACTGATAAAGTTTTAGGAGTGCATATAATAGGTCCGCACAGTGGAGACATGATTGCCGAAATGGCTATAGCAATGGAATTTGGTGCTAGTGCAGAAGATATTGCAAGAACATGCCACGCCCATCCTACTCATACCGAAGCTATCAAGGAAGCAGCTTTGGCGGTAGAAAAAAGACCTATTCATTTTTAAGAGAGATTTATTTTTAGTAATTCATGAAAGTACCAGTTCTTATCCCAAGAATTTTTGACCATCCTCATACATATTTATCTGGAAAATTTGGAAAATTAAAACCAGGCTCAATAGTTTTAGTTCCCTTTGGGAGAGAGAAAGAGATAGGGGTAGTTTGGGACAGAATAGAAGAGACAAATAAAAAATTTCATATCAAAACGATATTGGAAAAAAAATCAGTTTCTTTTAATAAAAATTTGGTAAAATTTATTAACTGGTTTTCACTTTACAATCTAGTTCCAAAGGGAATGGCCTTAAAAATGTGTTTAGGCGACAAGTCTGTTTTTTCTAAAAATTTAGATTCATTTCAAGAAAATACACTTCGTAAAAAAAACAACTTCAATTTAAACTCAGAACAAAACAAATGCCTTAGTGATATAAATAATTTTGGAGATAAATTTAATGTAACATTGCTTCAAGGAGTTACGGGATCGGGAAAAACAATTGTTTATTTTGAAAAAATTAAAGAAAATATTTTAAAGAATAAACAATCTTTGGTTTTGTTGCCCGAAATATTTTTAACAGACCAGTTTAACCAAAGATTTGAAGATTATTTTGGATTTAAACCTGCTATCTGGCATTCAAAGATAACAAAGAAAAATAGAAGAATAATTTGGAAAAATATAATTAATGGAAAAATAAAACTAGTAGTAGGAGCAAGATCTTCACTATTTTTACCGTTCAAAGATCTTGGTTTAATAGTTGTTGATGAAGAACATGATTCCTCATACAAGCAAGATGAGGGCATAAGATACAATGCAAGAGATATGGCGATTTCTCGAGCATCCATGGAGAACATTCCGGTTTTATTATCTACATCTATTCCATCATTAGAGACTTACAACAATGTTAAAAATAAAAAATATAACCTTACCAAACTAAAAAAAAGATATAAAAATTTTTCGCTTCCTAATACAGAGGTGGTCAATTTAAATTTAGATAGAAAGAAAAAAAATATTTGGCTGGATTCTAAAACTTTAAATTTAGTCAGAAAATACTTAGAAAAAAAAGATCAAGTTCTTTTCTTTTTAAACAGGAGAGGTTATGCACCATTTATGATTTGTAAAAAATGTGGTTCCAAGCTTAACTGTCCTAATTGTTCAATTTTTTTAACTTTTCATAAACATATAAACAAAGCCATGTGCCATCACTGTGGATACAAGTGTAATACAAACCAAAAATGTAAAAAATCAGACTTAAACTGTGAGTTTCAGATGTACGGACCAGGAGTAGAGAAAATTTTCGCTGAATTAAAACAAATTTTTCCTGAAAAAAAAATAAAGATATTATCCAGTGATTTTCTTAACAAAAAGAAAGAAACTAAAAATTTACTAGCAGATATAGAAAATAACGAAGTAAATATTCTTGTAGGAACTCAATTAATCTCCAAAGGTTTTAACTTCCCAAATTTAAACTGCATAGTAGTAGTAGATGCCGATTTTTCTGGAATGGGATTTGATTTAAGATCAACCGAAAAAAATATTCAGTTATATAATCAACTTAGTGGAAGAGCAGGTCGATTTAGCAAAGATTCTCTTGTAATATATCAAACATTTAATCCATTTGATGAAACCTTGAAGAATGTTATTGAAAATGATCCAGATAAATTTCTTGAAGAAGAAATTCATTTACGTAAAGAAAAAAATCTTCCGCCTTTTACGAGATTAATTGCTCTTATAATTGCGTCAAAAAATGAAAGAGATGGATTTTTAGAAGCGCAAAAAATTAAAAAAAATTTATCATCATTACAAAATACTGAGGTTATGGGTCCGGTGACTTCACCAATTTTTAAAATAAAAAACAAATACAGAACAAGATTATTACTCAGATCAAAGAGTAATCTTTTTATTCAAAAAGAAGTTGCCAAAATACTTAAAAAAATAAATCTTTCAAAAAAAATAAAACTTACAGTTGATGTTGATCCACTAAATTTTAGTTAATATGCGTTCCAATCGCACTTGAACAGAACATTTTCCTGTGATACGAAATCCCATAAATTCTTTAATCAAATCGGCATAAGGAACAAACATTGAGCAAAAACAAATCTTTTTCGACAGGAATATCTCAGAGATACGCGTTAGCATTATACGAACTCTCTAAGGAAGAAAACCAAACTGAAGAGTTTGCATCAAGCTTAAATTCATTTATGAGAATTTATAATTCTAATGAGAATTTAAAAAATTTTGTTAAAAATCCAACACATTCAGTGGAAAGCCAAAAGAAAGTATTTGAAAAAATATTAGCTCTTATGAATTTCAATAAAATTATTAAAAATTTCTTTTCAATATTAATAATAAAAAAAAGAATCTTTTTTTTGGATAATATTATAGAAGAATTTTTGAAACTAATTTCTCATAAGAGAGGAGAAGTGGGAGCAAATTTAATCTCAGCAAAGAAAATTGACGAAAAGACAATCTTAGACATAGAAAAGGAAATTTCAGCAAATATTAAAAGTTCAATTAAACTAAAATCTAAAGTAGACGAAACCCTAATTGGAGGAGTCGTTATTCAAATTGGTAGTTTAATGATTGATACGTCCATAAAAAACAAATTGGAAAAGTATAAGAAAGTAATGATGGAGAATTAATATGGATATAAATCCTTCTGAAATAACAAAAATTCTAAAAGAACAAATAAAAAACCTAGGGGACAAAACAGAAGTATCTGAAATTGGAAAAGTTCTTTCCGTTGGTGATGGAATTGCCAGAGTATATGGTCTCGACAATGTTCAGGCCGGAGAAATGGTTGAGTTTAAAGACGGATCTAAAGGTATGGCGCTAAACCTAGAAAGCGACAATGTTGGAATTGTAATTTTTGGTAATGATAGATCAATCAAAGAAGGAGATACCGTTAAAAGAACTGGAGCAATCGTTGATGTTCCGGTAGGCAAAGAATTACTTGGAAGAGTAGTTGACGCATTGGGAAATCCAATTGATGGAAAAGAAAATCTTAAGAAAGGTATCAAAAGAAAAAGAGTTGAGGTTAAGGCTCCAGGAATAATTCCAAGAAAATCAGTTAGTGAACCAATGCAAACAGGTTTAAAGGCTATTGACAGCCTGATTCCAGTTGGAAGAGGACAACGGGAACTAATTATTGGTGACAGGCAGACAGGAAAAACAGCGGTAGCTATTGATACAATAATTAATCAAAAAAAGATTAATGAATCTAGTGATGAGAAAAAGAAACTTTATTGTATTTATGTTGCTATAGGTCAAAAAAGATCAACCGTTGCACAAATTGTTAAAACTCTACAAGATGCGGGAGCAATGGATTACACAATTATTGTATCTGCAACAGCATCCGATCCAGCTCCTCTACAGTTTTTGGCTCCTTACACAGGTTGTACTTTTGGTGAATTTTTCAGAGACAATGGAATGCATGCTTTAATTATTTATGATGATTTATCAAAACAAGCGGTTGCTTATAGACAAATGTCTCTTTTATTAAGAAGACCCCCGGGAAGAGAAGCCTATCCAGGTGATGTTTTTTACTTACATAGCAGATTACTCGAACGTGCTGCTAAACTTAACGATGATAATGGTGGAGGTTCGCTTACGGCTTTACCAATAATAGAAACACAAGCAGGAGACGTTTCAGCCTATATACCAACAAACGTTATTTCAATTACAGATGGACAAATCTTTTTGGAAACAGAACTATTTAATCAGGGAATAAGGCCCGCAGTGAATGTTGGCCTTTCTGTTTCTAGAGTTGGTTCTGCAGCTCAAACTAAAGCTATGAAAAAAGTAGCTGGTTCAATTAAACTTGAATTGGCACAGTATCGTGAAATGGCAGCGTTCGCACAATTCGGATCTGATCTAGATGCTTCAACACAAAAACTTTTAAACAGAGGATCTAAACTTACAGAACTTTTAAAACAAGATCAGTATAGCCCAATGACAGTAGCAGAACAGGTAGTTTCAGTTTATTCTGGTGTTAAAGGTTATTTGGATAGTATTGACACAGGCCAAATTCGCTCTTTTGAAAAAGGTTTGTTAGAATTGGTGAAAAGTGAAAAGCCAGAAATACTGGAATCGATTCAGAAAAGTGGAAAGATAGAAGAAAATACAGAAAAGCTTTTATCTGAAGTTATAGATAATTATAAAAAATCAAATTTTGATAAAAAATAATGCCAAGTCTTGATGATTTAAGAAAAAGAATTTCTAGTGTCAAATCCACTCAAAAAATTACAAAAGCTATGAAAATGGTAGCAGCAGCAAAGCTTCGTAGAGCACAAGAGATGGCTGAAAAAGGAAGACCTTATAGTGATAAAATGGACGTTATTATTCAGAATTTGAGCAAAGCAATCAGCGATCCATCAAATGCACCAAAGCTTTTAGTGGGAACCGGAGAGGATAAAACCCATCTATGCGTTGTAATGACAGCAGACAAGGGTCTTTGTGGAGGATTTAATACAAATATATGCAGATTAGCAAAAAAATATTTTAATGAAATTATTAAAACTTCTAAAAATTTAAAAATTATAACGGTAGGAACAAAAGGTCTTGATCAACTAAAAAGAGATTATGGAAAATACATTATTAAAAAAATTAACTTTAAAGACAAAAAAAAACTATCTTTTGAAGATGCAGAGGTTGTTGGAAAAGAAATAGTAAAATCATTTAAAAATAAAGAATTTGATAAATGTGTTATATTTTTCAATAAATTTAAAAACGTTATTTCTCAGATACCACAAAAACAACAGGTAATTCCTGCAAAAAAAGATGATGCTACAAAAAAGGACGAAGCATCGTCTTATGAATTTGAACCTGAGGAAGATGAAATTCTAGATGATTTATTACCCAAGAATATTTCTACTCAAATATATAAGGCTTTTTTGGAAAATTCTGCAAGCGAGCAAGGATCAAGAATGACCGCAATGGATAATGCGACAAGAAATGCAGGAGATTTAGTGGATAGATTAACTATTAATTATAACAGAAGTAGACAAGCAGCTATTACAAAAGAGTTAATTGAAATAATATCAGGAGCGGAAAGTTTATAAAATATGAGCAAAAATGGAAAAATTATTCAAGTAATTGGAGCTGTAGTCGATGTGCAGTTCGAAGGTGCTTTGCCTGAAATATTAACTGCTTTAGAAGTTGATAACTCTGGAAACAAGTTAGTACTAGAGGTTGCGCAGCATCTAGGAGAAAACAGTGTAAGAACTATAGCTATGGATAGTACAGAAGGATTGAAGAGAGGCGATCCAGTTCAGAATACCGGAGCACCTATAAGTGTTCCTGTAGGACCAGAAACGTTGGGAAGAATAATAAATGTTATAGGACAGCCAATAGATCAAAAGGGAGAAATTAAAACAAAAGAAAAATGGCCTATACATAGAGAGGCACCCAAGTTTACAGATCAGTCAACCGAAACAGAAATTTTAGAAACAGGAATTAAAGTTATCGATCTTTTAGCACCATACTCAAAAGGTGGAAAAATAGGATTATTTGGTGGAGCTGGTGTTGGGAAAACAGTTATCATTATGGAATTAATTAATAATATTGCAAAAGCCCACGGAGGATTTTCAGTATTTGCCGGCGTGGGTGAAAGAACGCGTGAAGGAAATGACCTTTATCATGAGATGATTGAGTCAGGAGTTATTAAGCCGGACGGAAAAGGTTCAAAAGCTGCGCTTGTGTATGGACAAATGAATGAACCCCCAGGTGCAAGAGCAAGAGTTGGATTAACCGGATTAACAGTTGCAGAATATTTTAGAGACAAGGAAGGGCAAGATGTTTTATTCTTTGTTGATAATATTTTTAGGTTTACACAGGCTGGTTCAGAAGTTTCTGCTTTGCTAGGAAGAATACCTTCTGCGGTAGGATATCAACCGACTTTAGCAACAGATATGGGAAATTTACAAGAAAGAATTACTACGACAAGCAAAGGTTCGATTACATCTGTACAAGCCATATATGTTCCTGCAGATGATTTAACAGACCCAGCTCCCGCGACATCCTTTGCTCACTTGGATGCAACAACAGTTCTATCTAGACAGATCGCAGAACTAGGAATTTATCCTGCCGTTGATCCACTGGATTCAACTTCAAGAATTTTAGATCCAAGAATTGTTGGAGAAGAACATTATAAAGTTGCTAGAGAAGTCCAAAAAATTTTACAAACTTATAAATCACTACAAGACATAATCGCTATTCTTGGTATGGATGAACTTTCAGAGGAAGACAAATTAACGGTAGCTAGGGCAAGAAAAATACAAAGATTTTTATCTCAGCCATTCTTTGTAGCCGAAGTTTTTACAGGAACTCCTGGAAAATTAGTTAATTTAGATTCAACCATAAAAAGTTTTGACGCAATATGCAAAGGGGAATATGACCATTTACCCGAAGCAGCATTTTATATGGTTGGAACAATAGAAGAAGCTGTGGCTAAAGCAGAAAAAATGGCAAAAGAAGCAGCAGCCTAAATGGAACAGAATTTTAATTTAGAAATCATTTCACCGGAAAAAATTTTACTAAGTGAGAAGGTGCAATCGGTAACGATACCCTCCTTTGAAGGCGAGATGACTATTTTATCAGATCATATACCGTTAATAACCTTTTTGAGGCCCGGTATTGCTACTGTTTCTGGTTCCAAAGAAACAAAATATTTTCTCGAAGAAGGTACCGTAGAATTTTCAAACAATACTTTAATAATATTATCATCAACAATTACATTATTAGATTCACTTACTAAAGAAAAAATCTCTAAAATGCTCGAAGAAAACAAAAATGAATTAGGTAAAGATAACTTAAATGACAAGACAAGATATATTCTCTCTCACAAATTAGATTTACTATCAAGAATTAACCGATAACTTTTCTAATTTCGGGCAGCAGGCTTTCATAGAGCTTTCTTTTAAAATGAACAATTACACCAAGAAGGTCTTTAGCTTCTATCCATTTCCAATCAATGAATTCAGGATGATTTGTTTTTAAATTAATTTCTTCATCTTTTCCTAAAAATCTAACTATGAACCATTTTTGCTTTTGACCTCTATATTTTCCTCTCCATATTTTTCCTATTAGATAATCGGGAAGTTCATATTCAGTCCATCCATTTATTTCCTTTAGAATTTCTATATTTTTTATACTCGTTTCTTCAGACAATTCTCTTTTCATTGCGTTTAGATAATTTTCTCCCTGATCAACGCCTCCTTGAGGCATCTGCCAATGTTTTTCTGGATTGTCCTTTCTTTTACCAACAAAAACTTGATTTTTTTTGTTAAGGACTATAATACCAACTCCTGTTCTTAGAGGGAGTGTATTCTTTTTCATTTATGTTGTTAAAAGTTTTATAGCGTAATTTAATTGCTTATCTGTTTCAGTAGCAATTTCAAAATCATCATCATCATCATCTATAAAAATATCTGGAGAAACACCCACTCCCGAAATAGATTGACCAGAAGGCAAGTAGTATTTAGAAATAGTTATCCTCATTCCTCCCCCATTGTTTAATGGTATTATTGATTGGACAGATCCTTTTCCGTATGTATTACTTCCCAAGATAATTGCTCTTTTGTGATCCTTTAGTGCACCAGCAACTATTTCTGATGCGGATGCAGAACCGTTGTTGATTAAAACTATCAAGGGTTTGCCTTTTACCCTGTCACCCTTTTTTGCAAAAAAGCGTCTATTTTCGATTGCCTTTCTCCCCCTAGTAGAAACAATTTCTCCTTCATCAAGAAAAAAATCAGTTACTCTTATTGCCTGGGTTAACAAACCGCCAGGATTATTTCTTAGATCGAGGATATATCCTACTGGCCTTTCTTTATTTTCAATTTTTTTAATTTTTTCCACTAGTTGTTTGCTGCTATTGTCATTAAATGCTTTGAGTCTTAAATAACCAACTTTTTCTTTTAAAATTTTAGATTGAACCGACTTAATTTCAATAATCTCTCTCTTTATAATTTTATTGATTGCCTTCCTTTCTCCCTTTCTCCTAATAGTTAATTTTATAGTTGAGCCGACTGGTCCTCTCATTAGTTTAACTGCTTCCATCAAAGATTTTCCTTGAACCTGTGTGTCATCTATTTTTACAATATAATCTCCAGCTTTTACCCCTGCCTTTGCTGCTGGAGTGTCATCTATTGGAGTGATTACTTTTACTACACCAGCTTCCATGCCCACTTCAATTCCAAGACCACCAAACTCACCTTTAGTGTCCGTTTGGATACTATCAAAGAGTTCTGGACTCATATAAGCAGAATAGGGATCTAAAGATTGTAGAGCACCATTTATGGCGTTATCAATTAATTCTGACTGATTAACTTCATCAACATATTCTTTTCTTATTTTTTCTAGTACCTCTGCAAACAGATCTATCTTTTTATATAATTTTTCATTTTCGGTATTGCTATTAACAGTTGTTGTATAAAAAAAACTGATAAATAAAAAAACAAATATTTTTTTCATATGCTAACTCTATCTTTGGTAATTGTTTCTGACCACATTTTTTCTAAATCATAAAACTTTCTTTTATCTGGATGGAAAATATGGACTATTATATCAATAGCATCAATTAACTTCCAATCACTACTTGTTCTTCCTTCCATTTTACATCTGTCTAGACCATTATTCTCTAGTTCTTTTAACAATATTTCCGATAGGGATTGAATGTGTTTTGACGAAGTTCCAGACGCAATGACCATATAGTCCGCAATTGTTGTTTTGCCTCTTAAATTTATGGATACAATATTTTTAGCTTTATTTTGATTTAAGGTCTTTTCGATTATTTTCTTTAATTTTGGAATCTGCACTGGTCTTATACTAAATAATTTTCTCTTATTTTGGAAGAAGAAATGTTCGTTATTCTTGACTTTAAAAATATTACCTTATCTTTCCCAAGAAACCTATATACTTTGCGTGTTAAGGTTTTTTTTGAATAGCCTTTCCTAGGAAATACTACAATATCACATAGTTCTTGAAACTTATTCCAACTATCCCATTTATGGAATTTTATAAGATTATCTGATCCCATTATGAAATAAAATTTTGCTCTTTTATTTTTTTTGTTTAAAAATTTTAGTAATTCAATAGTTTTTGTTGATTTTAAATATTTATCATAGCTTTTAATTTTTATTTTTTTGTTATTTTTTATAATTTTCTTTGAAAGAAAAATTCTTGATTTTAAAGTGAGCATTGGTTTTCTTTTCAAAGGATTTTTTTTAGTTATTGCCCAAATTAAATAGTCTAATTGTAATTTTTTTAGAGAAAAATTTGCTATCTGTAGATGCCCCTTATGTGGCGGATCAAAGGTACCGCCAAAAATACCAATATTTTTTTTAATTTTTTTTTTATTCATTATCTACGGTCTAACGGTTCCCTTACCTTCGACCACATACTTATAAGAGGTTAATTGACTGATACCAACAGGCCCTCTTGGCGGAAGTCTGTTTGTGGATATACCAATTTCTCCTCCAAAACCAAATTCTCCTCCATCAGCAAATTGTGTCGAAGCGTTATGAATAGCTATCGCACTATTTACTCCATCTAAGAAAATTTTTGCAGTTTTTTTATTTTTAGTTATGATGGAATCGGTATGCATGGTTCCATATTTTATAATATGGGACACTGCATCTTTAACTCCGTTAACGGTTTTTATGGATATTTTTGGAGACAAATATTCTGTTTTCCAATCAATTTCTTTTGCTAATTTAAGTCTATTTTTAAATAAAATGTTTATTTTTTTATCTACAACAACTTCACATCCCAACAAGATTAGCTCTCTTATAATTGGCAAGGCATGAGATTTTATACATTTGTTATCAATGAGCAAGGTTTCTGCTGCACCACAAATGGATGTACTTCTCATTTTGGAATTCAAAACTACTTTCTTTGACATTTGTAAGTCTGCATCTTTATCAACATAAACATGACAGTTACCTTCCAGATGTCCAATAACGTTTACACTAGAAAGTTTTTTGACTTTTTTTACTAGATTTTTCCCTCCCCTCGGAACGATAACGTCAATATAGTTTGACATTTTAGATAAGAGGTAATCTACAATTTTTCT
>Ga0208408_1001506_pt1 | contig 13347 bp, 6 predicted proteins | sample ETNtaG_4_FD_185776 | JGI IMG/M metagenome (GOLD analysis project Ga0208408, IMG submission 185776) | Marine microbial and viral communities from oxygen minimum zone, Eastern Pacific Ocean - ETNP201406SV67 (SPAdes) (version 2) | ecosystem: Environmental > Aquatic > Marine > Oceanic ... | reverse complement strand
AATAACAAAGGAACAAAAAGTAAATTTATTTTTATTCTCATATTTAATTCTTTAAATAGAAAAAAAGATTATATAGCAGTAATAAATCACCAATTGATTTCATCATCAATTGGCGGCTGGATTCAAATTAGACGGATCAAGACGCAGCAGTGATATTGGCCCTCCACTATTCCCATCTCGGAAACCAAAACCCCCTATTACCAGGTCACCATCATCCAGCTCAATGACCGATTGATTAACATGGCCCAATCGGACGCTAAAGATGATATTACCACTCTCATCTGTTTTTGTCAGATAGCAAACATCATCTATTAGATAATAACCCCCTCCTGAGGAGGGAATAATATCATAGTAACCATAATTACTGCTCTCTTCTATAAAACAATTTTCCCACTCGATATTGCCGGATCCATTACGCTCTACAAGAAAATTGGTTCTCCAACTATTACAAAATCCTGCAGCAACATAACCGCCATCCGGCGCTTCGCAGACAGCATAAAGTAATGCATCACCAACTGATTCATTCTTCTTTTTCCATATCTGGTCACCTTCAGAACTTGTCTTTACCATAAAATGCTTATAGGCACCATGCTGCGTACCTGAATAACCAGCCAGGATGAGGCTGCCATCTGAGGCCTCAATAAGAGAGTTTCCTTCATTGGCCACAGAACTGGTAAAAGTTTGGCTCCATATCAATGAACCCGTATCACTATATTTTCGCAACATTGCCTTTGAGTTCCAACCATCATCATCCCAGGTCCCAGTGATAACAAAGTTACCATCCTGTGTCTCGATCACATCCCGTGCCCAATCGTTATTCTCAGCTGTTCCAAATGACTGCTCCCACTCTATTGAACCAGAACCATTGGTCTTTAAAAGATATATATCTGGATAACAGCCCGGCAGGGTATCACACTCATAATAGCCTGTTGCAATAAAACCACCATCCGATGCCTGGCGTACGCTATACAATGATGTAGAGTTGCCATATAATTCGCGCCATTCTTCTTCACCATTTGAATCCGTTTTTATAAGTAAGCCGGTATAATCTGTCGCACCAGCTATAATAAAACCGCCATCTGATGCCTGGCGCACGCACCAGCTTTCGTCTGAGCTGGAGCCACTAGAAATACTAAACGTGCGCAGCCATTTGACCGGTATTCCATTCACTAAATACTCGCAGCTGCCGTCATCATCGGTGGCCAGACTATCATAGTTTGTTGCTGTGCTGTCGGTACAACCGCACAGGGAATTCCCATCTGGGGTCCCCGCGCATTCGTCTTCAGCTGTTTCTTCTTCACAGCAAAGGACAAACAGGCACAGCCCCAGTATCAAAACAATATTTTTAGGTATGTTAAATACTAACAGGTAATCCTCTCTTCTTTCAGGCTACGACTTAAATATTTGTACGTTTACACCGTGCGGTATAAAAACAATGGAAAATTTAATATACAGGATTCAGTATTACCAGTACCCTAGTACAGGTGTAAAAACCAGTTAATCATCCAGGAGGTCAATATCTGGATATTTATTTTTCAATATGTCTATCACAGCACTGTTTTCTTCCGGTTTTTCCAATTTACCATTGAACCACATACCAGATTCTGAATCCTGTCCTTCTTTTTTCAAAATACCGTAACCATTACGCATGTTGTTATCCCATTCTCCAGTATACTTGTCCCCGCCGGGCCAAAAGTAGGAACCAAATCCCTGGCGGATTGCATTCACAAATTGACCCGTATATTTTTCATCAAATGAATTGGTAAGGGTGGCAAAACCTGTGCGTTTCCCAGCTGTGAATTCACCCTCATAGCGATCATTATTGGGAAAAATAATTACGCCCGTGCCGTTATACATACCATCTTTAAATTCCCCTTCGTATTGTTCCCCTTTGGGCTTGATAAAAGTTCCCTGTCCATTCTGCAGCCCCTCTGCAAACTCACCTTCATAAGTATCTCCATTTGCATAATTCAGTTTGCCGGAACCATGGTAAAGGCCATCCTGAAACTGGCCTACATATTTGTCACCACTGGGATAAAATATCGTACCCTGGCCATGCTTCTTGTCATTCATGAATTCACCCATATACACAGCACCATCTGAATATCGGAGAGATGCTTTGCCAATTTTTTTTCCATGCTCAAATCTTCCTGAATACTGGTCGCCATTGGCGTATAAATATTTCCCCATACCGTGGTACTCATCACCCAGGAATCCGCCTTCATAATGGTCGCCGCTGGCAAAGACAAGGGTTCCTTTACCGTGCCGAAGGTCGCCTGCATATTCCCCTTCGTAGCGGTCGCCGCTGGTATAGAGGAACGTCCCTGTACCATGCCGGGTGTCGCCTGCATATTCCCCTTCATAGCGGTCGCCATTGGCAAATACATAGACTCCGCTGCCATGTTTTTCATTCTTTTCCATCTCTCCAGTATAGGTATCGCCATTGGCATAGTTGTAAGTTCCATCTCCGTGGGGAAAGCCACTCAGAAAACTGCCTTCAAAGATATCCCCATTGGCAAAGGTGCATTTTCCTGAGCCATGGTATTTTCCGCCCTGCATCCCGCCGCTGTATACTTCACCGCTGGACAGGGTAACTTCCCCCTGACCGTCTTCCTTGCCATTTTTATAGTCGCCATCATATTTCCTGCCATCCGGATCAGTAAACTTCCCTTTGCCGTGGCGTCTGCCGTTTTTATACATCCCCACATATTTCCGACCATCTTTAAAAACATAGATACCCGAGCCATGCTTCAGACCATTGGCATACCCGCCTTCATAGGTGTCACCATTATCGAACCAGTACGTCCCGGTACCATGTTTTTTTCCTTCTTTGAATTCACCATTGTATTTGGCCCCATAGTCATATAGATAGGTCCCCACACCATCTCTGCAATTCCCTTCTATACAGCCGGTTTTATCCTGGGCCAGGGCAACCTTCATCATACATACAATAAAGAGCAACCTGATCAGAGGATAGCATTGATTTTTTTTCTTTGCCACTGCCAGCTCCCTACTATCTAATTAAAACCAGTTTTCGTGATGCTGAGCGTCCATCAAATTCAAGCCTGTAAAAATACACTCCACTTGCCATCGATGTACCATCCAGGGCTATCTCATTGGCCCCGGCCATCCTGGTTTCCCTGACCAACTCATCTATCATTCTCCCGCTGATATCATACAGGCGCATGGTTACAAATCCCGGCTGGTACAGATTAAACCGGATAATTGTACTGGGATTGAACGGATTTGGATAGTTTTGCTGAAGGGAAAATTTTACAGGTTCAAGTATATTTTCGTCAACTGCCTCTAGTATCTGTGTACTATAATGTCCCACATGTACAGACATGAAATAATCTTCAAATCCTTCCGGCGGGTTATATTGCGGCTGAGTGAGATCAGGCATTTGATATAATACATATACATCGTCATCGGTTGCTTTATCAGACAAATGCGGGGTCACCTCAAGCAGCCTGTTCTGATCCGTTCCACCTGTATTGGTAACATTCTCAACATCGGACCAGGTCCTGCCGTTATCCGCAGAACGCGAGATAAACAGATCAACATCGCCGGGAATGATCTGGGTGCTGTCATCTGAATAATAGTACCTGGTTCCTGCAAATCCTGCATACCACATGATATCGCTGTTCTCTTCGGTGCTCATGGTAATATTCGGGTAAAAATACTGCTCGGGACCATATTCACCAGACAGCAGGGACATCTCATTCACCCAGTCTCCATAATACGTTTCGGACATATCGTGAACCAGAGCAACATAAGCATTGTTTGGCTCTTGAACAGGATCTGGAAAATAATAATGCATCATACCAGAGCCACCAAAGTCTCCTTCGATATACAGCATGCTGTCAGCTACACCATTGTTATCCAGATCGGCACATCCGTTTTCATAGTAAGTCCCCAATGAATCCGTATAAGCTGTGTCAGGGCACACATAGAACCAGGCAGGTACATTGATGTGCAGGCCACCGTTATCATCCGCGCGAACATCATACTCATACCAAAGAAAAAAACCTGGAGCAGGAACAAAAGGTCTGGGGTCATCCTCATAATATATTCTATCTTGATAATTAAGTTTTATTGAGTCGCCTTCCCACGTTTGTATCAGCGAATCAGAAAGATTTGTCATCACTGCATCACTAAGATAAAAATATTTACCTCCATAACTTCCCAGGGGACCATTATCTCCCACATCGCCGGTCCATGTAGCACCATAGTTCTCCGTTTTTCTAAAAAATAGTGTGGGTAACGTTGGGTCATGTGTTGCTGAAAGATTGTTAAACGCCCGCTGTATCATATAACCAATACCATCCGCATTAATGTGAAAATCAGGGCCGCCAACTGTTCCACCGGCAAAGAGTGTATCGCCGCCGGTATCAAGAAAACCCGGATCATACATGATTGAATAGGTGGAATTGATTTCACCTAAATAATATGAAAATGCTTCAGTCGGTTCATTCCTGAAAAGAACATACCTGCCGTCACCTCGTCCTTCCTTGAACATGGCCAGCACCACAGGCATATTGGGGTGGTCAATCATAAAACTAATATTAAGTGTAAGATCTTCAGGATATCCTTCTACATAACAACCATCCTGAAGACCTGATAGAGGCATCAAATCACTGGGATCCAACTGACCTGGTATCTCAGCATATTCAGCATCAAACTCATCTGACTCATCCCATAAGTACATAGCACGGCCGCCCAGACCGGAGCCATTAGAAGTGGCATCTCCAAAACACTCCGTATCTCCGGTAATTTCATTCCATACCGCGGTGGCCTTCCCATTTTCAGACATAATTGCATTTGGATATCTTCCTCCTCCCATATCGGGGTTTAATGAATAGATATTCGGGAACCATTCATGCCCATCATTGGATAAAGCCACACCTATAAAGCCTGTAATGAACAGCTCGTCCGGATCCATCATCCTGTAGGCGGCAATGATACCTTTTCCCGGTACAAAAGCGATTGGATTTGTACTGCCGATATACATACCATATCCATTATAGGAATTTGCCAGCTGCAAAGATAAAAAATGGTCTGTATCCCTATGGGTATCTATACCGGGAATAAATGAATTACTGCTGTAGTTGGAGACTTCCACAGGTTTCTCTTCATGAAATGGCTTCTTCACAGTCAAAGTACCGCGCTTCGGAAGTCGTTTATAGGACCTAATAACATCAGCCTGCAGATTGGTACTCAGCCAAATCGCAATTAAAAGGAACTTATCCAGGTTCTTTCTGCTGGCTTTCCCCGACAGAGTTTTCAATATATTCCCTGGTGTACCCACCCATATAGGTATTGTGCGCAATGGAGCCATATCAATCCCCGGTTCAATGAACCAGCATCATTTTTTCATGGGCGGTGTACACCCGTTTCTCCGTATTGGGGTTCATTGCTGTGAATCGGACAAAATATATACCCGTTGCTGTTTTTCGACCTGAGCCATCCTTTCCGTCCCAGGATGTGCTGTGGCGGCCCGGCGGTTTGGTAGTTTGGAGCAGTTTTCGCAATTTTCTGCCGCGGATATCGTATATCTCTATCCGTACCCGGGACCAGTCCTTGAGATCGTAAATGATCGTGGTTCTCGCATTGAATGGATTGGGATAATTATGAAGCAGATTATACTCAACCGGGAATACAGCTTCCGAATCTCCATCTTCTGTTACAAGGTGCAGCCGGTGGGATGTAATCGGTTGCCAGGTAGCAGTGCCGGAATAACCCCGAACTCTCCAGGTAAAGGTACCCTGAACCAGACCTGCTTCCATCAGCATAGATAAGAGTTCCAGACGTTCTATGGATATACTTTTACCATCTACTTGCCTGCTGAACGTTAAAGAATCAATTTTTCCATTATCATTCAGGTACGGAAGGCTCACGAAAAACTCATAGGTCATATCTTCTGCATAATTTCCATGAGAGAGGTTCCAGGTAAATTCAATACTGTCCCCCATGGTTCCCATCACCATAGTAGAATCATCCCTGGGTATCACAGGGGCAATTCCCAGGTCATTAGCTCCTGGGGTAAAGGATAAGTGAGGTCTAAGACTAACGCTATTTTCCTTACTGCAGAACTCCGCCCTTCCACTGCTTCCCATGAGTGCTAGAGCGAAAGAATATTCCCCTGGATCAACTATCACATCACTGACATCTACAGTGACCATTCTGTCACGCTTAATGTTCAACAGGGTATCCACTGGAGCACCCAGCGAACGATTGACAAGTCCTATATTCTGGCTGGTTTTTCTTTCCTGCCAGGATGTATTGTTAAAACGATAGATAACCACATCTGCACCCTGGGGGGAAGCAACGGGTATATACAGGTTGAGCATCGTTTCCCAGAATTCATCTACCTCAGCATCCACAGTAAACTTCAGGAAAGCACTCTTTGCCCCTGAAACAGTTAATAAATCTTCCTGTTTGGGATCTAATATATTTGTCAAACCATTCTCAACCGAACGGTCATTGTCCGGTTCGAGCATATTTGCAACCTGGAAAACCCAGCTGCCGCCGCTTTTGCCATCCACTGAGACACTCCAGGAGTAATTTCCACCAGGCTGGAATGGGCCATTGAATACATTATTGGGATATTGGAATGGTTCTGTACTATTTATTCCCGGTCCGGTTACACGAACTTCCGCGATAGTATTTTCATCGGTGGGCCACGGGTACCGCCAGGCTAAAATAGTAGCTGGCCTAACATAACTGGAATTGTTCGGTGGAATTGGGAAACTGGCGCGTGCTGGCCTATAACCAGGTATAAAATAGACATTATCCCCATACTCGTAGGTACCAATATCCGGTGCATCACCTACATACATACGGCTGCCGTCCTGACCATCATTCACCCCTTCGATGACAACCCCGGCATCTATGAGGACTGATCCTTTCCTGGGACGATAATCATAGTGGGACGGGTTTGAAAGTTCATACCCAATATTTTCCCCAATATTTGGCTCCCCCCTCATTTCGCCATGCCAGAGTCCCCATTCCTCATTGTCCTCATCATCGCATCCAATGAAGGTCAACTGTCCGCCACACTCGTATTTCCCAGCGGCTATTGAATTGCTGTGCACTGTATTCAAGTTCCCGGTCCTCGGAAGACTATAAAGGGTATCTTCCCCCGAATTCGTCGCTCTTGGCCATCCCAGCGATGGATCCGTTGTTGTTTCACCTGTCTCAGGGTTCCAGTACCCATAAAATTTATAAGGCGGTATGCTGATATCGCTCTTGCGGCTTTCCATACCGGTAATATGGTGAACCTGGTGCTGGTCTCCTTTCAATCGATATCCTTTCTGGGTCCTGATAGAAAGGGTATGGTGCATTCTTCTTAAAACACCACCGGGATCACCATCAAATCGAATACCATTTATCGAGGGAGCATCCATAACCCACGTGTAGCGAACTGTAGGCTCAACCTGTCCCTGATTAATCTGGATACCGGCAGCATCCCTTCTAGAATAAATATTTGTTACCAAACAATGGTCTACAATGTTATAACTGGAAGGATAAAAGCCACCTCCGGATGTATTGTGATCTATGGTGATATAGCGCATGGTGGTATACTTCGCCTTTTGTGTGCGCAGGGCAACGCTTTGTTTTCCGCTCCAGTTGATATGATGGAAATAACAATTTTCTACGATGCTATAGTGCGAACCTCGTAAGGTCAAAGCTTTACCATCAATATATTCAAAAATACAGTTTCGAAAAACAGCGCTATCACAATCCGTCTCAAGATAATTTGTCTTACTAGGACCTACACCAATCTTGGTTACCGGTCCATTTTCTTCACGCATTATTGGCAAAAGATCGGTAATAGAATAAGAGAATCGACAATCTAAAAAAGAAATATTTGTTGCTCTGTAGGCCCAAAGTTTTCCTGCAAAAATCTGTATGCCTTTAAAACTGATGTGACGGGAATTTTTATTTTTTCCACCAACATTCAGAATCGCATCCCGGACACGACCACGGACTTCGCTATTATTTGGATTTATACCATTTGGAGGATATAGATATATTTCTTGCGAATAGGCAAGATAACACCATTCTTCAGGTCTATCTATGTCAGAGAGCAGATTTGTAGTATTATCTGGGTAGATACGGCCATCGCCATCATAAAATTCATCACCCGCAGCCCAATAGGTGTTAGGCTCAGGCTGGCTTGCAGTTCCTACCCTGGGATCTGTAGGGTTTTTTAGGTTTATCAATTGAGCGGGGATCATCATCCGGTCATTCAAAAATAATTGCCATACTCCCCTGAAAACATCACCCATACTATCGGCTAATGCTGCACTATCTAAAGATGTACGATATATTGTCAAACCATTATGGTTATAAGGCTCCCAGTTAGTGGTAATTGGCACCGTCCCATCTATCACCACGCGCTCATTAGGCCATGCTTCTATTCGTATTGGCGCCAGAGCCGTGGCTTTCTTTTTCTCAACTCTCACATGCTCACTGTAGCGTCCTTCGCGAATAAATATATTATCGCCAGGTTCAGAAGCATTTACTGCAGCCTGTATCGTTCGAAAAGATGTGGAATCGACTGCTGAATCTTTAGATACATAAAGATCAACAGCGTAAATATTTTGAAATAAAATAAATATATATATATAATAATATTTTAATTTATAAATATTTATTTCATCTATTATATTAATATCTATAATGTTAATTCTATTCATTATTATTTAGTTGGCAATAATTACTGTAATCTCTCTTCTGTCTCCAACAGTAATTAATCTACTGTCATTATCTGATGGATTAATATAATTATATATATTATTAGCATCATCGCTAGCACCATCCCCAAATAACCAAATCTTGGTTGTATTGGAAGCAGTAGCATCTGGAAGGCTAAAGTTTCCATTCGCCCAGCCTACAGGGTCTAAGGAAAAACCGGTCTGATAGCTACCATTTCCCTGGATTGTAGACGATGATAAGGCTGAGTTGGTGACCCCGATATAGGCAAATTGTCCTGCAAGACAATAACTGTTACCGCCCCTTGCTCCAACATAAAATTGTCCATCCACAGCACCGCTATACCCATAATTACTATTAGAAGCAGTCATAGAAAACGATGATACTGCACCCGTCGACAAATTAGTGGTGTAGAACTTGAACCTGCCATAATAATCATCCAAACTATCCAAGGGCGCCAAAGTAACCCCGGAAGCCACCCAATTATTCATGTTATGAAGTGTCCCATGATTATTATTACTCGTAAAATCATTCAGCGATGTGCCGCTGGCATCATCAAAGCGGTAATAGGCCACCAGGTTACTTTCATTGCCAATAAGGATCGAATCTGTCCCAGAATCTCCTGGTATCTGGGCTTCCGCCAGTGCTGCACTCCAGATACGTAGTTCATCCATCTGTCCATCAAACCATTTATCACTTGAACTGGCATTAGTGCCTAATTTGAATTGTCCAGTGTTGGAACCAATGTTGACTGATGTATTCGTGTTTTTGGCTGTGCCGTCGACATACCATTTCAAAGTATTTTCCGAATCATCATGCACCAATACTACGTGGTACCAGGTATTGGCTGATGCAGTAAAGCCTGACTCAGAAGACGTGGAGCCAAGCTGGGACGCTATAACACCACCGTTATTTATGGCAATTACTCGATTTGCATTGCCGCCAGTCTGCTGGAGTACCTGCTGCCGGCCGGATCCAACATCATCTGTTTTAAACCTTATGGATATAGTAAAATCAGACGTACCCATATTAATACTGTTTGGGATGGTCACATAATCATTACTGCCATCAAATTCCAGGGCATAGTTGCTGTAGCCCGTGGTGGCGCCATCAAACGAAACCGTAATGCTATACCATGTTGAATAGGCAGCAACACTGCTATTAGTAAAAATGAGCTCTTGAGCATTTCCTTCATCACCATAGTTAAAAATAATTCCTGTACTATTCTTTGCTATCAGTCTTGCATGTGCGTCCTCAGAAACTCCCTGGTGCCAGATTGGCCATCCATTGCTATCATTATAATTGAACACAGCTGAAACAGTCCAGGCTTTGCCATCGCCATTAGTAGATCGATGAAGTGGGTTCTCGGTAGTACTGGTGCCAGCACTCTGGTAAGCCCTGTCTTGCACACCGTCAAAATCTTGAGCTTTAAGCCAGGCAGTGCTGCCCCAGGATCCATCTGAAAGGAGCGATGAAGCAATTCCTAAGGCATAATAATATCCAGAATCCAGGCTAACAGAATTAAACTGGACAGTTTTGTTAGCTCTTGATGTTGAGCTTCCTTCAGTAAGTATGGAAAAATTTCCGATTGTCCCCGAGCGGGAAAGGAACTTATTCGCGGTTGCACTGTGGGCGAAAGTGCTTAATCCAGTAGCATCGTTCATTGCTATGGTAATATTCGGTGCGACTGTGCCTCGTTCCGCCACCTGCCAGATCCGGCCGGATCTTAACCCTACTCCGCTGGGCAGATCAGATGTGGTGGAGTCCGATGTATTGTTATTGCCAAACACTGCCCAGTTCTGTTCTGTTAGGGCAGATCCCATGGTCATATAGAGTCCATTGGATGGGCTGGAATCATCGGTCCCGATATTTTGCCAGATTGCTTCCACATCAGTCTTATAACTTGAATGCATATTAGCGATGGGAGCGTAAGAAATAACCCAATCGCTGGATCCACCACTGGTAACCATATTGGTCAGGGTACCGTTATTGGAATTTGAGCTGTTATCAGTCAGAGTCGTTCCGCTGCCATCACTCATCTTGTAGTAGGCTACAAGGTTAGATTCATCCCCATCAAGCTCTATCTCCATGTTATCCGCTATCTCTGCAGCGGTTCGAGCGTCATTCCAAATTCGCAGTTCATCTATAGTTGCAGTTATGGTAGCACTGCCACCAGTACCAATATAGCTCGTTGGTATTTTGAAATTGGTTTGGTTATTTTTGGAATGATAGGCCCCATTTATAAATAGTGTTGATGAGTCACTTGTAAAAACAATTGCTACATGTACCCACTCATCTAGCGTGGTAGATTTATTAAATGAAGCATCATATGTACCTGATTTTGTAAATCCAACTAGATTGCTTGTCGACCATTGGTCTAGTCGAACTCTATAATCGCCTCCAATTAAGAGAGTTCCATGATTACTATTTGATGTCTTTTTTGTCCAAGCTTCTACGGTGCATGGTTTATTAATATTTGAACCACCTAATGCCACATAATCATTTGTGCCATCAAAGTCCAATGCATAGTTGGCACTTGCTATAGATGAAGGATGGACCTGAACCGCATGAAATGCCGGCAGTGGAAATTGGCTACCAAAAAGCTTCACAAATACTCCAATAGAAAAAAAAAATATTGAATGATCTCGACATATTATGATTCATTTTAATAAAATCATCTTCCTGGTCTTGATAACACCTGGGGTCTGCAGCTTGGCCAGGTATACACCCGATGCTGCTGGTTTACCGAACCGATTTGTACCGTGCCAGGAAACAGAATGGTGACCATAGTCTAATTCCCTGTTCACAAGTGTGGCGACCTCCTGACCCAGCATATTATAAATAGTAATCTCCACCCTTGATCTTAAGGGCAGTGCAAAATCCAGGTGGGTAAGCGGGTTGAAAGGGTTGGGATAGTTCTGGCTTAAACTAAATTCTTCGGGAATATCTGCAAGTATTTTTTTCGCCGTTTCCCGTACATAGTTTTCATCCCCGGCTACCAGTTTAAGGTCATAACCCATTTTAAAGTTTTTATTAATACTCAGATCTGTCTCTGGGAAATCATCAAAAATCAAGCGCCTTGGGATATCTACAACAGCAATGTGGAGATTTTCCGGTACAGCATCCAGAAAAGAACCAGACAGAACTATTGGACCAGGCTCATTATTTCCAGCGATACGCAGATTCCACACTCCATTGGTCTCTTCAAGAGAACGGATATCACCGCTGTATCCAAAACGGCCACTCTCATCCAGATCCAAAGCAACTATTATATAGCCATTTATAGATGGAAGTTTTGGAGTATCATAACCGTCTATACCTTCTTGAGCGAATTCACTACGACCCAGGTGACCAGTATGGTCAAAATATTCCTGGCCATCGGCAAACAGCTTCAGGCTCCAGCCAGGCAATACTGATCTTGCAGCCGCTTCCTGCTCATCAAATGGCTTTAGCACAATACTGTCATTGTCCGCTGAACTATGGACACCGTAGCCTGCCCAGGGTACAAGACTGTTTGAAGGTCCCTGCCAGCCATCCCTGTCCGGGTCTCCATATAGATACAATCCGGATATCGTTTCGGGATTGTATTCAGCACTTACAGGAAATGCAAAAGGGCTGCCGATCATGTTCCAGCCTTTTCGAAGTTTTATGGTATAATTAACCAAGGGAACCGATATACCCGTAGTCCCGCTATTTTTGAACACTACATCTTCCTTATACCTGTGCTTGAACCAGTATGCCCTTCCAATCTCAATGGTGCTTGGTTTATTCCATTTATTGTTGTTAGGATCCCACTCATACAGCACATGCCCTGATTCCAGATCCGAAGGATCAATAGTTTTATTTGCTAAATCCCCCGGCCAGGCCATCATGCGCCACTTTTCCGATGGTAATCCCTCAGGATAATAGCTAAAAGTTCCATCCATGGCCAACTCTTCCTTGGCAAATTCAACTGCCGGTGTCTTAAACGTGCTTTGAGTAGTATATGCCATATTATCTTCCCCCAAAACGTGCGCCCGCAGGTTGCGTACGGTGACCAGGCTATCCGGTATGGATATCTCAAATGTTGTATCATTTAAGGCTGTCATGGGAATTACCACAGGATCCAGGCTGCCGCCAAGCTGGATAAATAGATTAGCCCCGGCTATACCATTCATATCCGTGGCAATGGCCCGTGCAATGACGGGCATGGCATCGTTCATTATGGTATCCGTTAGAAAAGCTTCCACTACCGGCGGTTTAGAGAACAGGCTTGAAGCTATGTTCCAGAATCCACCTTTAACAGTCAATGTGTCTCCATTGCTTGCCTGGTAAAAATTGGAGCCCAGGGTCCCTCTTAGAACCAAGGAATCAGAACTTATAGGCTCCTGGCTGATAGCAACCTGATAGGTATATAGTTTATAGCCGTCCTGTCCCTTCAGTAAGGGGTAATCAATAAAGAGAATAACCAAAATAGATGTAACTATTCTTTTTAATAGGATAATCTTCATTTTATTTATCATACATTTATTCATCTAAAGATTGTCTTAGTTCTAAAAGCCATTGGCGGTTCCATTCCTATTATTCCCGGATAAGTCATAGACTGTATCTCCATCGGAGATTGCATCGGTCAACGAATAATATATTGCT
>Ga0208408_1001503_pt1 | contig 13372 bp, 15 predicted proteins | sample ETNtaG_4_FD_185776 | JGI IMG/M metagenome (GOLD analysis project Ga0208408, IMG submission 185776) | Marine microbial and viral communities from oxygen minimum zone, Eastern Pacific Ocean - ETNP201406SV67 (SPAdes) (version 2) | ecosystem: Environmental > Aquatic > Marine > Oceanic ... | reverse complement strand
GATCAATCTAAGATCAATGCTTTAATTGCAGAGGCAAACTATGCATTTAGATTGAACATGTATATGTTTGAAGAACTTGAAGGTAGTGCAGTTAAAGCATTACTGAAGATGTTGTGTTCTATGGTTAGGAAACGCAGAAAAGTTGATTGAAAATATAGGTATGTTGTAATAAATACTTATGAAATTTAAGCGAGCCCACGGCTATAAATCGTGTCTCATTACACTATAGGTTATCACGACCTTAATAGAAATAATTTAGAAATTTGTGAGTATGCGGAATCAGCATACGATGCAATACAGCATTCAAAAGAGGATGTCCCAGTTTTAAGGGATCATCCTCTTTTTATTGATTATGCATTGAAGGAGGATTAATGATATGTTATTGATAGTAATTCAGAAAATTTTAATTTGGGGATTGATTTTCAACACATTGGCAAGATTATATACTTTCGCATAGAGGGAAATTAGGAGAGCACATGGTACGCTCTAAATAATAATATTGAAGTAATTTTAATGGCATCCACCACTGACGTATATCTTGGTAACCCCAACCTAAAGAAGGCTGGGCAAGAAATACAATTTACTAAAAAGCAGGTAGAAGAATGGATCAGGTGTAAGGAGGATCCTCTCTACTTCGCATGCAATTATATTAAAATTATTTCTTTGGATGAAGGTCTTGTACCTTTTGATATGTATGATTTTCAGAAGAAAATCTTAATGGATTTCCATGAAAATAGATTTAATATTGCCAAGTTACCTAGACAGACTGGTAAGTCTACAACAGTAGTTGCTTACCTTTTATATTATGCTATTTTTTATGATAGCGTTAACATTGGTATTCTTGCTAACAAAGCTTCTACTGCTAGGGAACTCTTGGGTAGGTTACAATTAGCATATGAGAATTTACCTAAGTGGATGCAGCATGGTATATTGGTATGGAACAAAGGTAATGTGGAGTTGGAAAATGGATCAAAGATATTGGCTGCTTCTACGTCTGCAAGTGCTGTCCGAGGTATGTCCTTCAATATCCTCTTTCTTGACGAGTTCGCATTCGTCCCGAATCACGTTGCTGAGCAATTCTTTGCCTCTGTTTATCCTACTATTACTTCTGGTAAATCAACGAAAGTAATTATCATCTCTACGCCCAATGGCATGAACCACTTCTATAAGATGTGGGAAGATGCTAGGAATGGTAAGAATGGATATATTACGAATGAAGTACATTGGTCTCAAGTTCCAGGCAGAGATGCTAAATGGAAAGAGGAGACGATGAAGAACACGTCCAAGAGACAGTTCGCTCAAGAGTTTGAATGCGACTTTCTTGGATCTGCTGATACTTTAATTGCTCCATCTAAGTTACAAAACGTTCCATTTTCTGATCCAATTACTAGTAATGCAGGACTTGACATCCATAAGAGAGCTGAAAAAGATCACGAATATATTATTACTGTTGATGTTGCCAGAGGAATCGGTGGCGATTATTCTGCTTTCATCGTGTTTGATATCACCACTATGCCGTATCAGATCGTTGCAAAGTACAGAAATAATGAGATTAAGCCTATACTGTTTCCCTCGGTCATCCTTTCGGTAGCAAAAGAATATAATTATCCATATATTTTAGTAGAAGTAAATGACATTGGAGATAGTATAGCAGCAACATTAAACTATGACCTTGAGTATCCTAATGTACTCATGTGTGCTATGAGAGGTAGAGCAGGGCAGGTTGTAGGTCAGGGGTTTTCTGGTATGAAAACTCAACTTGGGGTTAAGATGAGTGTGACTGTAAAGAAGATTGGTTGTTCTAATCTTAAAGCAATTGTTGAAGATGACAAATTAGTTTTTACAGATTTTGAAATTCTTCAAGAGTTAACCACATTTATTCAGAAGAAACAAGCATGGGAAGCAGATGAAGGATATCATGATGACCTTGTAATGTGTATGGTACTATTTGCATGGTTAGTTATGCAAGAGTATTTCCGAGAGATGACAGATCAAGATGTCAGACGAAGAATTTATGACGAACAGAGAAATCAAATTGAACAGGATATGGCTCCATTTGGTTTCGTAGATGATGGTATGGGTGATGATACATTTATTGATGGAGATGGAACTGTTTGGCAATATGGAGATACACAAGAAGAAGTATCATATATGTGGAATTATTGATGGACTTAGAAGATCAATTTTTATTAGAGCATTTAATTTTTAAAGAAAGAACTTGTAGAAGTTGTGGAAGAAATAAAGATTTGATTAATGATTTTTATCTTACTCGGAGAGAAAGAGGATCTTTACCGTCTGCATATTCATATGAATGTAAGACATGTACTATTGATAGAATAATTAAAAATAGAAAAAGTAAAAAATGTTTTCCTGAATGGTCATATCCAGACTGGTAGTATGTTCGTGTATTGTTTCCCCTCTGAAGATAAGAGAATGGATAAATAATTTTAGGTAAAATCGGAAATTTCTAAGGAGATAAAAGATGGCAAGTCAAGTCTCGCCTGGTGTGGTTCTAAGAGAACGTGATCTCACCAATACTACTATTGTAGGAGATTCAGCTCTAACAGGAGCTTTTGCATCAACCTTCCAAAAAGGGCCTATCGGACAAATTACAACTGTTTCAAGTCTAAAGGAAATGGTTTCAGTGTTCGGTACTCCAAAGGAAGCAAATGCAGAAGATTGGTTAGTTGCTTCTGAATTTCTTGGGTATGGTGGTACATTAGCAGTTGTTCGTGCAGAATCAGGCGTTCTGAATGCAACATCGGATGGTACGGCAGTATTAATTAAGAATGATTCAGAATGGATCGCTGGAGTTGGCGGTGCTGAAGTATTCGCAGCAAGATCTGCAGGAACATGGGGTAACGCACTTAAAGTTGTTGTTATTGACCGCGGTGCTGATCAGATTGCAACTCTTGCTTCTGCTCCTGCTACAACAGCAGCAAATACTGCATTCACTACTGTTGGTGGAAAGCAAGGAAGAATTTATTCTTGGGATTCCGCAACAAATGAATTGGGTGTCATCTTAGAAGATCCAGCCAATCCACTTAATAATGCTGATATTTTCAACGAACCAGGAGATGGTGTTGTAACAGCTGCTGTTCCTGGCATTTATACTGGAGTAGGTACACAGAATGGTACACACACAGTAGATCCTACAGGTGGTGCTGGTACTGGATTAAGAGTTGATGTTGTTATTGACGCTAACGGTTTTGTTACTGGTGTAACAATTAATCAAGGTGGTACAAATTATGCTGTTAACGATACAGTAACAATTGCTGCTGCTGGACTTGGTACAGGTGCTGTTACAGATTTGACATTAACAATCAACGCAGTAACAGATGATAACATTGCTATTACTTCAGTAAAAGATTGGTTCACTAATACAACTATTACTGGAACTTCTTTAAAACTATCATCAATTGGTCCACGTCCTGGTACTTCAGCATATGCTACCGAAAGAGGTATTTCTCATGACGAAGTACACGTTGGAGTTATTGACGTTACTGGAGATGTTTCTGGAGCTGCAGGAACAGTTTTAGAAAGACTCATATATCTCTCTAAACTTTCTGATGGTAGGAATGCAGAAGGTTCTGCTACTTACTTTAAAGATATTATTAATGTAGAATCAAATTACATCTTTAATGGTGGTGATCTAACAGGTCTTGTTGAACCCACTAATGCTGGTGGTGGTGTTGCTATTGGTTCCGAGTCATCTACTTTAAGTTCAGGTGATAATTTTCTCCTTACCGCTTCAAACGTTTCTGATCTAAGTGGTGGTACTGATGACTATACTTATACTCCTGGAGAAGTGAGTGCTGCATATGATCTATTCCTAGACACAGAAGAAACAGAAGTTGATTTTGTTTTGATGGGCGGATCAATGGCAGCAGAAGCAGACACCAAGACTAAAGCACAAAAAGTAGTTGCTATTGCAGCTGCACGTAAAGATTGTCTCGCTTTCGCTTCTCCTCACAAAGGAAACCAAGTAGGGGTTGGTGGAAATGCATTGAGTATTGCAGATCAAAGATCTAATACAATTAACTTCTTTAACTCATTCACGTCTACTTCATTCGCTGTTCTTGATAGTGGATATAAGTACATGTATGATCGTTTCAATGATAAGTATCGTTACATCCCATGCAATGGTGACGTTGCTGGATTGTGTGTAAACACTTCATCTACTGTGGCGGATTGGATCTCACCTGCTGGATTATCCCGCGGTGGAGTTCGTAATGTAATTAAACTTGCATACAATCCTAGTAAGGCAGATAGAGACGAATTGTATCAGAATAGAATTAACCCAATTGTTACATTCCCTGGTAGTGGTGCTGTTCTGTTTGGTGATAAGACTGCTCTTGCTTCACCTTCAGCGTTTGATAGAATTAACGTTCGTCGTCTCTTCCTCAATGTTGAGAAGAGGGTTGAAGGTCTTGCTAAGAGTGTTCTTTTTGAACTCAATGATGAAGTTACACGCTCTGCGTTTAACTCAGCAATTGGTTCTTATCTAGATAGTATTCAAGCACAGCAAGGAATCACAGATTTCTTAGTTGTTTGCGATGATACAAACAACACTGCAGAGGTAATTGATCGCAACGAATTTGTTGCAGAACTCTTTATTAAGCCTGCTCGCTCCATTAATTACGTAACAGTAACATTTACTGCTACTAGAACTGGAGTTTCGTTCAGCGAAGTCGTTGGACGCTGATATAAATTTTTTCGTTAAATACTAAAAAGGAGTAACTTAGAAAAATGGCAATCACTAGCAGCGTCTCAGGATTTCTATCACAGGTAAAACAGGGTGTAAGACCCAATATGTTCCAAGTGGACATTACATTTCCTGGTGAAGGAACATCTGGGAACAAACAACAACTAGCATCTTACATGTGTAAGTCTGCTGCTCTACCAGCTTCTAACGTTGGTGTAATTGAAGTTCCATTCAGAGGAAGAACAGTTAAAATTGCTGGAGACAGAACATTTGATAACTGGTCTGCAACATTCATCAATGATAAAGAGATGAAGATTCGTGCATATTTTGAAGACTGGATGAAAAAGATTAATACTCATCAAGCAAATACTGCTGATATTATTGATCCTACCACATACGGTAGAAATGTTTACATTAAACAATTAGAGAAGGATGAATCTGAAGGCGGAAATGAAGTACGCCAATATAGATTATGGTATGCTTTCCCAACTAGTACTTCAGCAATTGATCTTGCTTATGATAGTAATGATCAGATTGAAGAATTTACTGTTGAGTTCCAATATTCTTATTGGACTGTTGATACTGCTGGAAAGGCAGCTATCGCGATCCCATAAATAACAGGGAAGCGTACAGTTGAATAGATAATCATGAGTCAGTTATTTGGCTTTCAAATTAATCGTAAGAAGGGGCAGGAGGGTCAATCTCCTGTCCCTCCTTCTGCTGATGAGCCAGTCTCAATAGCAGCAGGCGGTTATTTTGGAACATATGTAGATACAGACGCTACTGCAAGGAATGAGTTTGAACTTGTTCGTAGATATAGAGATATGTCTTTACATCCTGAAGTAGATTCTGCTGTAGATGAAATTGTAAATGAATTTGTTGTTAGTGATGCTAGTGATAGTTGTGTTGAAGTTGACTTAAATAATTTAGAAGTTAGTGCAGGGATTAAGAAAAAAATTAGAGATGAGTTTGATAATCTCAAAGTTATGCTGAACTTTGATAATCGTGCTCATGAAATTATTCGTAATTGGTATATTGACGGTAGGATTTTCTATCATAAAGTTATTGATTTAGATAATCCAAAGCAAGGCATTCTTGAATTGCGGTATATTGATGCACTTAAGATTCGTAAGGTAAGACAAAAACTCAGTAAGGGCGCGGATGACCCTAGAGTAAATAGAGCATTAAAAGGTACTGCTTTAGAGTATGAATGGGGTCAGTATGTTGACTATTATTTGTATAATCCTAAAGGGTATCTGAGAGGAGGAGCTCTTGGTCCTATCGGTGATATGTCTAATTCTCAAGGAATTAAGATGGCGGCAGATTCTATAGCTACTTGTACAAGTGGTGTGCAAGACTTAAATAAAAGAATGCACCTAAGTTTCCTCCATAAAGGAATTAAGTCACTTAATCAATTAAGAATGATTGAAGATGCTCTTGTCATATACAGATTATCACGTGCTCCTGAGCGTAGAATATTCTACATTGATGTAGGTAATCTACCAAAAGTAAAAGCGGAGCAATATTTACGTGATGTCATGGCTCGTTATCGTAACAAGTTAGTTTACGATGCATCTACTGGTGAGATTCGTGATGACAAAAAGCACATGAGTATGCTTGAGGATTTCTGGTTACCTCGTAGAGAGGGTGGTCGTGGAACTGAGATCACCACCTTGCCGGGTGGACAGAACTTAGGAGAACTCAAAGATGTTGAGTATTTTAAGAAGAAGCTTTATAATTCTCTCAATCTTCCCCCTTCAAGACTTACCGACGATAACAAAGGATTTAATCTTGGTAAAACAACTGAAGTCCTTAGAGATGAACTTAAGTTCACCAAATTTATCGGAAGATTACGTAAAAGATTTGGAGAATTATTCCACGATCTTCTCAAAACCCAATTAATTCTTAAAGGGGTTATTTCTCCTGAAGATTGGGATGACATGAAGGAGCATATCCAATACGACTTCCTCTTTGATAATCATTTCAACGAATTGAAAGAGCAAGAGTTGATGATGGCAAGAATTAATCTCGCAACTCAAATGGATGTTTTTGTTGGTAAGTATTTCTCTATTGAACATATTCGTCGCGATATTCTTCAGCAAGACGAAAAAGTATTTAAAGAAATTGATAAGCAAATGAAGAGGGAGATTGATCAGGGTCTTGCAATTGATCCAGTTAATGTAACTCAGTTAGATACTATGGATCGTATGAATCAAGCATATGCTCCTGAAATTCAGGGTCAGCAGCAAGATGATCAAGCACAATTAGATCAAGCATTTGCTGATGATGCTCACAAAAAACAGATAGAATTAGCAAAAGCGCAACCCAAACCTAGCAGTAGTAATAAATAAATAAATAACATTATGGAAAATACTATAAATCAGGAACACACACCAAGTAATCCTGAAGCGGAAGTTTTGAATATTGTATCTGCTATTGCAGATAACGATAGATCCAAAGCAATTGATGCAATACAAGATTTACTATTTGCAAAAAGCGGTGACGTTATTGCAGATTATAAAAAAGGTGTCGCTAAAACATATTTTGACGAACCAGTTGAAACGGGAACTAATGAAACTGATAACGGAAACAATTGAAAATGTGCAGGTTATCACCGAAGGTAAAGGTGATAACAAAAAAATGTATATTGAGGGCGTCTTTCTTCAATCCGAATTGAAGAATAGAAATGGTCGTGTTTATCCATTTAGCATTCTAGAGAAAGAAGTTAATCGTTACAATGAAGAGTACATTAAAACATCACGTGCTCTTGGTGAACTTGGTCATCCTGACGGTCCTACTGTCAATTTAGATAGAGTCTCCCACAGAATTACCGAGCTTCGGGCAGAAGGTAATAACTTCATTGGAAAGGCACAAATCTTAGATACCCCAATGGGTAAGATTGCTAAGAATCTTCTTGATGAAGGAGTACAACTTGGCGTATCTTCACGCGGAATGGGAAGTATTGATAAGCGGGAAAATACCGCGTATGTTATGGACGATTTTATGCTAGCAACTGCAGCAGATATCGTGTCAGATCCATCTGCACCAGATGCTTTCGTTAACGGAATCATGGAAGGTAAAGAATGGGTTTGGAATAATGGCATTCTTAGGGAAACTGAGGTTGCTAAATACCAACGTTACGTTAGCGAATCTACGCGCCATAACCTAGAGGAGAGAACACTTAAGGTGTTCAACAACTTCCTTGCGGGGTTATAATTTAATAAATAAACAATAGATATCACAAGATTTACGGAAGGATTGAAAATGTCAGATATGTTAAACGAAAAGTTTGAGAAGTTTCTGGGTGAGCAAAAGACTCTTCTGGAAGGTGGACAAGATCCTATGCCTACAGTTACTGCAACTGTAATTCCGGGTACTGGTTCCGATTCTCCATCAGTTTCGGGTGATCCGCAACAAAAAAGTGGAGCAAAGGATGAACCATCAGGTTCTTCGCCAACTGTTCCACCTTCTGTAGCAAATGGACAATCAGTAACTGATTTGGGTGGATCCCAGTCAGAACCTCTCCATTCCAATAAGGAAGAAGGTGAGGATAATCCTGGTGCTAAGGCAGCAGCTCCTGTTGGACAAGACTCCAGCGAAGCTTCAACTTCAGGTAAGCCTGGCGATGAAGCTGGTGCTAACAAACTTGAAGCAGGTATTGCATACGGAACTTCTGCAGGTCCAGATGTACAGTATCCAATCAAACCTTCCTTTGAATCTGTGGATGTATCTGACGACGTAAAAGCCCTCCTTGAGGGAACAGAACTCTCTGAAGAGTTTGCCGAGAAAGCAAAAACAATTTTTGAAGCTGCTGTCAAAGCAAAAATTTCTGAAGAGTATGACAAGCTTGTAGAACACTTTGCCAAAGAAACTCTAGAAAAGATTGAAATTGCGAAAGCAGATCTTTCCGAAGATGTTAATGGCACAGTGAACTACGCCGTGACTCAATGGTTAGAAGAGAATCAAATTGCCGTTGATCGTGGAATTAGAAATGAGATTACTGAAGACTTCATTGCAGGTCTGAAGAATCTCTTTGAAGAGCACTACATTTCTATCCCCGACGATAAAGTTGAGGTGGTAGAAGGTATGGCCACATCTATTCGTGAAATGGAAGAGCGCCTTGACGAACAGGTCAAAGCTAATGTGAAATTACAAACTCGTCTTAACGAGACTGCAAAATTAAATATTCTGGCCACTGTGTCGGAAGGATTGGCAGATACTCAGAAGGACAAACTCAGCAAACTTGCTGAAAGTGTAGACTATATTTCTGAAGAAGACTTCACCAAAAAGGTATCAACCTTTAAGGAAGCATACTTCTCAGAGAAAAAAGTTACATCTGCAACTTCAGAAGTTGCTGACGAAACTCCAGTAGAAGGAGTAGAAGCACCAAATACAAATCCCCAAATGGATATGTATGCTGCTGCACTTGCTCGCTGGAAATAGATAATCAATTACTTACTTTTCAAAAAGAGAGATTAAACAAATGTTTAACGCACAAGCTCTGACAGAGAAGTGGGCACCTGTTCTAGGTCATGAAGGCACTGCGCCCATCACTGACAACTATAGAAAGAGTGTTACCGCTGTTCTGTTAGAAAACCAAGAAAGATTTATGCGCGAAGAGCGCGGTATGCTTAACGAAGCTGGTGGATCAGCAGGTAACTCTGCTGGTGCTATCGGTACTAACGCACTTTCAGGTTCAGGTCTGACTACCCAAACTGGTGGTCTTGCTGGATTTGATCCTGTGATGATTAGTTTGATTCGTCGTGCTATGCCTAACCTCGTAGCATACGATATCTGTGGTGTCCAGCCTATGTCTGGTCCTACAGGACTTATCTTCGCAATGAAGAGTCATTACGAAGGACGTGATGGAGACGAAGCTCTGTTCAATGAGCCTGACTCCAACTACTCTGCTGGATTTGATGCTACTGCTAATGACTACGATTCTGACGATGTAACAGAAGGTTCAAACCCGGGTCTCCTCAACGATTCCCCTGCTGGAACATATGAGCGTGGTGTAACACCAATGGCTCGTGAAGACGCTGAAGCATTAGGAGAAAGCAGCAAGCTATTCCGCGAGATGTCATTCAGCATTGAGAAGACTTCTGTGACTGCTAAGTCAAGAGCTCTCAAAGCAGAATACACACTAGAACTCGCCCAAGACTTGAAAGCAATTCACGGTTTAGATGCCGAGCAAGAACTTGCTAACATTCTGTCTAGCGAAATTCTTGCAGAAATCAACCGTGAAGTTGTTCGTACTGTATACACCATCGCTAAGCCTGGTGCTCAGAACAACGTTGCTAACGCTGGTCGTTTTGACCTAGACGTTGACTCAAACGGCAGATGGTCGGTTGAAAAATTCAAGGGACTTATGTTCCAAATTGAAAGAGATGCTAACGCTATCGCGCAGCAAACTCGTCGTGGAAAGGGCAACTTCATCATCACTTCTGCTGATGTCGCTTCTGCTCTTGCTATGTCTGGTACGCTTGACTATACCTCAGGTCTAACTGGTGCTGGTGGTCCTTCCATCGGTGAAGTTGATGATACGGGTAACCTTCTAGTCGGCACCATGAATGGTCGTATTAAGGTCTACGTTGATCCTTATTCTGCTAACCTTGCTAACTCACACTACTACGTTGTTGGTTACAAAGGTACTTCACCTTATGACGCTGGACTGTTCTATTGCCCTTACGTTCCTCTCCAGATGGTTCGTGCAATTGGTCCTGACACCTTCCAGCCCAAGATTGGATTTAAGACCCGCTACGGCATGGTCGCTAACCCATTTGTTGTAAAGTCTGATGGTGCTCCTGATGCTGAAGCTCTTACTGCTTCACGTAACCAGTACTACCGTCGTGTTTTGGTTCAAAACCTTATGTGATCAATTCACAATATCAATCAAAGGGAACCTACGGGTTCCCTTTTTTTATGATTAAATAGTGTTATAATATAGGTTTAGATCTGAGGCTATTGTATGACTGGTAGAATAAATAAAGTTGATATGACAGCTAAGTTGATGAAGATTAAACATGGTATTCATGAAAAGCAGTGGTATCCCAAGTGGAAAGATGATGAAAGATTGGCAGCTCAACAAGCACTAAATAATGTATTGGATATTCTAGAAGAATATCGCTACTGAGTAGAATGATTCAAAAAATATTATTTTATGCGACTCCTACGATAGCCACAACAATTACTGTTGCTGTGGTATCTTACCATGCGTTAAGAAAAAAGAAGGTAGAAATTTCGGATGAGGAGTATCAAATACAGTGGGGTAATGGAGCACCCGACCAATATAAAGATAAATAGCAATAGCTTGGGAAGTTGACATGGCAGCTGAATGGTTGAGTGAACAACCGACAAATAGAAATTTTTTATCTCCAGTTGGTTTTAAACTGGATCTTGAAATTTTTAACGGGGTGGATTTTTTCTGCCAGACAGCAAGTATTCCAGATATTTCAATGCCATTTGTTGAAGTTCCTACACCATATAGAGGTGTAGCAATTGCTCCAAGTGGCGGGGTTAGTTATGGAGATTTAAATGTTCGGTTTATTATTGATGAAGAATTAATTAATTACCGTACAGTACATGATTGGATTACTGAATTTGGATTGGCAAATGGGAGATCGTCTGGTACAGATGAGTATTCCAATGCAAGACTTTTTATTTTAACATCACATCATAATACAAATCACATAATAGAATTTAAAAATATGTTTCCTGTGAGTTTGTCAGGAATACCATTTGATGCTACAGTAGGAGATGTTGAGTATCTACTTGCGGACGTAACGTTTAAGTATGAGAAATACACTATTTGCAATGAGAATTTACAACCTTTATGAATTTTGAAACCCTTCGTAATAAATTTGAAAAACTGAGAGAAGAATGGACTGAAGATAGTCATGTAGATTTCCAGTTTAAGAACAAACAATACAGTGCTGATCTAGCTCAGGTCGCATTAGACATCCCCTTCTGCCATAATAAATACTTAAACCACTACACTGATATTTCTCAGATTAAAACCTCACTTGAATTTGAAATTCGCAAACTTGTTAGAGATAAGCGTGAGTACTATGGAGGCGAGGCTGATGCAAAGGTCTATGCTGAAAAACCTTTTGGTGGTAGGATCTCAACTCAAGACAAGATGAAAGTTTATGTTGAATCAGATGATGATATCATAAACCTAGAAGCGAAAATTAAATACCTAGATCAAATGCTTTATTGGTTAGATCAGGTAATGAAACAAATATCAAATAGAGGGTTCCAAGTCAAGAGTGCTATTGAGTGGGAGAAATTTGTTAATGGACAGTAATGAAATATGGTCTTCCGTATAAAGTAGTTTCATTCAATCAATCTTCAATGCGTACTGTCAACAGTGCAATTGTAAATACTGATTTGCAATGGAATACAGGACAATTATATAATCAAAAGGTTGGTGTAAAAAGGCAAACTGATGTTGCTTGGATAAAGGATCCAAATTTTTTATCTATGCTTTTGCGTATGGTAAAACAGATCAATAAATCTGCTCAGTGGGATTTAAATATTACTGGTGTAGAACCTGTTCAGTTTGGATCATATAGAGAAGGTAGTTTTTATGATTGGCATGTAGATCAACATAGACAACCTAACAATGGATCTGTTAGAAAAATAACTATGTCTCTCTCCTTGAGTGATGATTATAAAGGAGGAGAATTTGATTTAGACATATACAAACCAGAAATTGATCCTAGATATGAATCATTTAAATTACCAATAGGATCTGCAATATTTTTTCAGTCTGATGTGTGGCATAGAGTTCGTCCAGTTAATTCTGGTGTAAGAAAATCTATTGTTGCTTGGTTCTTTGGTCCCGCTTATGTCTAACTTAATAGTCAAGAAAAAGAATGAAGTATATATTACAATTGAATCTCCTGAGCAACATGTACATCATGAGCTAGCAGATTACTTTACATTTGAAGTTCCAGAAGCTAAGTTCCTAAAAAGAAATCCCAGATATAAGTACTGGGATGGAACGATTCGTTTATACTCTCCTGGAACTGGAGAATTATATCATGGGTTGATGCATCAACTACAGTTGTGGGCTCATGAACGTAGATATACTATTGAGTATGAAAAGAATGAATGGTATGGAGAAGTTTCAGAATCAAATGATTTTGTTTCGCCTGCTGGTATCAAACATTTCATGGACAAGATTACTAGGTCTGGAATTTCTCCACGTGCATATCAATATCATGCTGTTTATCAAGCTATAAAAAATAATAGGAAATTACTTCTTAGTCCAACGGGATCTGGGAAGTCTCTTATGATCTATTCCCTCGTCAGATACTATTGCGCCACCAACAAGAAGATACTTATAATCGTCCCAACTACATCCCTTGTGGAGCAGATGGTCAACGACTTCGTTGATTACGGATGGAGTGCTGAGGACTTTGTTCATAAGATATATGGCGGTAAGGATAAAAATACTGATAAGAATATTATCATATCTACGTGGCAATCAATTTACAAATTCCCTAAAAGATACTTTGATGATATTGATTGTGTTATAGGTGATGAAGCACACCTTTTTAAAAGTAAATCCTTGACTGGCATTATGACTAAGTTGCATAATGCTAAGTATAGGTTTGGATTTACTGGTACACTTGATGGTAGTAAGACTCACAAGTGGGTACT
>Ga0208408_1001502_pt1 | contig 13374 bp, 11 predicted proteins | sample ETNtaG_4_FD_185776 | JGI IMG/M metagenome (GOLD analysis project Ga0208408, IMG submission 185776) | Marine microbial and viral communities from oxygen minimum zone, Eastern Pacific Ocean - ETNP201406SV67 (SPAdes) (version 2) | ecosystem: Environmental > Aquatic > Marine > Oceanic ... | reverse complement strand
ATGATGGTTCTGATGAATTAATTAACGGGCTTTGGCCTTTTATGAAACGGGCTTTGTTTTTGTTTCTGCCCTTTTGGGTTTATCTGATTTGTTGGAGTGCTGGCCTGCCACTGTTAATTTCTGCAATTATATCTGGCTTTTCATTTTCATCTATTATTTATTTTGAGAAAAGAAAATTGAAACAGAAAATAAAGGATAATGTCAATAAGTAAAGCACCAAGGGATGATTGGGGCAGATTGTATGACTTTGGTTGATTGGTTTTCAGAATTAGTTGGTATTACTTCTCCTTCAACACTTGAAATAATTTTTATGTCATGTGCATTTTTAGGAACTGCTTTCTTTCTAATTATGATGGCTTTAATGATGTTAGGGGATATTGTTGGTGGCGTCTTTGATTCTGTTTTAGATGCTGACATCAGTCTAGACTCCGATTTATCTTTCGAATTATTCAGTATACAGGGACTAGCAGCAGCCATAATGATGTTTGGATATATGGGCATGTTTACTCTCTCAGCGACAAATACGGAAGTATATGCGGTATTAGCTGGTGGTTTAGCAGCTGTTGTATCTATGTATGGGGTTGGTTTGATGCTCAAAGGCATTTCAGATCTTCAAGTGGATGGTACAATGAAACATGAGGACGCCATAGGTCAGCGTGGTCAAGTTCATTCCCGCATACGCCCTAACGAAGCAGGCGAAGTTTCGGTTGCTGTAGATGGTACACTCCGAGTACTGACTGCGCGTGCTAAAGACAAGAAACTACACATTAAAACAGGTGAATTTATCAAAGTAATTGATGTAATTGGTTCAACATTAATTGTTGAAATATTACATGTTGGGGATGAAATTGAAAAAGAAGAGGAATGATTGATAATATGGCTGATACAGGTGTTTGGGGTTTTGGGGTAGTTTTTGCATTAATGCTAGTGTTAGCATTGATTTTTATAATGCTTGTAACACGTTACAAGCGGTGTGCATCTGATGAGATTTTAGTTGTATTCGGGCGCGTGAAAGGTGGGCGGGCGTCTCGTTGTATCCATGGTGGTGCAACGTTTGTGATTCCATTATTTCAGGATTACAAGAAACTTAGTTTGGTCCCAATGACCATTCAGATTAACTTGACAAATGCTCTCTCTCTACAGAATATTCGAATCCACGTACCTTCAACATTCACTGTAGGTATTAGCACAGACCCCCTCATTATGAACAATGCCGCAGAGCGCTTGCTTCACCTAAACAAAGGACAAATTGAGGAAATGGCTTCCGAAATTATCTTTGGTCAACTTCGTCTGACTGTTGCGTCTCTAACTATCGAGCAAATTAACCAAGACCGTGATAATTTCCTAGAGCGAATTACACTGAACGTTGGACATGAATTGCATAAGTTGGGACTTTACTTAATCAACGTGAACATCACTGATATCACTGATGACTCAGAGTACATCGAGAGTATTGGTAAGAAGGCTGCTGCTACTGCAGTTAACGCTGCAAAGGCCGACGTTGCTGTAGCAGACAGAGATGGTGCTATAGGTTCAGCAGAAGCAAACCGTACTCGTGACATCCAGGTCGCAGAGAATGAAGCCGAGGCAGAGAAAGGAAAGAAAGCTGCTCGTGCAGATCAGCGTATTTTCGTTCAGAACCAAGAATCATTGGCGATTGAAGGAGAGAACACATCCAAGGCTAGTATCGCAGAATACAATGCGACACTTGCTGAGAAGGAAGCAGAAGCAATGCGCCGTTCGGAGGTTGCCTCAAGAACAGCAGAGATGGAGATTCAAAAGGCACAATATTTGCTTGAACAAGAACGTCTCCGTGCCGAAGAGATTGTGCGTGAGGAAATTGCTAAGACTCAAATTGAGATTGCTGCAGAGGCTGAAGCTGAGCGTCAACGCCGTATTGCTGCTGGTGAAGCAGATGCAATACTTGCACGCTATACTGCAGAAGCAGAGGGTGTGCAAAAAGTCCTATCTGCCAAAGCGGCTGGTTACGAAATGTTAGTTAAAAGTGCAGGTGGTGATGCGAAAGCCGCTGCAACTTTGTTGATGGTTGAAAAGATAGATACAATGGTCAGCGCTCAAGTTGAAGCTGTCAAGAACTTGAAGATCGACAAAATCACAGTTTGGGATTCTGGCGTGGATGCTGAAGGAAAGGGAGCAACTTCCAACTTTGTTAGTAGCCTTGTTCAAACCCTACCACCAATGCATGATGTTGCTAAGATGGCGGGTGTTGAATTACCAGAATATCTTGGTTCAGTAAATGATTCTGAAGACTAATCGTAAACTCCGCCCTTTGAGAATCAGTGAAGGGCAGGGAGGGATTTGAACCCCCGTAAAATGGATTTGCAGTCCATCGCGTAACCAGGCTTTGCTACCTACCCACTAGTAAGCCACCCACTAAGGCATACTATTTCAACGCAAGGAAGAAATTGTTACATTAAGCAAGGGCAATTGGATTGCAATAAGTTCTTTCAAGGTGGCCCCCTCGGTAAAGTATCCCTTTCACCAAAATGGATGAATTTTAGGAGATGATTTGATGGTTGATATCGCTGAGCGTTTTGTTGATTTGCCAGCTGGAATCAAACCGTTTCTTGCCGCACCACCACCTGATGTGATTCGCTGGACAGTGGGTGAACCTGGATTTGATACACCTGAAGAAATTGTTGATGCTGCGATTAAATCACTGGAAGAAGGAAATACAAAATACACCAGAAGTGAAGGTTCTCTAGAATTGTGTACTAAATCGGCAGAAAGGTTGAGAGATCGTTACGGCGTTCCTGCAACTCCTGAATCTGTAATCATAACCCCTGGTGCAAAACAAGGCCTTCTGTACTCATTCATGGTGCTTTGTAATCCTGGTGATGAGGTCATTCTTCTAGCCCCTGCTTGGCCGTCATATGATATTCAATGTCGTATGTTGCAACTAACTCCTGTTCATGTACCGGTGAATAAAAATAATTTCCATCCTAATTTACAGGCAATTGAAAATGCGATTACAGATAAAACAAAAGTCATGGTTATCAATTCACCTAACAATCCAACCGGGGCAGTTTATACTCCTGAAGAAATATCTGCCCTATTGGATATAGCAATAAAACATGATTTGTGGCTAATATCTGATGAAATATACGCTCGTCTAAATTGGACTGATTGGGAACATCTATCACCTTCAAGTCTAGAAGGTGGGGGTGACAGAACTATTGTTGTAACTGGGTGGTCGAAATCATTTGCAATGACGGGATGGAGAATTGGTGTTGTTTGGGGCCCTAACGAAGTTATGCAAGCAATGGGGAAATTGCAAGCCAACGCCTGCTCACATATTCCTTCATTCTTGATGGATGCCGCGTTAGTCGCATTGGAGCCAAAAATAAATGAAGATGTTGATCGGTTCAAGGAAGCATATCTTCAGAGAAGAAAAATACTGATGGATGGAATTGAAGCAATTGATGGACTTTCAATGCCTGAACCCGAGGGCGCATTCTACGGCTTTGTCGATATATCAGGGACTGGTATGGATTCAAACACATTTGCAACTCGTGCATTAAAGGAAGCAAAAGTGCAACTAATTCCTGGTGGGTTGATTGATGGTGGTGAAGGGTTTGTGCGAATATCATATGCTTGTGATGAAGAGGCATTGAATGAAGGTTTGAAGAGAATTGGTGATTGGCTTAATTCTAAATCAAAATAAGTTGTATTTATCAACTAAGTGGGTGATGTTTACCTAGTTACAAATATATACTCAATACCATTCGTAATGGATATGAGTAGAACGATTACATGGATGATAATTACTTTGTTTGTAGCACAATTTATGGTGGTTGGAATTGGCAATATTACAACTTTAGAGAATAATGATGAAGAAAGCACTCCTTCAGAAAATGTTGATTTAGATTATATTTCGACCGAATCTAGCGATACATCGGGGCGTGATGCTCCGCATATTGATTGTGAAGATTACAATGGATTAGGGGGCCCTGTTTGGGAAAACGATGACCCTTATGATACATCAGATATCGTCGAGTATCCACCAAATACAGGGAATTATTATATTCTCAGCGAACTAAATATCACTAATATGAACACAACGATGTCACCTGTTGACAATAATTCAGCAGACCTATGGTCAGGACCGTGTACATGCGCACAAATTGCTGTGGGTGGTGTCCCCACTTGGGAATTGAATACAATCTACAATCCTTGGCAAATCGTAGCTTGGAATTCAACTTATTGGGTTGCTCAAGATGCAGGTGCACCAGTAGATGAAGAGCCTGGAAACGAAAGCACATCGGGTACATCTGTTGATTTCTGGGGCCCATGTTCTGAGAGAACACCTTGCACGGAATTTGACGGTCATGGTGGTTCTGTTTGGGATAGTACAACCTCTTATTCGATTAATGATACAGTAGAGTGGCCAGCAAACTCTGGACTATTTTGGATGAGTATAACTAGTGGACCAACTGGTGAGCCGGCTTCAAATGGTAAGTGGATTGGTCCTTGTTCATGTCTAGATATCTGGGCTGCTAGTAGTAGTTTAGTATGGGATTCAAACACTTCCTATGGTGCTGGAATGATGGTCGAATTCCCCGCTGGTTCACAAGACATATGGATGGCTATTGCACCTTCAACTACAATGGGTGTGGACCCAACATACGCTTGGGCTGATGGAAACGAATGGGAATTATGTTCTTCTGGAGAACCTGATGGCAGCCCATGTGCTGGATTGACTGTGGTTGGTGTTTGGGATTCAGCAATCGGAACTAATATCGCGACTGGTGAAATTTATGAGTATCCAGCAAATTCAGATAATCTCTACCAAGTAAATTCTGGTGGACCATTTACTAGTGTAAGTGCTCCAGATGTTGATCTTGATGTTTGGTCTCCTATTGCATGCCCATGCGAAGAAACTTGGAATGCGACGGGCCAGCCTGTTTGGGATTCAAATACCATATATCAAATAAATTCAGTAGTGGAATGGCCTGCTGGTTCAATGGACCTATGGATGGCTATTGCGCCTTCAACTACAATAGGTGTTAATCCAACCCATCAATGGGCTGATGGTAATGAATGGGAATTATGTAGTCAGAGCAATGGTAGTCCATGTGCTGGATTGACTGTGGTTGGTGTTTGGGATTCAGCAATCGGAACTAATATCGCGACTGGTGAAATTTATGAGTATCCAGCAAATTCAGATAATCTCTACCAAGTAAATTCTGGTGGACCATTTACTAGTGTAAGTGCTCCAGATGTTGATCTTGATGTTTGGTCTCCTATTGCATGCCCATGCGAAGAAACTTGGAATGCAACAGGCCAGCCTGTTTGGGATTCAATTTCTACATACCAAATACATTCAGTAGTGGAATGGCCTGCTGGTTCAATGGACCTATGGATGGCATACGCCATACAAGGGGTGGGTGAGGAACCTGGTGTCGATGCAGAATGGCGTTTGTGCCATGAGGGTAGTCCTTGCGCTGGATTGACAGTAGTGGGTGTTTGGGACACTACAATGAACGTAACATCTGGTGAAATTTATGAATACCCTGCTAATTCACATAATCTCTACCAAGTAAATCCAGGAAGTCCATTTTGGAGTGTAAGTGCTCCAGATGTTGATATGGATGTGTGGTCGCCTATTGATTGTCCGTGTAATGAAACATGGGATGCAAATGGTCAGCCCGTTTGGGATGCGACTGTTGATTATCCAGGGTTCTATGTTGTAGAATGGCCAGCCGGTTCTAGCACACTCTACATTCCTTTGGAGTCATCAGGGGTTAGTAGTGGCACAGAGCCAGGTGTTGATACGCACTGGGTTCTTTGTGAGTCAACTAGCCCGTGTGCTGGATTGACAGTGGTAGGTGTTTGGGATGCAACAATAGGAACTAATATCGCGACTGGTGAAATTTATGAGTATTCAAATAATCTCTACCAAGTAAATTCTGGTGGCCCATTTACTAGTGTAAGTGCTCCAGATATTGATCTAGATGTCTGGTCTCCAATTTCATGCCCATGCAAGGAAACATGGGCCGCTAATGGCCAACCTGTTTGGGATATTGCGATAAATTATTACGCTGGTAATTATGTTGTAGAATGGCCAGCTGGTAGCACAACATTGTATATCTCTGAAGCAGGAGGAATAACTGGTGCTGGAGAGCCGGGCGTAGATGGACATTGGATACCTTGTGACCCAACAACGCCCTATACTAGCCCATGTGCTGGTTTGACTGTGGTGGGTGTATGGGATGCAACAATAGGAACTAATATCGCGACTGGTGAAATTTATGAGTATTCAGATAATCTCTACGAAGTAAATTCTGGTGGCCCATTTACTAGTGTAAGTGCTCCAGATGTTGATCTAGATGTCTGGACACCTATTGATTGTCCATGTAAGGAAACTTGGGTAGCCAATGGCCAACCTGTTTGGGATAGTGCTAATACGGGCTATCCTGGTAATTATGTTGTAGAGTGGGGAGCAGGTACAGGTATATTGTATATCTCTGAAGGAGGAGGATTAACCAGTTCAGCGGGTGAGCCAGGTGTTGACACACATTGGACTCCTTGTGTTGAACAAACTCCAATTGTTGATGAAGAGAAGGGTAGTTGGATTCCTTCAATAGGCATCTTTGGAACTCTAATTGCGTCAAGTTTGGGATTGATTGTTGCTACTCGCCGTCGTGAAATAATTTGAAAAAATGTTTGATGGTATGTATTCTTAAACTATTGTTGAATAGTGATTCTATGCGTTTACATGTGCTGTGTGCTTTTGTTATGATGTTGGCAACTTCTTTTGCGGGTTGTATTGGTGATTCGGATATTGAACAAATTACTGATGAAATTATAGATGGTTGAGTAACATGGATTTAGTTTCAAACCTCACTGAGGGAGGTGATGGTAAAATCACTTATCTCTCTGCTAGCCCATTTGAAATCCATCACATACTCTGTAAATTAGAATCGGCACAAAGGCATCCTGTATTTGGAGAACTTATTTTTCCTGATGGGATGGCTGGTGAGTTGGTTCCTTGTATTGTGGCATGTCATGGAAGTCGTGGTTGGGCAGATCATCACCAAGACCACATAAATAATTGGTTAGGTGCTGGATTTGCAGTATTTTGTATCAATAGTTTTGATTCAAGGGAAGTTGATAGCACAGTCGAAAGCCAAATGATGGTCACATATGCAATGATGTTAAGCGATGCTTTTGAAGCACTCAAATTACTCAATACCCATCCCCTAATTGACTCTGGAAAAATTGCAATAACTGGTTGGAGTTTGGGTGGTACTGTTGCACTATATTCTGCATGGAAGCCAATTGCTGAATCATTAGCACAAAATGGTGAGAGATTTGTTGCGCATATGCCATTTTATCCGGCTGCCCATTTACGCCCAGAGGATAATAGATGGCAAGATGTACCCATCAAAATATTCCACGGAGAAATGGATGATTATACTCCACTAAGTCTTGTTCAAGGACTAATAGATGAAGTGAATAAAATTGGAGTTAGTATGGAATTAGAAATATATCCTAACTCGCACCACTCATTTGATTCAAAGGAAGAAATGAAATGGTTGCCAAATGCAATAAAATTAGATGAGCGTACTGTTCAGATAAGTCTTGAAGGGGAAATGTGGGGAGAAATAGAAGAAGGGATTAAAGTGCCCTTAAATGAACCACATGAACGTTTAGCTGCATTCAATTTGGTAAAGAATGTAGGAGCACATGTGGGTGGTAATTCTGATGCTAGAAAACGTGCGCTACAGGGTGGTACTGAATTCTTACAACATCATCTGAAATAACTTTCAAGATTGATTGGGATAATTCTACTCTGTGAATTGTGGGGTGATCAATATATTACTTCCATCACGATTTATTATTGGAATTTCTAGAGTGGACATTGATGGTAAAATGTGAACAGTGCATGCACTACCACAAGCAGGGGCGAGATAATCCTCTCCGGTATCAGTAAAAACAAATTTTAAGCCGTGGCCCGCTGGAAGAATAGCATCTATTGCTTGAAACTCCATCATCATAGTTACTTGTTGGCCAGGGAATACTGTTTGAGCATCATAACCGCCAGCATGGTAACGAATATCCATTGTAGCGTGACCTAACCTGAGCCCTGTTTCTAAGTCTTGCATTTCAACGAATACTTGCCCACCATCAAAAGTTGGGGATGCAGATAAGTGAAGTGATGCTAGCCCAGAAATGTGTAAATCTGTTCCATCGCTCAAAGCGGGGCAGTCTACAGTAACACTCTGGCCACCACCAACAACAGGTAAGCCGCCACCAACAAATAATCCTGAGTCGCTACAATCACTCATGTCTAAGACTATGCGCTCGACATCTAGGGGGGGCCATGATTCTTCGATTCTCCATTCTCCATCATTACGTTGCACCTGTGTATAAAGTGCTGGCTTTGGCCCGATATCCTTGAGATAGTATTCCATCCACTCAAACAAATCTTGAGCCCAATCCCAACGGGTCATGTTGTGAATTGCTTCACCCCCATAACCTGAATCTTGATTGTTGTGTTTGGTCCATTGATCGGGATAGTTGTGTTCCCATTGGCCAATCATTCCAGCAACTTCGTATCCATTGTCAATGTATTCTTGATACCAATTAGTTCCAGGTGGGCCGCCGAAAACTTGGTGGGGGTCAACATTCCAATCTTGAAGTCCTTGAACCCAATAGATACTGCCATTGTATTTCCCGAGTGCCTTGTCAATGTGGCTGCGCTCATCGTAGTAATTGTCCATGTAAGGGTCGGCTTCACCAAGCCCATATCGTGTTGGTCCAGCAAGGAATCCTTCAATGACATCTGCACACATATTGTCAAGATCATCGTCATCATAATCAAGAATACTACCACCATAATTGGAATGCATTACTTGACTACGCGCTTCAGCACTACCGTTTTTGTATAGAAGTGGACCTAGTGCTGTAGTTCCTGAAATAGGTACAATTGTTTTGAGGTGACTACTACCCTGGGCGGCTGCTTCCCATGCTGTGGCACCTTCGTATGATTTACCATAAATTGCAACATTGCCGTTACTCCAATTCTGTTGACCTAGCCATTCAACTGCTGTGTGTATGCTAAGTCCCTCGCCATCCCCACGATAATCAAAACATCCTGTGCTTTCTTCTGTAGCAAATACTGCTACTTGTGCAAAAGCATAGCCATGGGGAATGAAATTATCGTAGATAAATTCACCTCGACCACCACCTACAACATTCGTCGGAGATGATTCATCACCTGGTTGGCCATACGAAAAATAAGGACTGATTACTGATATTACTGGTACTTGGTCACCTTCTTCGGTATTGCTTGGCAGCCAATATGAAAGGTGTACTGTAGCTGATTGTGGACCGCCTTCCCACACACCAGTTGTATCGATATCGATGAATGCTTCTTGAACATCTAATGCGGTGTGTGGGCCTTTTTCTAGTAAGAAGGAATGGGTGTGGGATGTGTTCCACTCCAATGCATGCCTATCCCATATTGAAGGATATGTTGTCTGATCGATATTTTCTATTTTTTCATCCTTGCCGAAACAACCTGAAGACGACGTCAATAACACTATGAAGGTAAGGAGAATTGCTCGAAGTCCCCCCTTCATGGCTTTTGGGTGAGGTTATTTCGCTTGAAGTTGGTGTATTAAATAATAATATCAAAAGGTGAATTGACATTGGTAAAACATTGATTTGTTATGCCATTAATTACCCATTCATCGGGTTTTACTTCGTACGAATTCATTTTGCTAATGACTTTCCAAGCAGAATAAACTTCCAAACCTAAGGCCTGATTGAGATGTTTTGTTTTAGCACAGAATAGTAATGGTTCAATACCATGGTTAGAATGTGCAACTACACAATCAAATTCTTCTGATAATTTAGTGAATAACAAAGGTGGTAATTTGGGGCTGAGGAAAGGTACATCGCAAGGAGTTACTTGAACAGTTTGCCAGCCTTTGTCAAGAGCTTTTTCTACACTACCAATTAAACCGATAACTGGGGAGTTTTTCTTGTTGGGGATTGATGGATCAAAAGATACCTCGAAGGGTAGATTTGTGTTTTTTATTTGATAAATTTCACTTGATTTTTCCTCAATTGTGATTGAATTTGTAATTTGTTGCCATTGTTCTTGATTTTTTAGGGAAAGGATTGCAGATTGAATACCAGACTTTGACAATGATTCGATTACTAATTGAAGCATTTTCTTCCCATTTATTTCTACTAGTGATTTGGGTTCACCCATTCTGCTAGATGTACCGCCGGCCAATATTATTGCACCTGATGCTACTGGATTATCCATTTATTCAACCTCAGCAATTCGGTTGATTGCGTGTTCTAATTCCTGCATCAAACTATTTGCCCTATCAAGAATTGCTAAACGGTCACGTTTAGTTCGAGCTTGGGGCAACCATTCAAGCAATTTTTTCACATCTTTTGCATCTCTTTCAAGCAAATATTGTAGTGCTGCTAGAGCGATTGGATCCTCGGGCTCTAGAAAGCGCATGTGAGTCCGTAGGTGGTCTAACTCATGTTAATTGCGGAATAGATGTTAGACATCAGCGCTTAGTTAAGATAGAATCAAACATCCCACCGACCTTATCAATTACTGAAGTCAACTCACCTCTTACTTTTTCAAGTAACTTGGGCTCAACGCTTTCTTCAAGAGAGGCCTTTACTAATTCAATCGCTCGTTCGTGCTCTTCATCTGTTATCTTTAAGCAAGAACGAAGCATTGCAATCACAGCCATTTCATCGTTACTAAGTGATGCATTCATGAAAGCGCCTTCAAACATATCACGATAGATTTGAATTCGCTCGTTCCGACCAATTACTCGGCCACCATCAACAACTTCGCCTTCTAATACTAATTTGTATATTTCACCTGGTTGAGATTTTAATTCCTCGCCGGACTTGAAAAGTAATATTGCAAGTTGGGTTGCAAGGCGTTGTTCTTCTCTAGTAAGAATACCGTCGCTTAGTAATATCTGGGTCACAGCAGCATAAACTCCGCGAGTCCTGACTGGGTCTCCACCTTCGGGCACAATAACACCACACCTGCTTCGCCTTTTCACCTTGTCTTTGGTGCCGGTGGGTTCTTGAAGGGACCCTAACTCGGCTATTTTACAGGTTCACCTGTCCAACTCACCAGGCGCATAGGCGCTTGATTCAGAGAAAACCGGCCCTAGTGAAGGGTTCAGGTAAGCCTAAGGAATGAGAAAAATGAAAGAATCTGCAAATGCAAAATACATGATTCGTGTGGGTGTCAAACTTGACGGCCAAGCGAGAAGAAAAGACATAATTGGTGCTATTTTTGGTCAAACAGAGGGGTTAATGCCTGATGCTTTGGACTTAAGAAAATTACAGCGATCCGGAAGAATTGGTCACATTGATGTTAATTTAGATGACAAGAAAGGGAAAGTTAGTGGAGTTATTGAAATTCCTTCATCTCTTGAAAATGTGGAAAGTGCAATCATTGGGGCTGCTCTTGAAACAATAGAAAGGATTGGGCCGGCCGCTTCAAGATTAGAAGTAATTGAAATTAGTAATATCAGATCATCAAAGAGGAATTTGATGGTTGACCGTGCTAAGGATTTGTTGCTTGACATTGTACGTCAGCGAGATACCGATGCAACTGGTTTGATTGATGAAGTGCGAAGTGTGTTGACAACTAGTGAAGTTACAACATACAAAAACACTGGAATGACGTGTGGTCCAAATGTGGAAGGTTCTGATGCATTGATTATTGTCGAAGGGCGTAATGATGTGATGAACTTGGCATCTTGTGGCATAAAAAATGTCATCGCGGTTATGGGGGCAGGAGTGGATGAATCACTTACTGAACTAGTAAAAACAAAATCAATGGTTAAGGCATTTCTTGATGGTGACCGCGGCGGTCGCATGATTGCTCTAGAATTATCTGGAGTGTTAGGTGATAAATTAACTCATATCGCCTTTGCACCTGATGGTAGAGAAGTTGAACATCTAGAGAAGAAGTTGATTGGGAAACACCTGGGTCAAGCTGAACCTGCAAAGAAAGCGATTTCTAAGATTCAGGCATCTGAAGGTGAAATTAAAGAAGACCCATTTGCTGATGCTGTTGAAGCTTCAGATGAAGTTAAAGAATGGGCCGGTAATATGCCTAAGAAAGCAAATCAAGCAGTTTTTATTCTTGAAGATGGGTCTGCTACAGAACCAATGGCTGCAAAAGACATAGTTGCTAAAGCCGGTGAAGTTGAAGGTATTCAAGCAGTAATAATCAAGAGCACTGGGACTGATACACTCATGGAAAAAGTTAGTGAAAGTGGAATTGGTGTTGTTATTGTGCCAAAAACAAAAGTTGGTGCACCAAATGGTGTGACGGTTCATGCTACTGATGATTTTTGAAGTGAATTCGAAAGGAAATTACTCATAAGTAGAATCATTCAGTGGGATTCTCATGCAAGGTGTTCAACCACCACAAAATGTTGCTCCTGCGGCACCCGCTCCTGCGGCACCTATTGCGCCAGCGCCTGTTGCCCCGGCACCAGTTGCGCCTGCTGCGCCATTACAGATAACAGGGGGCAATAATGGTCAAAAAATTGGCCAGTGGATTAATTTTGGATTAGTGTGTTTAGCATTAATTATGGTATCAATTAGCATATTTAGTGATTCTTGGACTGTTCAAAAACAAGAATTTCTAGGTAGTGAAATGGAAGCACGTATGGGTTTAGATGACATCCGCACTGAAACTTGTGATCCTGATGGAGATTGTGAAACTGAAGAAGAAGATATTGGTGAACAATATGAAAACTGTAGCAAGGATATAAAAGAATTCGAAGATGATGGGGGGAGTGGAGATTATCTAGATATTTTGAAAGAATCTTGTGATGCAATAGGTAGTCAAAAGACCGCTGGATTGATTGGGACTATCGCATTTTCTGGTGCAATTTTATTGCTCTTAGCCGCAGGGGTTTTGTTGCTTCTAGGCGTGCTTGGAAAAAATTTACCATTCGTTAATTATTCGCCAATCTTACCTGGGATTCTAATATTTGTAGGATTTGCTTTGTGGCGACTTCTTCTTCCAGACTTCAATGGCGATTATGGTTGGGCTGCTAAATTTACAATGTTTTCAGGTGTTTTAGCTTGTTATGTTGGTGCAAACCCTGCATTAGAGAAAATACATGCATCTAATGGCTTGGCTTCTTTCTTTTCAGATAAGAAATTGGAGTTGCTTTCAAAATTAAATCTAGTTTGGTTTGGTTTGACTGTTTTTGGTTTGCTATTATTATTTTTCATTCCAATAATTGGATTGCCAGTAATGCTCTTTGGATTATTATTTTCTTTCATTAATTTTGCAGATCCAAAATTATTTAGTGAACATACTGAACATGG
>Ga0208408_1001499_pt1 | contig 13380 bp, 17 predicted proteins | sample ETNtaG_4_FD_185776 | JGI IMG/M metagenome (GOLD analysis project Ga0208408, IMG submission 185776) | Marine microbial and viral communities from oxygen minimum zone, Eastern Pacific Ocean - ETNP201406SV67 (SPAdes) (version 2) | ecosystem: Environmental > Aquatic > Marine > Oceanic ... | reverse complement strand
TAATGTTAAGTATACAGTTGTGCGTCATCCCATGCCTTATGGAAATTTAGAAATGCAAAGAGTTCAAGTTTATAACGATCTTGAAGATTTGGATCGTTACGAAGCAACGATTGAAGAACGTGAAGAATATGAAAAACATTTGGTTAAAGGTAGGACCGTTATTGCAGGAATTGAATATTCTGAAATTCTAAAAGCAGCAGAATTGCGTTCTGAAATAATTCTATGGGATGGAGGAAATAACGACTTTCCATTTTTCAAACCGGATTTACATATAACGATTGTTGATCCACTAAGAGAAAATCACGAACTGCTCTATTATCCTGGACTTACAAATCTAATGACTGCAGATATTGTCGTAATTAACAAAGAAAACACAGCAACAAAGGAACAAATTAACAACGCAATTGAAAATATCAAAATAATGAATCCGAAAGCAAAAATTGTACACACAGAATCAATTATTCAACTAAATAAAAAAATAAAAGCAAGAACAAAGGCAATTATTATAGAAGACGGACCAACGACCACTCACGGAGGAATGACTTACGGTGCCGGGTATTTAGCTGCAAAAAAGGCTAAGTTAAAAATTATTGATCCAAGACCTTATGCGGTTGGTTCAATAAAGAAAACTCTACAAAAATATCCTAACGTAAAAGAAATTGTTCCAGCAATGGGTTACTTTCCTAAACAACTCATGGAACTAAAACAAACTATTGAACACTCTCATGCAGATATTGCAATAATAGGAACTCCAATTGATTTGTCAGGACTTTTACACTTAAACATTCCAAGCGCAAGAGCAGAATATTTCATAAAGGAAAAAGGAACTGCGCTCAAAAAAGAAATTCTAAAATTTGCAAGAAAGATTTAACTCAAAATTTATATAGTTCTGAGACTATTTTCTACTATGCTTGCCACAGTAAATTTAGTTTACGCATTAATTATTGGTATGGCTCACTTTGTGAGTGACAAAGTCGCAGAGCACAAACATTATCGAAAAGAGTTGCGTTCGTTCGCAGCAGGATTATCAATTGCTTATCTGCTATTGTATCTTCTTCCAGAAATTTATGGAGGAATAAAAGAATTTGAAAGAACTCTTTTCTTATTCGTATTACTGGGAGCAATGGCATTCCATGTTGTTGAGAAGTATATTTACCAACACGAAAGCCGAGACAAAAGAATCTTTGATCTTAGAGTATTGCATTCGGTTGCATTTCTGGTTTATCATATTATAATTGGTATTGCTCTCGTATCAATAACTGCTGTTAGTAACATTGGAGGAATATTATTCTTTATTCCAATTTTATTCTACACTCTCGCAAGCCAAGTCTCACTTTCTAATTTACACGCACACGTAACTGAAAAATTATTTTTAAGAATGCTACTTTCGGGTTCAACATTATTCGGAGTTATTTTTGCATCAATAGTTTCAGTATCCCAAACGCTTCACTACTCTTTGCTGGCTTTCATCGCAGGAGCATTACTCTATAATGTAATGGTTGAAGTTGTTCCAAAAGAAAAAGAAGGAGATATTTTATTCTTCATATTTGGTTCAATATCTTATATAATTTTAATTTTCTTACTGGGTGGCTTCTAAGAAATTATTCTATGGACAACTGCACCGCTTGCTAATAATCCAAGACCGCCGAAGATTACAAACATTGGTAATTGTAGAAGTAAAAACAGAGAGGAAACTAAACCTAATACTGCCGGAACTGGAACTTTCTTAATCGCAAACGGAACTCTGAAACCTTTAGTGTAAGGTTTTCGTTCTTTAACTCTCATAAAAATTAATGCAGCATTAACCAAAATAAATGTAGCAAACACAGCAAAATTTGTAATCTCAGCAACAGTTCCAATTTTTCCAATCAAACTAAAGCAAATTGCAACTGCGGCAGTAAATATGACTGCAATGTATGGTGTCTTTCTCCATGTTGAAACTTTGGATAGTTTGTTTAACTTCGTATAGTTCTTACAAATTCCATATATCTGTCTTGAAGCTCCAATCAAAATTATAAGAATAGTATTTCCAGTTGAAAACAATGCTATAATTGACAAAGCAAGGAAAGCATGTGCACCTAACGCAACCGCCGCAACATCAGCAAGAGGTGCAGTTGAAGTAGCAAGTTTATCCCAGCTTAATATACTAACTGCGGAAATTGCAACTAAAATATAAATCACTGTAGATATTAAGATTGAAAGAAGTATTGCACGAGGAACTGTTTTCTTCGGAGTTCTTGTTTCCTCTGCCAACTTTACAATTGTTTCAAATCCAATAAATGCAAAAAATACTAATGCAGCCGCAGAAATAACTCCTTCAAATCCGTTCGGCATTTCCATATAATTTACTGATCCAATTTTTCCAAGTCCTATATAAATTATAAATAGAAGTCCAAAAGTTTCAAGAAAGGTGAACAAAATATTCAACCAAGCAGCTTGTTTAATTCCCCAATAACTAATGAATGAAAAAACAACAATCGTAGCTATAGCAATTGCTACAATTCCGAAATCTAAAGATGAAAACAACCGAGCAAAATATCCTGCAAAACCTAGCGCCACTGCTGCGGCAGAAATCAATAAAGTAAAAACCATCATCCATCCGACAATAAATCCCCATCTCTCTGAAACCGTTCTCTTAACATAATCATATTCTCCCGAGTCATCAGAAAATCTAGAACTAAATTCAGCATAACTCAATCCGGTGAAAATTGCAACAATTGAAGCAATAGCAAAACTCATCCACACCGCGTTTCCAGCAATTCCTGTTGCTGCCCCAATCAAAACATAAATTCCGGCACCGAGAATAATCCCAACGCCCATCAGCGTTGTTTCAAATAAACCAAGTTCTCGTTTCAGTGCTGGCATAAATTAACATTGCTTCAGAATAATATAAGTCTTTATGCGACTTTCAAACCGTCAATTCTGACAGTTGGAAGCTCGACAGCAGTTGGAACCGCAGGGTTAAGTATTCGTTCTTTTGTATTAGAACTATCTGAGAATCCTGACAAAATATTCAACATATCATCAGAAATCTTAACTTGTCTAACTGAACCAATTACATGACCTTTGTCAATAACAAATGCCGCATCTTTTGATTTTAGATCTAATTTACCTTTCGTTCGCTTTGCATTTCTGAAATTAGTAATCAACAAACCTTTATCTACGCCAGAAATAATTTTAGCTCTAGAGCGCTTTCCAATCGGAACGACAAAATTCAAAGGGTTGTGGACAACGTTTTTCAAAACACCTGAAGAAATTATTTCAGTAGCCCGAGTTGGATGACCATAACCATCAAATGGAGCTGAACCCATTCCGCCTCGAAGATTTCCAACATCATACATAGTTAGACCTTCGCTTCCGACAGATTTACCTACTCGTCGCTTCAAGAAATTATGAGCATGACCAAATTCATTAATAATATATGAAAATGCAAGAGGATCGAGAACTAAAGAATAGTCTCCGGGTTTAAATCTCTCAGGACTAACTGATTGTTTAGCAAGATCTAATATATCTGCAATCTTTTGCCGGTAATTGAAGTCTCCTAAATTTGATGAGGAGATCACTTTAGTAGCTGAAGCATCATTGACAACTGCGCGCATAGACATACTTAATTTTGACGTATCATAATCAAAGTCTGCTCCTTCCGACGTCACAAGTCTAATATTTGAAGCACCATGAGTAAATGTTCCGTCAATCTTGTCAGCACCACGCTGGAACGCCAAATCAATTGCATCATTAAGCAGAGTGGTTCCATCAAAATCATTCAAATTAGAATCATGACGATTACTAACCTTACGATATTTTGGTGAAGGTAAAACTCCTTTGAAATTTGGGTCCTTCTTCAAACCTTTGGTTAGCGTTTTAATTTGAGCGTCGAGATCGCCCTTGAGATTGAAATCTAAAATCTTTATTTTAGCACCCTTACTATATATTGCTCGAAGAGAATCTCGAGAATTTCTTCTTGAGGTAACCTTAGTATCTTTGAATTTCAGAACAACATCCTTACCAAATTCTGAAATTAGAGCAAAATCTCCCTTTTGCTTGGAAAGTTTTCCAGCAATGTAATCCTGAGATTCATGAAAAGACATACATTGCGTGTGGAGTAAAATATATATAAGTTCCCATTACTGAGTGAGAACAAACTTATTTATTTAAACAGACACATTAATCATATGCTCAACTTAACTATACGTGGCAATATTCGACCTGAGTTCGTAAAGGCAGCATTATTTGACATATATCTGAAATGGAGGATTCCTGGAAATATTGAAGAACTTCTGGTAATCGATAATCCAAAATATTTCAAAGAAATTGAAAAAAGAATTCCTTTAAATTTAAGACAGGAATTCAGAGAAACTTATTTTGATGATCCAACTTCAATGTCAATAACTGCGGGGAAATTTGACTTGATAATTATAAGCATAAGTTCAACTACTGAAAAATATCTAAGAAATAATTCTAAAGCTTTACAAGGAGTTATGTCGCATGAATTAATGCACGTGGTTCAAAGACGAAGAGGGCTAGATAGAAAAGTTCGAGCAGACGCCATTCGTGCATACAAAGAATTTACTCCAAAATTAAAAAAACTCTATAAGTATATGAACGAAACTCATGTTAATCAAATCTTCGCAGAAGTTGGAAGACAAGCAAACTTTGTATTAAAAGATCTATACGCAAATGATGAAATAATTGAGCTGGGTTTGGGTGATGGAATTCTGGCAGACTATTCAAATTACTATGTCATAAAGGGAAAAGTATTATCTACTGTGAGTTATGTAAAATCTGGACATAAAAAGATTAGGAAAAAACCAGGCAAGGATATTTATGATTCAGTAAATTATATTCTTGGTTTGATGCCAGTAATCGTACCTTTTGAACGTTGGTATATAAAAGATAAAAACCGTGCAACAAGAGCCATGTTAAATTATATTTCTGCAAACTATGAATCAAGGATGAAACATTTATCAAAAGAAATGGCTCCAGTCATAACTTATTCAATAAAAAATCTAAGAGACACTTCAACCTTCAGAAAATCCTATTTCAAGAAAATATTTCAAGTAACTGAAAAATTAATTCGAGAATCACCAGAGTATGAATTCAAACGACAATAAATTTATTAATGAACTTATACATCAATCATAATGGCAGACGAAAAAGTTACAATCTACACAACCAACATATGTCCTTGGTGTATAAAGGCTAAAGAATTCTTTAAAGAAAATAAAATTTCATACAAAGAGAAAAATGTTCAAGAGAATCCAAAATTGGCAAACGAATTATTGGAAAAATCAGGTCAAATGGGTGTTCCAGTAATTACAATTGGTGACTCAGTAATAATTGGTTTCAACAAAGAGCGAATAAAGAAAGCACTCAAATTATAATCATGTCAGTAAATCCTTTCATTCAAGCGCAAAAGCAATTTGATTGGGTAGCGAATCAGCTCAATCTTGATAAAGAATTAAGAAAGAGTTTGAGATATCCTCAGAATTTTATACAATTTACAATTAGAATTCGCGGAGATAATGGAAGAATTAAAAGTTTTCCTGCGTTTCGTTCTCAATACAATAATGCTCTTGGACCTTACAAGGGTGGAATCAGATTTCACCCAGATGAAACAGCCGATACGGTTCGAGCACTTTCTGCTTGGATGACTTGGAAGTGTGCACTAACGGGTTTACCGTTGGGTGGCGGAAAGGGTGGAGTAATTTGTAATCCAAAAGAACTTTCTGAAAATGAACTTAAAAAAATAAGTCAAACTTATGCTAAGAAGTTAGCAAAACATCTCGGACCTTGGAAAGATATTCCGGCCCCCGATGTTTACACCAATGCTCAAACAATGGCATGGATGTTGGAAGCTTATGAAAAACAAACAAAACAATCTGCACCTGGAGCGTTCACTGGGAAACCTGTTGAACTTGGTGGACACGAGGGACGAAATGAAGCTACCGGACTTGGAGTAGTAATTACAACTCGTGAAGCAATGAAACATCTCAAAATCAATCCTAAAAAAGCAACTGCAATAATTCAAGGATTTGGAAACGTTGGAAAGTATGCAGCAAAACACTTTGAAAAACTTGGAGTAAAAATTATTGGATACTCTGATTCAACCGGAGGAATATTTAATTCTAGAGGAATTAAATTCGAAGACGCACTTAAATATAAAACTGAGCATAAAACTCTCAAAGATTTCCCAAATACAAAGGCACTAACTAATAATCAATTGTTGGAACAAAAATGTGATATCTTGGTTCCTGCAGCTTTGGAAAACGTAATAACAAAATCTAACGCACATCACATTCAAGCAAAAATTATTGCTGAGGGCGCAAATGGACCAACAACAGTTCAGGCAGATGACCTTCTATACAAAGATAGTGTATTTGTAATTCCTGATTTCTTGTGTAATGCGGGCGGTGTTGTTGGAAGTTATTTTGAATGGGCTCAAAACAATTCTGGAGCTCACTGGACCTTAAAAAAATACAATGCTCAACTTGATGAAGTTCTAACAAATGCATTCCATACAGTTCTTGACACTTTTGAAACTGAACACAAAATAAATATGCGACAGGCAGCATACTTGGTTGCAGTCAAAAAAGTCGCAGACGCAATGAAACTCAGAGGAAGAGTTTAAAACTTTCACAACAAACTCTGAATCATGTCAAAAACATATTCTCCGAAAGAAAGCTTTTTTCACTACATTAATCACGATTGGCTTAATAATACCAAAATACCTGATGATGAAGTTGAGTGGGGAGTCCATAACATGTTACGAAAAAACACTCAAAAGATGTTAATTAAAGATATGAAAAATATCAAAGATAAGAAACTTGGATTATGGTGGGCTCAAGCGAGAGATATGAAAAAACGAAATCGGTTGGGATTAGAACCAATCAGATCTCTGCTAAATCTTATTGATAAAATTCAAACACGTGAAGAATTATGGAAAGTTGTTGCACAATTACACAAAAACGGGATTGGACCTTTCTTTATGGTTGATGCTGAATCAGATTATAAGAACCCAAATATTAATATTGCACATTTCGATCAAGGAGGATTGGGACTTCCAAACAGAGATTATTATTTGGACAACGATAAGGAAAAAATAAGGAAAAAATATTTGATATTTTTAGAGCGGATATTTGAATACGGATTTCCTGGAAATTCTCCAAAACTTCAAGCTAAAGAAGTTCTTGAGTTTGAAACAAAACTTGCAAAAAGGCATTTAGATAAAGAACTTAGAAGGGAACCAAAAAGAGTATATAATCCGATTATCGCAAAAAAATTAACAAAGTGGAAAACTTATTTTAGTAGTATTAATCTTGATAAAAATAAAAAAATAAACATTGAACATCCACCTTACTTCTCATTCTTAGAAAAAATTAATGTAAATTCTGAAGTTATATCATATCTTAGACTACATACAATTTTGTCATTTACGAATTGCTCAAGTCAGAATATTTATGATATTGCCTTTGACTTTTACGCCAAGGAATTAAGTGGTGCAAAAAAACAAAAATCACTTGAAGAACGGAACATAATTTTGACAGGAAGTTATTTGGGTGAATTGCTTGGAAAAGAATATGTTTCAAAACATTTCAGTCATGAAAACAAAAAAGAAGTTGAAAAATTGGTGGGCGAACTTAAGACCTCATTACACAAAATCTTAACTGACTTAGAATGGATGTCTGCTGAAACAAAAAAAGAAGCTTTCGAAAAACTAAAGGGAATGGGCGTAAAAATTGGTTACACTGACAAATGGAAAAATTATTCAAAACTCAACCTTGAAGATGATAACTTAATCAATAATGCAATTAGAATTAATAAATTTGAGTGGAATCAAATGGCAAAAAAACTTAACAAGAAAATTGACAAGACTCAGTGGTGGATGCATCCTTATGAAATAAATGCCTATTATCATCCTCTTCGAAATGAAATTGTATTCCCCGCCGGAATACTTCAATATCCTTTCTACCAACCAGGTAATGATGCACTTAATTATGGTGCAATTGGAAGCGTAATCGGACACGAAATTACTCATGGTTTTGATGACAGTGGAAGGAAATTTGATTCAAAAGGAAAACTTAGAGATTGGTGGACAAGTAACGATGCAAAAAAATACAATAGTGAAGCTGAAAAAATTATCAAACAATATTCAGATTTCAAGTTATATGGAAAAAATGTAAATGGTAAATTTACACAAGGTGAAAACATTGCAGACGTGGGTGGAATAAAAATGTCTTATTATGCTTTCTTAAATTCTGGAAAAAGAAATATAGTTGATAAGAAAAATTTCTTCAAATCATATGCAGTTTCATGGAAAAGTAAATCAACAAAAGAATTAATGATTCGACGAATTGCAACAGACCCTCATTCTCCAGCAGTATTTAGAGTTGATGGAGTAGTTTCAAATCTAACTGAATTTTACGATCTATATGACCTCAAACCTGAAGACAAACTATTCAATAAAGAACGAGTAAATATCTGGTAATCCAAGAAACTATTATAAATCCAAACCGCAACAACTCCCAATGAAGTATGATGTAATTATTATTGGTGGTGGTGCGGCAGGACTTGGAGCTGCATTATATTCTACACGTTACAATTTAAAGACTTTAATCATAGCAAAAGAATTTGGAGGAACGGGGAACATTGCTCACAAAGTTGACAACTGGATTGGTGAGCCAGGAATAAGTGGAATGGATTTGATGAACAAATTCATAAAACATATTGATGAATACAAAGTTCCAAAGGTTGAAGAAGAAGTTACAAATATTTCTAAAATGTCAGATGGTTCATTTTCAGTAAAAGCTGACAAAACTTATCACGGAAAAACTATAATTTATGCACTTGGAATGAAACACAGAGAACTTGGAATTCCTGGTGAAAAAGAATTCTCAGGAAAAGGAGTTCATTATTGTTATACTTGTGACGGTCCGCTTTATGCAAAGAAAAATATCGCAGTAATTGGTGGTGGAGATGCAGCAGGACTTGGAAGTCTATTCTTGTCTGAATATGGAAAACAAGTTTACAATTTAGTCAGAAAACCAGCTATGCGTGCAGAACCAATTACTCAGGATCAAATGAAGGCTAATAAGAAAATTAAAATTATGCTTGAAAACGAAGCAGTAGAATTCTACGGTGAGAAAATGCTTCAAGGAATAAAACTAAAAAATGGTAGAAAACTTAAAGTCGATGCGGCATTCATTGAAATTGGTCATATTCCTCTAAATGACTTAGCAAAAAAGGTGAGAGTGAAGGTAAACGCTCACGGATTCATTCCAGTTGACAATACTCAGAAAACTAACATCAAAGGTTTCTGTGCTGCGGGAGATATTACAACTAGACACACTCTAAAACAATTCATTACAAGCGCAGCAGAAGGTTCAGTTGCAGCAGAATCAGTTTACAATTTTATAAAAAACAATAAGTGGTAAATTTGTCACTTGCTAATTATATTAGATTCTTTTCTTAATTCTATATGGAACTTAGTGAAAAGAAGATTGAACAGTTGCTTCGGCAGCCAATAATCGAATCTCGAGTTACTAAGAGTAAAGATGGAAAATGGGTAATTCATAGAACAACTATGACTGACATCAAACCTGTAAAATATCTCGAGGCGGTTATGAACGGAATAGTTTCGGTAGAGTAAACACTCTTCCGACAACTTCTGTTTTGGTAATGGACACATCCTTATTGGGGTGTTCATTATCACCTTTTAAGAAAATTTTATCCCCTTTAATTTTATGAATGCGTTTAATTTTGAAAGAGCCTTTATGTTTGGCAACAACTAATTTGCCTTCCTTTAATTTGAAAAATTTTAAAACAAATATAAGATCTCCAGAATAAAGTCGAGGTTCCATACTCGAGTGCTTAACTCTATACAACATATTGCGAATACGGGCCAAACTTTAAAAACAAAACTAAATGACTTGATTATTCTACCGCATCATTCGGATAACAAACATATCTTGGCTTCAACGCCTCAATTAATTCCTCATCAGTATAATCATCAAGATTTTTACAATCTTCGCACTCAGGACAAGGTATTGACTCTGGACATACAATATCTGGACATTCTGGAACGCTTGGAATTTCAATAGTTACTGGTTCAGGAATAATTACTGAGTCTACGCCCATTCCATGACCGACAACTCCTCCTACTGCACCAACAATAAGTAAAGCAGACAGAGCTTTTCCAGGTAAAAAATTCATAGCAAAATCTATAATTTCAATGAGTCCAAAAAACGTTCTTTCATCTCTTCTCTTCTGTTTAGAACTTTTGGCCATGAAAAAATAACAAGTTCCAGATATATAAAATTTCGCAAACTCACAATGTTTTAATATCTTCTCAAACATAAAAATATATGGTGGCTCCTAAGAAAAAGAAAGATTTGATGGAAGAGATTAACAAAACTCTCAAATCATACAGAAAAGGAACGCCAGATCAAACCGCAGAACAGGAAGAATAGTTTGCCATTTCAAAAACCTTAAAAGACTCTGAGATACTTTTATACATGGCCAAATACCGCATTGAAATCGACCTTGAAAAATGCATTGGAGCATTTACTTGTGTTGATGTTTATCCCGAACTTTGGGAACAAGGTAACGATGGAAAGGCACATATAATTGCTGAAGGCGTGGTCAAAGAAGATGGCCAAGAATATGTAGAACTCAATGACAAACTCATTGATGTTGAAAACGCAATACAATCACAAAATGTTTGTCCAGTGCAAGCAATCAAAATAACAAAACTGAAATGAAAACTGAAACAAAACAACTAGTTACAAAAGATATGACTATAGGTGATATTCTCAAAAACCATCCTGAAGCTGTAGAAATTATGCTATCTTATGGTCTTCATTGTGTTGGATGTCAGGTTCAATTTCATGAAACTTTAGAAGGTGGATGTCTTGGACACGGTTTTGAAGAGAAAAAAATCGACGAACTTGTCAAAGATATTAACACCGCAATTACTGAAGTTCCAGAGGGAAAAGAATTTTACGCAACTCCAAAGGCTGCTGAAAAATTAAAAGAAATGGCTGAAAAAGAAAACAAACCAGCAGTTCTGAGAATTGATGTTGTAGCCGGCGGATGTGCAGGATTCAAATACAATTTAGATTTTGATGAGGAAAAACAGTCTGACGTTCGAATTGAATCACAAGGTATTATTTTCGTAATGAATAAAGAGTCTGAAAAGCTAGCAAAAGGTGCAAAAATCGATTATTTAGACACTTTAAATGAAAGCGGATTCAGAATATCAAATCCAAACTCAGAAGAGTCTTGTGGATGCGGGAAAAGTTTCAATTAAACATTAAGCTTTTAAAGGCCTCAAAAAAGATAAAGATATGTTAAGTACTAAAGAACTTGCAGACATCCTTCTTACGGAGGAACTTGAAGAAATCTATGAGTCAGATAGAAAAATTTTGAAACATATAGATGCAGATTTACAAGATTATTTGAACGAAATTGATGATCATTTTCTAGATGACGAAAAGAATAATACTTATTTCAATATTGGATTTTTATATTCAGCAAATTGTGACTCTTCAATTGATATTGAAAAATTTTACAATATGATTACAGAACTCAAAGATGAAAATTTAATTAGTTTAGAAAATCATAATAATTTTTTATATGGATTTGAAAAACATCAAAACGAATTCTACAAATCACCAACCGAATCATACAGTAAATCAGAATTAGCTGCATTTTATGTTGAAAGAGCATTAATTACAAAATACTGTACTGATAACATAAATTCATTAAGCGCATAGAAACTATTTTATATCACGCATGAAAATAGAAATCATGGCGTGGAAAGAAGGTATTGAAATTAAAGTTCAAGCTAAGAAAGTTGAACGTTTAATTGCAGTGGATAATTTAGCTGAAAAACTTGCTCAAGACTCAAATATTGATCATGTAGTTAAAATTGGAACTGATCGAGTACGGGCAGTTGCTTCTCTATCTCAAGCTCAAAAAAAAATAGATAGTGTAATGGAAGAGGAAAGTATGAAAAAATCACAATTTGTTATAAAAACTACAAAAATTAGAGTTTGATTTTTTGAATTTAATGATGCCAAAACCTTTTTAATTCTAATTAGAAACTATGTACCATGGTTAACATGTGGCACGACGTTGGATATGGAAAAAAGGCCCCAGACGAAGTCAACGTAATTATCGAGATACCTGCAGGAAGCAGAGATAAATATGAGCTCGACAAAGAAACAGGATTAATTATGCTTGACAGAGTTCTAGAAGTATCAATGGCTTATCCAGGAAACTACGGATTTATCCCAATGACTCTTTGTGATGACAAGGATCCGCTTGATGTAATAATTTTAACTCATTCTCCAATTCATCCTGGTGTTCTTGTAAAAGCAAGACCTGTTGGAGTTCTAGATATGGTTGATAGTGGGGAGTCTGATGAGAAAATATTGGCGGTTCCAGCACACGATCCCCGATTTGATCAAATAAATGATTTGAAAGACGTACCAAAAGCATTCTTGGATGAGATCCATCATTTCTTTGATAGATACAAGGATTTGAGAAAAGGAACAGTTCAGCTTGGAAAATGGGGAAACGCAAAGTTAGCGAAAAAGGTGATCAATGAGTCAATTAAGTTGTATGATAAAGAGTTCAAATAAATTTTTAAGTTCTTAGTACAAACATCTCTATGGCAAAAACTCCTGTAATTCAACTAGAAAATGTTTCTAAGATATATGGTAGAGGAAGAGCTGCAATTCACGCAAACAAAAACATAAACTTAACTATAAACAAAAATGAATTCGTAGTAATTGTTGGTCCTAGCGGTTCAGGAAAATCAACACTTCTAAATTTAATGGGTTCGTTAGACTATCCAAGCAAAGGAATAATCAAACTAGATGGACAAAATATTGCGCACCTCGATGAAAGCGAACTAGCACAAATTCGAGGACGAAAAATAGGATTTGTTTTTCAATCATTTAACTTAATTCAATCAATGACTGCATTAGAAAATGTAATGCTCCCTCTTACTTTTCAAAACCTGTCTGGTGAAGAGAAAAGAAAACGAGCAGAGGAGATTCTAACAACTGTAGGACTAAAGGCCAGAATGACTCATCTTCCTGGCGAACTTTCAGGTGGAGAAAATCAGCGAGTTGCAATTGCTCGAGCACTTGCAAATAATCCTGAAGTAGTTATCGCAGACGAACCCACTGGGAATCTTGACCAGGCAACAGGTAAAAAAATAATGGACCTTCTGTTGAATATTTACAAAAAAGAAGGAAAAACAGTAATTATTGTTACTCATGATAGAGAATTGGTTCGACTCACCAAGAGTGAAAAAGTTTATAAAATTGTAGATGGAGAATTGGTATAATGAGAAAGCTTATTTCAATTTTACTG
>Ga0208408_1001494_pt1 | contig 13412 bp, 14 predicted proteins | sample ETNtaG_4_FD_185776 | JGI IMG/M metagenome (GOLD analysis project Ga0208408, IMG submission 185776) | Marine microbial and viral communities from oxygen minimum zone, Eastern Pacific Ocean - ETNP201406SV67 (SPAdes) (version 2) | ecosystem: Environmental > Aquatic > Marine > Oceanic ... | reverse complement strand
AACAAAGAGGCCAAGACAATAGAACATAAAAAATTCAGTAATATTACAGACCACCTAAGAAAAAATGATTTATTGATCTTAAACAACACTAAGGTTTTTCCTGCTAGACTTTTTGCTACAAAAGATCGTACGGATGCTAAAGTAGAAGTATTTCTACTTAGAGAACTAGCACAAAATCTTTGGGAAGTTATGGTCAGACCGGCAAGGAAAGTCAGAATTGGCAATAAGCTGGTTTTCACCCCAAAGCTTATGTGTGATGTTATTGATAATACGGTATCTGGTGGTAGGGTGGTTCGTTTTGAATCAGAAAACCAAGCAGAACTACATGATATAATTGATCGAATAGGCACCTCCCCACTTCCGCCTTATATAACAAGGGATCCAGAGCCAAGTGATAAGAAAAGATACCAGACAGTCTATGCCACTGAACGAGGTGCCGTTGCAGCTCCTACAGCTGGTCTTCATTTTACTAATGGATTAATAAATAGGCTTGAAAAGAAGGGTGTGAAAATAGAATATATTACTTTGCATATTGGTTTAGGGACATTTAGGCCTGTTCAGGTAGAAGATTTAAATAGGCATCAGATGGACTCTGAATATTTTGAAGTTTCTACAAAAACAGCTATGGCAATTAATGAAGCAAGGAAAAAACATAGAAAAATTGTTGCTGTTGGGACATCCACGATCAGAGCTTTAGAAACGGTAGTAGTTTCTGGATTTATGGTGTCACCAAAACGAGGTTGGACTGATAAGTTTATTTATCCACCTTATGAATACAAGATGGTCGATTCGATGATAACAAATTTTCATACACCAAAATCAACACTTATGATGATGGTGAGCGCTTTCGCTGATACTAATCTATTAAAAAAGGCATATAGAGAAGCGAAAAAACATGATTATAGATTTCTGAGCTATGGTGATGCAATGATAATTATTTAATAACAAAAGCATAGCAAAAAAATTGGTTAAGGTTTCTGCAATTATACCAGCTGCTGGTTCTGGCTCAAGACTTGGAGAAGTAAAACAATTCAAGCTTCTAAAGGGCAGGCCTCTTTGGGCTTACACATTAGATCCATTTGTAAAATCAAGTTTAATTAATGAAATAATATTTATCGTTCCTGAAACATACATAAACACAATCCAATCTTCAGAAAGTTTCATAATAGCTTCAAAAAAAAAGGAAATCAAAGTAATTCCTGGTGGCCCTAAACGAACTGATTCAGTTTTAAATGGGCTTTATTCAACAAAAGAAACAAATAGTCTTGTATGTATTCATGATGCTGCTAGGCCCTTTATAAGAGAATCATTTATAACTGAAACGATTAATTCGTGTAAGGACTTTGATGGTGCAGTTTTAGCAATCCCAAGTGTTGACACTATTAAAATTGTTAAAGATGAAATTATTAATAAAACTATTGATAGAGCCACAATTTGGATGGCACAGACTCCGCAAACCTTTCACAGGGATAAACTTTTAGATGCATTCAATAATAATATTAATGTTCACGTGACTGATGAGTCTATTCTAATGGAATTGAGCGGGTATTCAATTAAAATTATTTATGGAGACGCCGAAAACTTCAAAATCACTAATAAACTTGACTGGGAATTGGCAAAAATAATAGTTGGTAGAAAATAATATATGATAAGAACAGGAATAGGATACGATGTTCATAAATTAAAGGAGGGCCTACCTCTTTTTATTGGTGGTGTAAATATTAAATCATCTCTAGGCTCTGTAGGACACTCTGATGGTGATGCATTAATTCATGCAATTGCAGATTCTTTATTAGGCGCTGTTGGGTTGGGTGATATTGGAAAATTTTTCCCTAGTGATAATGAAAAATGGAGAGATGCACGGAGTAATATATTTTTATCTGAAGTAATAAGAATGATAGTACAAAAAGGATATCAGATATCTAACATAGATTGTACCATAATTATACAAAAACCAAAATTGCAAGAATTTGTTGCTGATATTAGAAAAAATATTGCAAATATTTTGAATATTTCTGAAGAATTATTATCAATCAAAGCTACTACGACGGATAATTTAGGAGTTATTGGCCAGTCAAAAGGTTGGTCAGTAATTGCGATAGCAACAATTTATAAAAATGATGAACAAAGTAATAATTAATTCGAACGCAAAAGTAAATATTGGACTAAAAGTTTTAAAGGATAGGGAAGATGGATATCATGATATAGTTACTGTTTTTCAAGAAATTAACCTGTATGATATTATTTCTATATCAAAAAAATCAAAAGGGTGCGATTTTAATTCCAATGCAGCTTGGTTAATGAACAATAAAACTAATCTTTGTGTAATTGCCTATGAAGCAATGAAGAATAAATTTAATATAGATGGAGTAGACATTGATTTAACTAAAAATATACCAAAGGGAAGTGGATTAGGCGGAGGATCTTCAAATGCTGCCAGTATAATGAAAGGTATAAGGGAACTTTATAGCTTAAATATTTCAGATAAAGAACTAGAAGAGATAGCGTCTCAGATTGGTGCAGATGTCCCATTTTTTATACGGGGATCTATTCAGCTTGGCGAAGGGATTGGGGACAGACTGACGCCCTTGAAAATAAATATTCGTGGAAAATATTTGATAATAATTCCAGACACAGAGATCGACACATCCTGGGCGTATTCGAAGATTAAAAAGGATTTGGATAGCTCTAGTCTGCCCATTAACTTCGCCAGCTTATCAAAAGAAAAGACCATTAGTCTTGATAGGTTAAAGTTTTTTGAGAATGATTTTGAATCAATTGTAGTTCCAACATATCCAGAGATTGGAAAAATAAAAGAAGCGCTCCAGGCACTTGGTGCAGGGTTCGCCAGTCTGTCGGGTTCAGGCTCGACTGTGTTTGGGATATTTAATGATGATGTATCTTTAGATAAAGCATTATCATACTTCTCTCCAAAATACAAGACCTTTATTGCAAATCCACTCTGACTATGTCAACTTAAATTAAAGATTGGGGCGTCGTCTAATGGTAGGACACCTGGTTTTGGTCCAGGCAGTTGGGGTTCGACTCCCTACGCCCCAGCTATAAAATAATTAAAATATGAAAAATGAATTAAAAGTATTTACTGGGAGGAGCAATCCTTTACTCGCCTCAAAAATTGCAAGCTCTGCTGGGTGCAACCTGGGCGAAATATCTATAAAAACCTTTTCAGATGGAGAAATATGGGTTAAGTATGAGGAAAATGTTAGAGGCTGTGATGTTTTTTTGGTTCAATCAACTAATGGGCCAGCAGAGAATATATTAGAGTTAGCTTTAATGGCAGATGCTGCGGTTCGCGCTTCTGCAGAGAGTGTCTCTATTATAATGCCTTATTTTGGATATGGTAGGCAGGATAGAAAAGATCAACCTCGGGTTCCCATATCATCAAGGGTTATGATTGATATTATTACAAGTATGGGCGCAGACCGGATTGTGACAATGGATCTACATTCTACACAGATACAAGGGTTTACTAAAATACCATTTGATCATTTATATAGTAGGATGGTACTAATAGATGCTATTACATCATTAGGATTTAATCCAGAACAATCAGTGGTGCTAGCTCCGGATGTTGGTTCTGCAGCAATTAGTCAGGCATACGCAAAACGCTTGAAGATGAATTTTGCATTGATAGATAAACGAAGGTTCGCTCCTAACAGGTCAAAAGTTAGTCATCTGATTGGTGAATTAGGGGGGATGGATGTTTTGATTATTGATGATATGATCGATACCGCTGGAACAACTGTCAGCGCTACAGAAGCTGCGATAGAAAAGGGAGCTAAATCTGTTACTGCGATAGCCACACATGGTGTTTTATCCGGGCCTGCAATTGATCGGTTAAAAAATGCCCCTATAAAGACCATGGTCTTAACGGATACTATTTTAATACCTGATGAGAAAAAATTAAAAAATATGAATATTGTTACGGTCGCTGATGTCTTTGGATCTGCTATTAAGCGAATACATAATGGGGAATCAGTAAGCTCACTTTTTGAATTTTAGTAAGGAGAAATAATGATGGCCACATCTTATTATAAGTTAGATATTGAAAATAGAAAATCTGTTGGTAAAAAAGCTGCCAAAGTAATTAGAAAGGCTGGTAAGATACCCAGCGTACTTTATTATAAAGGCGAACAACCAATCAGTATTTCTGTTGATAAACAGATGCTTTATCACGCTATAAAATCAGAGCAACGTATTTATGAGATGGATATAAAAAATGAGTTGCAGTATGTAATGATTAAGGAAATTCAATACCATCCTGTGACCGATGAAATGATTCATGTGGATTTTATGCGCGTGCGCAGGACTGAAAAAATGACTATATCAGTACCGATTACGCTTGTAGGAAAACCAGTCGGAGTAACAGAGGGGGGGATACTTTCTCAGGCGATGAACCAAATAGAGATTAGTTGTTATCCTACTAATGTTCCAGAACGTATTGAGGTTGATGTAGACCACCTAGGACTAAATTCTTCAGTGAGTGTCGCTGATGTAAACGTAGATGATGAAGATATCGAGATACTTAGCGCGGCTGATCTTAATGTTGCTTCAGTAATTCCTCCAACAGTGGAAGAAGAACCAGTGCTCACTGATGAAGAGGAATCTGATGAGGATATATCTGATGAGGATTCAGTTGATGATGGCGAAAAAACTGATGAAGAATCAGCTGAAGATAAGCCTGGGGAATCGAATTAATTTTGATGGCATTTGTAGGCTTAGGTAATCCCGGAGATAAATATGCAGATACAAAACACAATGCAGGTTTTTGGATATTAGACGAAATGGCAAATAGATATAAAATTTCTTTTAAACCTGGAAAGGGTGATTACGTTGTTGCATCAAAGCCAAATAAGTTTTTGCTTTTTAAGCCAACAACTGGGATGAACAATAGCGGTCAGGCAGTGCAAGATATATCTAATTCTTGGAATCTAATTGCAAAAGAAATTTGTATTATTCTAGATGACGTTGATTTACCACTAGGCTCTTTACGAATTAGGCCTAAGGGTGGAGACGGGTCTCACCGAGGATTGGAAAGTATAATATATTCATTAAATACAAATCAAATTCCTCGGTTAAGATTTGGAATTGGAACTGATGAAAAAATGCGTCCAGCAGAAAATTATGTTCTTAAGCCATTTAACAATAAAGATCAAAAGATTTCTGATGTAGAAGTTAAAAGAGCTGCGGATGCATTAGATGGTATAGTATTTAATGGTTTAGAAAAAACAATGAACGCAGTTAATTCATAAAAAATGGAGAAAAAGAAATAATGGGAAGTATGAACAATAACCTCTTGCTAATTATGCTATCTGGGGTTTTAGCTATGGGGTTTTCTTTTTGGAAAACTTCATGGATAAACAAGCAAAGCCAAGGTAATGATCGTATGAAATCTATTGGCGCTAGCATAGCTGATGGAGCAATGGCATTTCTTAGGGCAGAATATCGTATCCTAGCAGTTTTCGTAGTTGCAGTTGCATTTATTCTTGGATATGCAAACTCTGGAAGATCTGACACTAGTGCGATGATATCTTTTTCTTTTATTGTTGGGGCGTTTACATCAGGATTGGCTGGATTTTTAGGCATGAAAGTTGCAACAAAAGCGAACACTCGAACGACTCATGCAGCCAAGGCAAGTTTAGCAAGGGCTCTTAATGTAGCATTTAGTGGTGGCTCTGTTATGGGGTTAAGCGTTGTCGGTTTGGGCGTTTTAGGTTTGGGCGGACTACTATATTTTTATTCATTTATCTATGGTTTTGATAATCCTTCAGTCGTTTCCATGGTTCTCAATATTCTATCTGGTTTTTCATTAGGTGCTTCATCAATAGCGCTTTTTGCTAGAGTAGGTGGAGGAATATATACAAAAGCAGCAGATGTTGGAGCAGATTTAGTAGGAAAAGTGGAATCAGGAATACCTGAAGACCACCCTCTTAATCCTGCCACTATCGCTGATAATGTTGGCGACAATGTTGGTGATGTAGCGGGTATGGGAGCAGATTTATTTGAATCATATGTTGGTTCAATTATTGGTTCAATGGTTTTGGGGTCAAGTATACTTGTCGCTGGAGGCTTAGATTTAAATTTTGTTATTTTACCCTTGCTGATTGCAGCCTCAGGGATTTTAGTATCTATTATGGGAACTTTTATGGTTTCTGTAAAAGAAGGTGGAGATCCACAAAAAGGATTAAACCAAGGAGAGTTTGGTAGCGGAATTATTATGGTCGCAGTAATCTATTTACTGATAATCAGGTTTTTACCTGAAAATTATATCCAACAAGGCGTATCCTATAATGGAATTGGTGTTTTCTATGCAACTATAATTGGTTTATTTGGCGGCTTAGGGATTGGGAAAATAACTGAATACTATACGGGCACGGGCACTAAACCAGTTAAATCTATAACAGAACAATCGGTTACCGGTCCAGCCACCAATATTATTGCTGGTTTAGGAGTTGGTATGGAGTCAACCGCGGTACCAATAATCATAATATCTGCTAGTATTATGGGTGCATATCATTTTGCTGGGCTATATGGAATTGCTATGGCCGCATTAGGTATGCTAGCAAATACAGGGATTCAATTGGCAGTAGATGCATATGGACCAATTTCTGATAATGCAGGTGGGATTGCGGAGATGGCTGAGCTCCCAAGTGAGGTTCGTGATAGGACTGATAAACTTGATGCAGTAGGCAATACAACAGCTGCTATAGGGAAAGGATTTGCAATAGGCTCTGCAGCTCTAACGGCTTTAGCGCTTTTCGCTGCGTTTATGGTTAAGAGCGATATTTCAAGCATTGATATTTCAAACCCGATAGTTATGGCTGGATTATTTATAGGTGGGATGTTACCATTTCTTTTTTCTTCTATGGCAATGGGAGCAGTTGGGCGTGCAGCTATGGCCATGATTGAAGAAGTTCGACGCCAATTCAGAGAAATACCAGAATTAAAGAAAGCACTAGAAATAATGAATCTTAAAGAAAAAGAAGATTGGAGCGATCATGATCAACAAGTTTATAATGATGCGCTGGGCAAAGCGGAACATGGGCGTTGTGTAGAAATTTCAACAGAGTCAGCGATAAAAGAGATGATTGCTCCTGGTCTTCTAGCAATAATCACTCCAGTTGTTGTAGGATTCGTTCCAGGTTTACTTGGGAGCGATCAAGGACCTGAAATATTGGGGGGTCTGCTTGCTGGGGTTACGGTCACAGGAGTACTAATGGCTATTTTTCAATCAAATTCAGGAGGTGCATGGGATAATGCAAAAAAAATGATTGAAGAAGGAATTAAAGTAAATGGTCAGGAAATAACAAAGGGATCAGATGCACACAAAGCCGCAGTAGTAGGTGATACTGTAGGTGACCCATTTAAAGATACATCAGGTCCCTCGCTAAACATATTAATTAAGCTAATGTCAGTGGTTTCATTAGTAATTGCACCATTAATTAAATAGAATATTAAGGAGTATATATGCGCTATTACGAAATATTATATATTGTTAATCCAAATTTTGAAAAGAAAAAATTAGATGAAACAATGAAAGAAATTGATAATAGACTAACAAAGACGAAATCAAAAATAATTAATCATATTATCTGGGGAAAAAAAAGGTTAGCATATCCAATACAAGGTCATAAATACGGAACATACATATTAGTTCACTATAAAGGTGGTGATAAAGATAAGCTAGATGAGTTTGATTCTTGGTTAAAACTTGGTGACCTGGTCATTCGCCACATGATTGTACGAATTGATAAAGAACCAGATGTACTTGAAAAAGTTGATAATGAGTCACCTAAAGAAAAGGAACTGGACCCAAAATCTGATAAAGATAAAATATCAAAAGAAAAAAATGACGAAGAAACTGTAGGAGTAGAATAATGGCTTTTCAAACAAAAAGAAAATATTGTTTTTTTAAAGAAAATAATATTACTGAAATTGACTATAAAGATGTCAAATTATTAAAGAGATTTATAAATGATAATGGTAAAATTATGCCTCGTCGAGTTACTGGAACGAGTGCAAAGATGCATCGTAAAGTTGTAAGCGCAATAAAGCGAGCTCGTACAATAGGCTTAATGCCTTTTATTGATAATGGTTCAGAATAATATTAGTGAGGTATAATCATGAAAATTATTTTATTGAGTAATGTTGAAAATTTAGGTGAATCAGGAGATGTTATAGTTGTTAAACCTGGATATGCTAGGAACAAGTTAATCCCTCAAGGGTTAGCGCTTAGGGCTTCAAATAGGAATATAGCGGTTGCTAATGAAAACAAGAGAGTTGCAACGACTAAACTCGAAAGAGAAAATCGGTCTTTGAATGTTTTGGCAAAAAAATTAAGTAAATTTGAAATAACTATTGAGGTTAAAGTTGGTGATGAAGAGAAAATATTTGGTTCTATCACAAACAAAGATATTTACAAAGAATTAATTGATAAAGGTTTTGAAATAGAAAAAAATCAGATATCCATTGAAGAACCAATAAAAGCGTTAGGCATTTATCATATCAACGTGAAAATATCGAAAGATATAACTTCTGATGTTAAGTTATATGTAATTAAGGGCTAGCCTTTATTATTAATATATAATGTTTGCTGAAGTAGCGCTTTCTATATCGACATTTCAATCTTTTACATATAAAATCCCGAGTGATCTGATTCATATTGCCCGAATCGGGTCACGAGCTAAAGTTCAATTAGGTAATCGTCTGGTTCATGGTGTAATTACCTCACTAAACAAGAATACAACTTATAAAGGCGATATTAAACCTGTTTCAGAGATAATTGACGATGGCCCAATTCTAACAAAAGAATTATGGGAATTAATACATTGGATTAGCTATTATTATGTTACACCTATTGGTAAAGTTTTTAATACCGTTTTACCGATTAGTATATCAAAAAATTATTCACCCCAGTTAAACTGGTATGCTAAATACGTTGAACCTGAAAGTGGAATCGCAATTGATGATTTGAAAAAAAAATCCCCCATACAGTATAATGTATATAGACACATCAAAAAAGCATCCCCTACATTATTAAAAGTATCGTCATTAAAAAATATTTGTTCTAACCCTGTTTCTGTTTGTCAGTCTCTTGAGAAAAAAAGGTTGACTATACTTGTTAAAAAGGGAAAGGAATATAGTATAGATGATTTATCGTTTAAACCAGTTGAAAAAAAAATACAGTTTAATCCGAATCAAAAGATAGTAATAAATAAGCTGAATAAATCTTTAGAAACAAGAAAATTTAATTCTCATTTATTACATGGTGTAACAGGAAGTGGTAAAACTGAAATATTTATAGAAATCATAAAAAAAGTTATAGCACATGGTAAATCAGCAATAATATTGTTGCCAGAGATTTCATTAACTCCGCAAATAGCGGGGCGTTTTAAATCGGTTTTTGGTAATAAAACTGCAATATGGCATTCTCAATTAACTAAATCTCAGCGTGCGTCTACATGGCATAAGATATATAATAATGATTATAAAATAGTTATAGGAGCAAGAAGCACGATATTTGCACCATTGAAAAATTTAGGGATAATTATAGTGGATGAAGAACATGATTCATCATATAAACAGGAATCCCCATCTCCAAGATATCACGCAAGAGATGTCGCAATTATGCGTGCAAAGTTTGAGGAAGCCAGTATATTGTTATCAAGTGCGACGCCCAGCTTAGAGAGTTACTATAATTATCAGCAAAATAAGCATAAATATCTTAGCTTACCAAAGCGATATGGGAAAGCAAGCTATCCAACAGTGCAAATTGTTAATCTATTAGAAGAAAGTGATGAAACAGGGAAAATAAATACTGTCATTTCTGGTTTATTATTAGATAAAATTGAAGAAAGACTAAATAAAAATGAACAAATATTATTAATTCAGAATAGAAGAGGTTATTCACCTTCCGTGCGTTGCTCAGATTGCAGCACACTGATAATGTGTTCTGCTTGTAAAACCCCTCTTACATATCATAAACAAGATAATAATCTTAAGTGTCATATATGTGGTTATATTGAAATGCAATCAGTTGATAATTGTAAAGAATGTATGAGCCACAATCTGATTTATACGGGGACAGGAACTCAGAAAGTGGAAAATATTTTAGAACGAACTTTTCCTCTTGCTCGTATTGCAAGAGTTGATCATGACAGTGTTAAGAAAGGCTCGGATATGATAAAAATTCTACAGTCTTTTTTTGATGGTAAGATAGATATTTTAATTGGGACACAAATGATTGCAAAAGGTTTAGACTTCCCAGAAATAACATTAGTTGGAATTATTAATGCTGATTTAGGCCTTCATTTACCTGATTTCCGCGCGAGCGAGCGAATTTTTCAGTTAATATACCAGGCAGCAGGTCGATCTGGTAGAGGTAAAAAGAAAGGAGAGGTTGTTATTCAAACCTATGATAATGATAATCCAGTTATCAAAGCCGCGGCAAAATTAGATTTAAAAAAATATTATAAGATCATGTTAAATGATAGAAATATATTAAAATATCCCCCTTTTAGTTGGATCACAAAAATTGAATTCATTGGATCCGATCCAAAATTAGTTTTGGCATTGTCAAATAAAATAAGGAATAATTTATTAAACCAATATAAGGGGTTAGAAATATTAGGTCCAGCAGCATGTTTTAAAGAAAAAATAAAAAATAATTATAGGTTTCAGATTATATTAAAATCTTTGAAAAAATATGATTCTAATGGCGAAAAATTACATTTATTTATTAATGATAATTTTATTAAACATAAAAAATTTAGCGTTGGAGCAAACAACGTCCAGATACATGTAGATCCAATATCCATGATATGAAAAGATTTATTATATTGTTTTTGTTTTATTATTTAAATGGAGATACGATTTCCCCGAGCTTGTATTCATGGTTTTCTGCTTCAAAACTATCTCAAGCCGGTGGTGGAAATCTGAATATGAGTCCAAACTCTAGGTCTGCAAATCCAGCAACCTTATCATTAAGCCGGAGCTTTTCCACATCATTTGTATTATATCCAGCAGGAATACAAGCACAATCTGTTTCTCTTTTAATCCCCCAATCCAATCGATTAATAACAGTAGCAATTAATCATATTTCTTATGGGACTTTTAAAGGATATGATGAAAATGCAATACCAACAAATAATTATAGTTCTAGTGATACATGGATGAGATTAGGTTATTCAAGATTATCAAAAAATATTCCTATAAGCTATGGTATTTCTAACCAATTATATTTTTCAAAATTGGGGGAATACAGTTCAACGATTTTCTATTTATCATTAGGTGCAATATGGAATATAAAAAAATACAAAACAAACATTGGACTATCGATTGATGATATATCAATGAACATAAGTCCAATTAATAATGTAACTGAAAAGTCGCCATTAAGATATAATATTGGAGTTAGTAAAAAATTAGAGTATCTACCGCTAAAGATTTCGGTGGACTATCTGTCTATTAATAATAAAAAAAATAAAGATTATTTTATTAGTGGTATTTTTTCTCTTCCCAAAAACCTGAGTTTTATCTGGGGGACATCTACAAGGAAGTTTAGCCAAAACATAAAGGAAAGTATAATAAAAACTATTCTTGGATCTAGTGGCGTAGGTATTAATTATAAAGATAATGGAATTATAATCGGCTATGGTTTATACTTTTATGGTACAGGTGGGTGGACCAATGGTATAGATCTAAGTATAAATTTTTAGTTTATTTATAATGAAATACATTTTACCCCTTACTTTGTTTATAAATGTTTTCTATGCACAAAATGATTATCCAATAGTTTTAATTCATGGTTTTTTTGGTTGGGGGAATGATGAGATGGGTAATTACCGTTATTGGGGCGGCCAAAAAGATATCCAGAAGACATTGGAAGAAAATGGATTTACAGTGTTTAATGTATCTGTCGGACCAATATCATCCAACTGGGATAGAGCAGTCGAAGTTTATTATCAGCTTAAAGGCGGACAAACAGATTATGGATATAAACATGCAAAAAAATATGGTCTAATCCAAAAACCCCCTAATAAGAAATATAAAGGATTATATCCTGAGTGGGATAAAAACCGTCCTGTGCATTTAATTGGACATAGTATGGGCGGACAAACAGCTCGGATGTTACAATATTTATTAGAAACAGAATTATTTGAAAATGATTCTAGTACAACAAATGAAAAATCAGACTTATTAGGTCTTTCAAGAAAAGATTGGATATCCAGTATAACCTCATTAGCGACACCTCATGATGGTAGCACATTAGCAGATATTATTACAAAAACGTTTCCATTTATACAATATTTTATTGGTCTAGCAGGTGTAGTAGGGACAGATTTTTATGATTTTGACTTAAGCCAGTGGAATCTAAATAGATCCTCAGAAGAATCGTGGGCTAATTATGTACACAAAATGAGAAATCACAATGCATGGAAAACCAAAAATATTAGCTCTTGGGATTTAAGCTTAGATGGCGCTGCAGAGTTAAATGGCTATTTAAATGCAAGCCCTGATATATATTATTTTTCTTATGTTTTTTCAGCGACTACTAAAGATGAATCCACAGGATATCATATTCCAAATGATGATGTTTTTTTACTTATTCGCTCAAGAGCAAAATTATTAGGTTCAAAAATTATTTTTAAGGAAGACGGAAATGAAACAGACTCAACCTGGTGGGAAAATGATGGTATAGTTAATGTTAAATCGATGAAGGGTCCTACTACAGGAGAAAATGGAGAAGACCCGATTGTCCCATTTGTAACTAATGATCCCCTTATGCAAGGACAATGGTATACCTTTGACCCAATCAATCTAGATCATTATCAAAGTGTGGGGCACATGCTTTCAAAAGAAAAAAGAGCAAAGCTAGACTCACTTTATATAAATCACGCGAAACTGTTATTATCGTTACCAAGATACTAGCCTTTTATAAAAATTTATATATTTGTAATATACAACTATGCACTATGGTGAGTTAATATCTTCATTCTTAATAGACCTGCAAAGACTATTTAGGTTAAATATATCTATAAAGGATTTAACATATAGCCAGACATTGGCAATTATTTCCATACCTGATGATGGAATTGAAATGTCTGAATTAGCTTGGACACTAGGATTAGATAATAGTACGGTGACAAGGCTAGTCATTAGATTAGAAAAAAAAAATTGGGTAGAGAGAAAACAAAGCCAAAGAGATCAAAGAGCCATCGAAGTTTTTTTAACAGACAAAGGTACTTTAATCCAACATGATATTGAAAAAGAAATAGATAATATTGGTGAAAAAATAAAATCAGATATTGAAAAAGATCAAAAGGAAGTATTCTTAGAGTCTCTATCTTCTTTTCAGTGGACTCTTAGAAAAATTTTTTTAAAAAAATAAC
>Ga0208408_1001491_pt1 | contig 13424 bp, 14 predicted proteins | sample ETNtaG_4_FD_185776 | JGI IMG/M metagenome (GOLD analysis project Ga0208408, IMG submission 185776) | Marine microbial and viral communities from oxygen minimum zone, Eastern Pacific Ocean - ETNP201406SV67 (SPAdes) (version 2) | ecosystem: Environmental > Aquatic > Marine > Oceanic ... | reverse complement strand
AACTTCAGCGCTAATAATATCGCCTTCAGCTACAGCTGTATGTTTTTTTCTAATTACAATTTTTCCCTTTTCGATTGCTGCAGGAAAACCTGCAGTTTGGAAATCTCCAACGATTGGACCTGCTGGAAAGGCTGTTGGTCCCTTTTCAATTATAATGTCATAAGGAGCAGTTTCGCCGCCTTTGGCTGGTGCCTGTGTTTGTGATTCCAATAACATTTGAAATATTTTAAAAGGATTCTCAGAAGAAGCTAATAATGCAAACTGACTAGCTCCAAAAATATCAGATACTTGCTCTACACCCTTTTTATTCTTAGAAGCATCTGCAAGTGCTAATTTCAAAAGACGATTACGAGACATCCTTAACTTTACGCCAAGATCTCTCAAAGATGAACGCATTGCAAGCATTTGTTTTGCTCCAATTCCTGAAACATCAACTAAACCAACAACATCTGAACCTTCAATAAAATTTTGAATATCCGAAACTTCTTTACGCTTCCAATCGGCTACAAAGGCTTCTGGTTTCATCCTAACCTCACCGACCTGCCCATTGTGGTTTTCACCCATACTGAAGCTATGTTATCAGATCCTCTATCCAAATTAGATTCTATACGTTTCATTACCGTTTCCATATTTTCAGCTAACTGTTCTTTGGACATCGAAACATTACCTATAGGCACATGGAATGTTGGCCTATCTTTAGAACGAACTGGAACTAAATTTGTTAAACTCTTAATAATTCTCTCAATATCTGCTTGAGGTGGAATTGGACGAGGCATCTTACCTCTTGGACCTAAAACCACACCAAGACTTTTACCTATTGTAGCCATTAATCCTGTTTCAGCTACAAAAAAGTCGAACTTATCTGCCAATTTACGAGCTGCTCGCTTATTTTCAGAAAGTTCCTCAATTTGTTCTGGTGAAATTACCGTATCTACTACTTTCTTAGAAATTACAGCCATTTCACCCTGAGCAAATACACCTACTCTGGCTGGCCGACCTCTACCATGTGGAAGAGATACTTCAGCATTAATTCTCTTTTGAGGGTTTTGTAAGTCTACATCTCGAAGATTAACTGCAATTTCTACAGTCTCTACGAACTTGCGTTCCTTGTCTGTTTCGAGAGCATCCTCGATAGCTTGATTTATCCTGTTTGATGCGATGGTTTCACCTCCGTAGTAAAGCGAGATTACATCTCTGCTACGGTATCCTGTCGGAAACAGGTGCATATATAAAATTATTCAAAACTTTTTTGTGAGATTTTTATAAATAGAGGTTTGAAATATTGAGCAAGGGATTCGACGTGATAGAAGCGAAAAATGTAATTAAAAAGTATGGAACTGTTACTGCATTAGATGATTTTTCTGTCGAGATACCAAAGGGGAAAATAGGCATCCTAGGACCAAATGGAGCTGGGAAAAGCACATTTGTTAAAATTGCTTTAGGATTAATTACAGCCAATTCGGGAAATATCACAGTTTTGGGTGAAAATTTAGACAAAAATTCAGTTGATATTCGAAGAAGAATAGGATACATGCCTGAACATGATTGCATACCTAATCATATGACTGGAGTAGAATTCTTAATTGAAATGGGACTGGTTAGTGGAATGGATACTCCAAGTGCTACCCAACGTACACATGAGATACTTGGTCATCTCCAAATGGGAGAAGAAAAATATAGAAAAATTGAAGAATACTCAGGAGGTATGCGTCAAAAAATAAAACTAGCTCAAGGATTAATTCATGGACCTGAGATAATTTTCCTTGATGAACCCACTTCCGGACTTGATCCAAAGGCTAGAAGTGAAATGCTGGATACAATCAATGGCCTAACTGAAGTAAGTAAAACTAATGTATTACTTAGTACACATATTCTTCAAGATGTTGAAAAGGTTTGTGATTATGTTATTATTGTAAATAACGGTAAGTTACAAATGAAAGAAAATGTTAAAGAACTAATGAAAAGACAAAGTGACTTCATCCAAGTAAGAGTTGGAGGAGAAACTGATGAATTTGTAAGCATTCTAAAAAATAAATCTATAACAGTTATGAGTGACGGAAGAAGTTTAAGAGTTCCATATGTAAATGATAATACTTTCCAACAAATAATAGATGCAGCTGTAGATAGTAAATGCCAATTATATGAAATGGAAAGAAGTAAAGTTACAATGGATAATATTTACTTGGAGGTTGTTGAATGAAGAATGAAGCACAAGTAAGTGAAAAATTTACAAAATATGATGCTGAATTAACTACAAGACCTAAAATCGTAATTGGCATGGGATTACGAGGTTTTTTTAATCTAATTAAATTTAATAATAAAAGTGGATGGAATTTAGCACTAGTCTTTCTAATTTATTTGTGGTCTATGGTATTTTTTGTATTAATGGCTGGCGACAGTAATTCTTATCCTTGTGAAGAAATGGGAGATGAGTTCAAATATTGTCAACCTATTGCATACTACGGTGATATGGGATTAGGAGGTATTAGACTCTTCCTAGTAACATTAGCTGCAATTGCCAGCGGTGGTTTGATAGCAAATGACATGAATGATAAATCATTACACCTCTATCTTTCAAGACCAATAAGTCGATTAGATTATCTTATTGCCCGATTTATACCTATCTTTTTATTACTAATATTTGTAACTGTTTTACCTAATTTGATTATATTCATAACTCAATGGTCAAATTCAGGTTTAGAATTTGATTGGATTAAAAATCATAAATGGTTAATATTTGATATCATCTTGCAAGGTTTGTTTTATTCAGCTTCGTACTCTATTATTGGATTAACTTTTTCAACTTTAATAAATAGAGAATACAGAGCTGCTGGAGCCTTTTTTCTGTTTGTTTATGGGACAACATTAATCGCAGAAATATTTCACCTCTTTGTTAATGATGATCGTGTTTTATTGCTTTCTATTGCACATCTACTAGATATTGTGAGCTTTAAGATTTTTGGAGCAGACTATTATTTCACTTCTGCATTTGAGTTAAAAGGTATTGAACTGTCTAATATTGAAATATTTGGAGCACTAACTCTAATTATTGGTGGTTGTGGAATATTTGTAAATTGGATGATTTCGCAAATGGAGGCAAATAAATGAGTGAAATTATTCTTGAAAATGTTACAAAGAACTATGGAAAGGTACAAGGAATTTCAGATATTACTGTAGAAATTAAACCAGGTTTAACGGGTATATTGGGTCCTAACGGAGCTGGAAAATCTACTATGATGAAAATGATTTTAGGATTATCAAGGCCCTCAATAGGTCGTGTAACTGTTATGGGTGAAGATCCATTCACTAATTGGAAGCAGAGAAACAAAATTGGATTTGTACCTGAATACGACTGTTTCTATGAACATATGACAGGTCTTGAATATGTAGCTTATTTCTTGCAAATGCATAGCTACACTCTTGAAGAATCTAATGATATGGCTAGAGCTTCTCTAACTGATCTAGGATTAGAAGAAGCAATGGATAGGAAAATAAGAACCTATTCTAGAGGAATGCGCCAAAAAACTAAGATTGCCAGAGCTTCTGTATTTAATCCTGATATTTTTGTATTAGATGAACCTTTCCAAGGTGCTGACCCAACTACAAGACATCATTTGATGACAAAAATGAAGGAATGGGCGAACGAGGGAAAAACGATAATGATTTCTAGCCATATTCTTCATGATATTGAGAATCTAACTGATCAAATTATCTTGATCAATAATGGAAGAATGTTAGCTTCAGGAAATAGGCATGAAATTCGTAACTTAATGGATAATATTCCAAGACAAGTACATGTTTCCCCAATTAATAATAATGATTTGAGAAAATTAGCAAAAAAAATGATGGATGAGTCATGGGTAAGAGCTACAAGAATAGATAAAGAAAATAATGAATTAATAATTGAAACTGATAGTGCTAAGACATTTTATTTAGAATTACCAAAAATTATAAAGAAAGAAAAAATAAAGATAAAAAAAATAAATTCAAAAGATGATTCTTTAGATTCTCTTTATACCAAATTAGTAGGAGGTGCCCAATGGAAATAAAAGAAATATTAAATCGTTCTATTAATTTAGGAAAGCCTATCATAAAAGACTGTATTTCTCGTCTATTAATGAATAAATTAACTTGGATTCTTCTAGTTATTTTAGTACTTCCAGCTCTATTAGGAGTATGGGCATATACGAATGATCAAGATGAACGTCAAATTCAAAAAATAAATGGTGATGAAATATATTATTATGATGCAAACGCCGAATCTGATTTGGTAGGATTGCCTATACATGAAAATGTACGTGAAAATTTTATAGAAATATCGAATATTTTTATAATCAAATTTATTGGAGTCCTAATGGCAATAATGTTTGCCTCAGAATTAATTAATGAAGAATTCAATAAAAAAACTGTCCAAGTACTAAGAACAACACCAATAAGCCCACTGGAAATCATATTCTATAGATATATTGCCGGTGTAATTTGTATGTTTAGTCTTCTTGCATTTACAAGTCTCATTTATTATATAATAATAATGATGAATGCTGGATTTTATGGAATTAAAGAAGAATTCGATGTTTTAATGTTAATTATTAAATTAATAATGATTGAATCTATAGCCTATATTGGAATTTTTATATTAATTTCAGTACATTTTGATAGGCCCTTCTTTTTGGGAATAGTTTACTGGATGTTATGGGAAATGATTGTATCTGGAGGAAATTATCAACAAATTACAGTAAGTCATTATCTAAATTCAATTCTATTCAAAGGCCTTGGAAATATGAATTGGAATGTTTCAGCAGAGGATTATGGACTAGTAAAAACAGCTGGAGAAACTACTACAGATCTAGTTACAGAACCATTAACGGCAGTAATTATTGTATTTATTATGGCCTTGGCGACTATATGGATAAGTGCAAAAGGAATGGAAAGAAGACAATTCTAAAGTTTTATTAAAAGGGGAAAATAGGAGCAACGCTTATGGCTAAAAGAGATTATTATGAAATTTTGGATGTCCCTAAGGATTCTGATGAAAGAACTATAAAAAAAGCCTATCGGAAATTAGCACGAAAGCATCATCCCGATGCAAGTGAAGAAAGTCCAGAAATCGCTGAACAGAAATTCAAAGAAGTTTCGGAAGCTTATGAAGTTTTAGCTGATAAAGAAAAACGTGAAAGATATGATCGATATGGACACAAAGGAGTAGATTTCGGCGGTGGTGGTTTCTCTTGGGATCAATTTAGTCACGGTGGAGATGTTTCTGATTTATTTGGTCAACTCTTTGGAGGGGGGCAAGGTGGAGGAGGTATGGGTGATGTATTCTCACAACTTTTTGGTGGAGGTCAAAGAAGACCTGATAATCGTGGAGATGACTTAAGATACGATATAACACTTACATTAGAAGAAGCTTACAAGGGAATCGAAAAAGAAGTTGAAATTCCTAGAAATGGTAATTGTAAGAAATGTTCAGGGTCCGGAGCTGCTGATGGAGGTACTGCAAAAACTTGCGGAACTTGCGGTGGCCAAGGTATTGTTAGAAGAATGAAACAAAGAAGTTTCATGCAAACAATTAGCACAGATAACTGTTCTGATTGTCGCGGCTCTGGAAAAAAAATTGATAAACCTTGCAGAGATTGCAGTGGTTCCGGAGTAGTGGCCATTAAGAAAAAAATAAAATTAAGAATTCCACCTGGTGCTGATGATGGATTTAGACTTCGTATGCGGGGTCAAGGAAGTGCAGGACCAAATAATGGGCAGAAAGGCGATCTTTACATAGTAGTCAATGTAAAAAGACATGAAATTTTTCAAAGACAAGAAAATGAAATAGTATTAGATCTTGAAATTACTCCTGCACAAGCTGTTATTGGAGATAGCATGAGAGTACCTACTTTATCTGGTAATGTTAAATTGAAGATACCTTCTGGAACTCAATCTGGAGATATTTTAAGATTAAAGGGGAAAGGTATGCCTGATATTACTAGACCTAGCTTGAAAGGAAGTCAACACGTAAGAGTAAATGTTAAAGTACCTAAACCTAATGGTAAAACAAGGAAGTTATGGGAAGAACTAAAAAAATTAGATTCAGAAAAACCTTCCTTTTTGGATAGAATGAGGAATACATTTGGCTGAAGACGATGATATAGAACAAGATAGTGAAGCATACCGTAAATGGAGAAGTGGTAACGATAATGACAAATACGCTTCATCAAAAGCACCCACTGAAACGGGCGCAAAAAGTGGAAGTTATACAATACCAAAAGATGACAATGATGAATATGCACTACCGGGAGAAGATGAGAGCGGAAGTGGTGGATCATGGCTTGATGGTGATTTAAATTGGCCGCTAATTATTGTCGTATTCCTTGGTTTTGCAATAGTTGCTTCAGCGATGACAGCTTTGATGTTGAGTTCGGGTGAATCTAAATCAAACCCATCAGAATGGCCTGAAACTGAAGGAATGATCATCGAGCAAACCAATAGTAAAATGTTCATTGGTGGTGAATCTTGCGAGGATGAAAATGACGATGGATGGGAAGATGATTGGGAATGCTGGAAAGAATTTGTTTTTGATATAGATTTGACAACTCAATATTCCGTGGATAACGAGACATACCATATTACTGAATATGTCGTGTTTTGGGAAATCTACAGGGTTGATGAGCTTAAAGAAGATGGAGGAAAGAATGAAGAACGATTATTTGAAAACTTCACAGATTACTGGAATGAAGAAGCAGCTAATGGTAGTATTTCACTTAATTCAACGATAAATTTAATTTATAATCCTGAAAATCCAAAAGAGGCATATAGTGAATTTGTTGAACTGCCTGGAGATCCAACGGGATTCATTGGATACTTTTTCATGTGTTGTGGTGGTTTTCTATGTATTCCTATAATCATTGGCGGTATTATTATGAGCTGGGCTCAAAGAGCTACTGGAATGGGCGGTTATAACAATAGAAGAGGTTGGGGACCTTTCGGAGGAGGTTACTTTGGAAACAACCGCCATCATCAAGGAGGTTCTAAACGAAGGCACACACCAATCAGAAGAAGTAGTGGTGGTGGTAGCCGAAGAAGTAGTGGCGGTGGACGAAGACGTTAACAACGAAAATGGAAATTAACGTTGATTCAGATATTCGAAAAGCAAAGACTATTCCTTCAAAATTTTATTATAGTCCTAAGGTTTACAAAAAACTAAAAACATTATTCGATAGAAGTTGGCAATTTATTGGCGGTACTGACTTATTGAAAAAAAATAATGCGCATCCTGGAATTTTATTGGAGGGAATGGTGAATGAACCATATGTTCTAATAAAAGATAATGAGCACATTAGATGTCTATCTAATGTTTGTACCCATCGAGGAAATATTGTATGTAATGATTCGTGCAAAACCAAAACCTTGGTTTGTGGATATCACGGTAGGCAGTTTGATATCAATGGGAGAATGAAGTTCATGCCGGAATTTGATGATGTAACTGATTTTCCAAGTAAAGACGATAACTTGCCTGAAATTGAAATGGAATCTTGGAAGAATCTAATATTTATTATCAATGACAAAAAATGTGATCTTTCGGAACTTATTGGACCAATGACTGAAAGATTAGATTGGTTGCCAGTCAATGAATTCAAGTACAAACCTAAACTATCTAGAAAATATAAAGTGAATGCAAATTGGGCTCTTTATTGTGACAATTACTTGGAAGGTTTTCATATCCCGTTTGTCCATAAGGATCTGAATAAAGAATTAGAATACGAAGACTATTTTACGCAGGGAATTGACAATACTGTTTTACAAATTGGTATAGGCAAAGATGATGAGAATACTTTTGATTTACCAAAAAAACATCAGGATTACGGTAAGAATGTGGCTGCATACTATTTCTTTCTGTTCCCAAATATGATGTTTAATTTTTATCCTTGGGGATTGTCCATAAATGTTGTAAAACCAAAATCGCCTGAATATACCGAAATAGAATATTTTACTTATGTCTGGAAAGAAGAATTAATAGGGAAAGGGGCTGGTGGTGATTTGGATAAAGTAGAACTTGAGGACGGAGAAATAGTTGAATCTGTTCAGAAAGGCGTTAAATCTAATTCTTATGATAGAGGTCGATATTCTACAAAAAGAGAAATTGGAGTTCATCACTTTCATTCTTTATTACAAAAATATTACAATTAACGTCGACGAAAAATCCTGAATTCCATTAATCTATCTAAGAAATGAATAGACCCTGGATACTTCTTTGGCATTCTTAACCAAATAAATGGAAGTGTTCCAATACTTCTTCCAATACCAGATATTATAAAAATAATGAAAATAGCACGCCAAGTGTAATCTGAATGATCAATCATACTAAAATCCATTAATCTATCAATTACGTAAATTGAACCTGAAAAATTTTCTATGTGACTCGCAATGTAACCTCCACTTAATGCTCCAAAGAAAGTAGTTATCCCAGTCCTAGTGTTATAATAACTGAAGTAAGCTGCTCTTTCCTTATTCGGTGCAAGATCCAAAACCATCGCATTAGAAGTTATCAAGAACGCACTGAAACAAGGACCAAAAATAACAATTTGTAATGCAATCATAACACGAATATCGGGGAAAAAAGCATATATGAATGGTAAAATCGCAAATCCGACTCGACTCATTATTAAGACTGGTAATGGTCCAACACGATCAACCAATCTGCCAATTATCGGCTGAAATGCCATTTCAGATATAGCTCCTATAACACTAAAAATAACGAGAACCATGTTGTCTACCTCTAGAACTTTTATCAGTATTATTGCAAATAGTGGCCAGATTAAAGACATATTTAATGTGTAAAATGATTGTGCTCTAACATAACTTTTGAAAGTATCTGAATACTCTTTTTTTACCGCATCTGTAAGAATCAAATCAGGGGTTTTATTAGGGTCACGATAAGGTACTCGAATTAGAATTAGACCTCCAAGAAAAGTTGCAAATGCTGCTAAAACAAACAATGGTCTAAAAGGATCTGATGAATCTGAATCATAAAGAGATATTACATAAATAGCAATTAGCGACCCAATAAGGCCCATAAGACCACCTATGACATGGAATCTACTCAGAGTACTGCCTCGCCTGGATGGAGCCATCCAATCACCCTGAAGTGCTGACCAAGTAGGTATGATAATCGAGTGTGCAACTGAATATGCTATCACAAGAAATATTATTTCGTTTGGATTCTGAACTTTTGACATAAAGTAAAGCGCTAAAGATGCCAAAATCGAACCTGCGATAATCCAATACGCTCTTACGGATTTTTCATCTGAAATCCAGCCCCAAAAATGCTGAAGAGACATTGGAAGCAGATTCATCAGAGAATTCATCCAGGCAATCTGCTCGAAAGAGGCCCCTAGTCTCACCGCAAAATAACTAAGATATGGCATAGCTGTATCATGCGCAAACGAGCTAGTGGCATGATATGCATACAATTCAGTTGGAGGATTAATCTCTTCCTTATCTTCGCCAGAGTTCACTGAAATCTGAGGCGAGACTCAGGGTTATAACTTTAAGTGTCAAATTAGGCATTAGTAGTAAAATTTTATATAAGTCCATTTTTCTAAAATAGATAATGCCTGGTATTAATCAAATAATTGGAGTTTATCACGCCGATGGTGGCATACTTGGTGAACTGAAATATATCTCTGGGAAAATGTTCGGTATGTCACACTGTGCATTATGTGATATTACACATGGTAGAAGTGGGAAAAAGAAAGCCTGGAAAGAATGTGAAAATAACTTAGGAATATCTATAAAATTTGTACATTTAAACGAAAGGGAACCAAATTTGAAAAAATACACTGATAATATTACTCCTTGTATTGTAGGTAAAACCAGTACCAATTATGTTTTACTAGCGAGCAAGAAAAAACTAGAAGAATGTAAAGGGAATGTTAAAAAACTTGAAAGCTTATTGTTAGATAGTCTGAAATAGCAAGCATTAGGCTGTGATTAAGTGAAAGAAAAAGACGAGTCGCGCCTCCAAGATTTTTTGGATAATCCTGAAAAATCTCTTTGGACCATCGCACTCCCTGTTATGGCTGGAATGGCAATACAAACTATGTATTCAATAGTAGATATGCTATTCATTGGACAATTAGGTGGAGATTCAATTACTGCTGTTGCCTTCAATATGCCTCTTTATTTTTTCGTTATGGGGATAACTTTTGGCATAGGTACTGGATTAACATCCTCAATTTCAAGAGCAATTGGTGCTGAGAATAAGAAAAAGGCAGATAATGCTGCTAATCACGGATTATTACTTGGCTTATTTTTAGGAATATCTCTTACAGTCTTTGGATTAATATTGGGCAAGAAAGTTCTCTCAACATTAGGAGCTCCTGATGAAATGCTTGAAGAATCATGGGACTACCTAAGAGTTACATGCTATGGTATGACTTTCATTGTTTTTGCCATTGTATTTAGATCCATACTTGCTGGTGAAGGCGATATGAAATTCCCCGTAATGGTTGCAGTTATAGGAACTATTTTGAATCTTATATTGGATCCGATTTTCATTTTTAACTTAGATAAATATGGCGGATTTGGACTGGGTATGGGTGTAGAAGGGGCTGCACTTGCTAGCGTAGTATCGCAAACTATCGTCTTTTCAATTTTTGTATATATGTTATTTTGGAAAGATCATGCTTACATAAGTTTTGATCTGAAAAATTTTAGCTTTTCTCCTAAATTAATGAAAGAAATATTATGGGTAGGGATACCATCATCTATTTCAATGATTATAATGTCTTTTGGACAAGGTGTCTTCAATTATATTTTAGTAGATGGATATGGTCCCGATGCTGTCGCAGCTTACACCATCTCAGGTAGATTAGATATGCTAATGTTTCTACCTATTATGGGTATTGCAACCGGGCTTGTAACAACTGTTGGAATGTTTACTGGGGCAAAACGAATGGACAAAGTTAGAAGCATTATTATTTATGGAATTAGCCGAGCATTTGTCATTGTAGCTTTAGCTTCATCACTCGTTTTTATCTCAGCACCATACATTATGGGCCTATTCACAGACGATCAGATTATTGAGGAAATAGGCATAGGTGCACTAAGAACTCTTTGCTTTGCATACCCCTTTGTAGGTATAGCAATGCCATGTGGCCGAATAATGCAAGGATTAGGACAGGGTTTACCAGTATTAGTTATTACTGCATTAAGAGTTTTACTAATCTCAGCACCACTAGCATATTATTTTGCAAACAATGGATATGATATCATATGGATTTGGTATTCTATAGCCATTTCAATTGGTGTATCTGCAATTGTTGGGCCACTGTGGGTTTGGAGAACTATTAACTCGATGGAAAATAATACTGAAGTAATACCTGAATAATACCATAGTAATATATACTGACATTCTGAGGTTAAATTATGCCTAAGATTAGTTTAGACATGCCAGAGCATATAATCAAAGACCTAAAACTTCATGTTGGCGATGATAAAAAATATGTCAGTTTAGCAGATGCAATTAGAACTGCTTGTCGAAGATTATTAGATCAATTAGATGCAATTGATGAAAGACATGGAAGAATAAAAGAAAAATGATTGAAGAAACAATAAATAAAATTTTGTTAGAAATCGAGAAGGACAGTGCTGTTGATAGCAATGGAGAATTAAGAGAAGGGTTGAGAAACACACCAAAGAGGGTTGTTGAATCTTGGAAAGAGTTGTATTCAGGATATAATCAAGATCCAAAAGAAACATTGAATGCAACGTTCAATGGTGAAGGTTATGATGGAATTGTTCTCTTAAAAGATATTGATTTATATTCTACATGCGAACACCATATGCTCTCGTTCCAAGGTGTAGCTCACGTGGCCTATATCCCAACAGATAGGATAGTCGGTATATCAAAATTAGCAAGAATTGTAGACATATATGCTAGAAGATTACAGAATCAAGAAAGAATTACAACACAAGTAGCAGATGCTTTAGAAAAATACTTGAAACCTTTAGGTGCAGCCATAATAATCGAAGCAAAGCACGAATGCATGGGTTGTCGAGGAATAAAGAAGAGTAATGCTACTATGACTACATCGGCTATGCGTGGCGTATTTTTTGACAAAGCAGAAGCTAGATCAGAATTAATGGATTTAATAAAAAGTTGAAATGGTAATAGAGAAAAGTTATCCTGTAGTAGAAATTTTTCATTCCGTCCAGGGTGAAGGATATCATACAGGTAAACCAAGTATTTTCATTCGTTTTGGAGGATGTAATCTTAGTTGTGAATGGTGTGATACGGATTTCAGTAAATGGAATAAAATGACCATTTCAGAAATAATGGATGTTTTGAATCAGTGGTCGAGTAAAAGAATTATTTATACAGGAGGCGAACCAGCAATGCAAAAGCTTCGCCCATTATCAGAAGAATTACATTCTAAAGGATATGATATTGCAATTGAAACTAATGGAACAATCGAATTAGAAGAAGGATTAGTGGATTGGATTTGTGTAAGTCCAAAAGATATGCTGTATCCTGAATTTAGTATCAAACAAAGAAAAGGTGATGAACTCAAAGTAGTTTACACCGGCCAAGATTTGTCTTTGTATGACAATTTAAAGAAAGGTTTTGAGAATTTATTTCTTCAACCTTGCTATGATGAATCAAAAGATGCTGGAGAAAACGGCAAAACTTTCCACAATACTTTCAATATAGTAATGCAGAATCCAGGCTGGAATTTGTCTTTACAGACACACAAATGGATGGGTGTAGAATGAGTAAGATCGCAGTTATGGCATTCTCAGGTGGAATGGATTCTACAGGTCTCTTAATGAACCTTTTAGCAGATGATTTTGAGGTCCATACCTTATCTTATGATTATGGACAGAAACACAAAATAGAATTAGAAAGAGCTAAAGCTAACATTCAATATTTGTCAGAAAATAATATTCAAGTTTCACACAAGATTGTTGATTTACAATCTGCAATGTCTGTTTTCTATTCAGCCTTAACCACAGATGATTATGAAATTCCAGAAGGGCACTATGAAGAAGAACAGATGAAGCAGACTGTTGTACCAAATCGCAATGCAATCTTTGCTTCAATTCTTTATGGATTTGCACTTTCGATAGCCTTGGAAAAAGAACAAGAAGTCAAAATAGCACTAGGAGTTCATTCCGGAGATCACACCATTTATCCTGATTGCAGGCCTGAATTTTATGAGGCTTTAGAGAAAGCTTTCCAGATAGGTAACTGGGATAGCAATAAAATCTCATTCCATTTACCATATATTGATGGAAACAAAGAGACAATATTGAGAGATGCCGAACAATCTCTGAATAAATTACAACTTGATTTTGATACCGTATTTTCTAACACAAATACCAGCTATAATCCAGATGAACAGGGAAGAAGTAGCGGTACCAGCGGAGCTGAC
>Ga0208408_1001483_pt1 | contig 13447 bp, 10 predicted proteins | sample ETNtaG_4_FD_185776 | JGI IMG/M metagenome (GOLD analysis project Ga0208408, IMG submission 185776) | Marine microbial and viral communities from oxygen minimum zone, Eastern Pacific Ocean - ETNP201406SV67 (SPAdes) (version 2) | ecosystem: Environmental > Aquatic > Marine > Oceanic ... | reverse complement strand
CGCTCCTGATCATGACATATCATCCCTTGTGACCCATGAATCTCCCAACGCAAACCACATTTTCTTCCCCAAGCAACTCGACTCACTCTTAGAGTTCCCTTAATTCCACTTTTAAAATGTGCCATTGCTGTACAAACATCGTCATTATCAACAACAAGTGTTTGACCCGGATTTTTTGGATCCTGACGCTCTTTGTGAACGGTGTCATAGTCGCCCACTAATCGAGTAATTTCGCTACCAGTCATGTAGTGAGCCATACTTACCAAATGGCACATGACATCAGCGTTCGATCCAGTTCCAGAAGCTTCCCGGCTCATTCGCCAAGAATGAGGTCTGTCTGGATCGGCTTCATTATCTACATCATAGCTTCCATAAAATCCAATTACACGTCCAATTACGCCTTCATCAATAAGTTTTTTTGCGCTTTGAACTGCAGGATTTTGAGTATAGTTATAACCTAAAATTGTTTGGGAACTAGAAGCTTCTGAAGCTGCCGAAAACATAGCTTCAGAGTCAGCTAAATTGGTAGACATCGGTTTTTCACACCAGACATGCTTTCCAAGTTTTAATGCGGCCACTGAAATCTCTTTATGTAATGAATTAGGAACACAAACAGAAATAAGTTCAACTTTTGGATCGTTTACCAACTCCATCCAAGAACTCGTGCAACGCGAAAAACCCATCTCTTTCCTCATTACTTCAGCCCTATCAGAATTGTAATCACAAATCATCTCAAGTTTTGGTCTCAAGCCATCTCCAAAAACACTCCCTGCAGCAGCATAGGCTATAGAATGTGCCTTGCCCATAAATGCTGTTCCAATTACACCTATACCTATTGTTTTCATTGCCTTGCCTCGATTTCAATTCCAAATTTTTCACAATAGCTTTCAATGTTTTTATAGCCCATTGTGACGTACGTTAAAGGATGCGCTTTTGCTGGATCCTGTTCTGCCTCAACAACAATCCAACCCTTAAAATCATTTTCACTTACCATTTTAAATAAACCTGGAAAGTCAAAAACGCCATCTCCAGGAACTGTATAAATTCCATTCAAAACAGCATTCAAAAAACTTGAGTCAGCTTCTAGTGAATCATTTAATATTTCATCCCTTACGTCTTTACAGTGAATATGCATGACTCTGTCACTATGCTTTTTGTATACCCTTAGAGGGTCTGCTCCAGCATAAATCAAATGCCCAGTATCAAAAACTAAACCAAGATCACTTGTGGTCATAGACATTAGTTTATCTACCTCTTCCTCAATTTGAACGACTGTTCCCATATGATGATGATAAGCAAGCTTCATTCCATGAGACAAAGTATATTTAGCTAACTCATTAAGCTTCTCAGCCCACTCTTCCCATTGATCATCATCAAGCATAGGTCGTTTTGAAAGTGGCGAGGTAATATCGCCATGAACACAAGAGTCCATTTCACAATAAACAATAACGTCAGTTCCTAAGTCTTTCAAAAGTTGCATATGAGGCGTTATTCTCTTAATTTCCCCCTCAATACTATCTTTAAGCAATCCGCCACAAAACCAGCTGGATATAACATCCATATCATATTTGCTAAATAAAGGCTCTAATACAGATACTTCTCTAGGCCATTTTCCTCCTAACTCAAACCCTCGATATCCCGCCTGACTGCCTTCTTGCAAACAATGCTCTACAGTCGTGTCCCGACCCAAATCAGGCATATCATCATTAGTCCATGATATGGGACTAACACCAATTTTCACACTCATTTATTTTCTCCAAATTGTTCATAATATTTTAACCAGCAAGCCTCATATGCTGGTGCTCCAGGAGCTTTAAGTTAAATTTCTCTAGACTCAGTGAGTCTATAAGCGATTTTTTTGTAAGTTCAAACATACTTATTCCCTGAAGCTTAGAATCAGAATTTTTATCGTGATCTAAGTTTGTGGGAAAAGCATAACCATCAGTTGCACATATAAGAACATTTTCAATTAGCTTTTCTGAGAGAGTTTTATTTTTTATATGTTTCAGTAGAGCTGGATATATATGAGTAATAATTTTTATATAGTCTATATGCTCCATGGTCTTGCCAAAGGCTGATGAAATTTGAAGTAGATTACCTATTCTATGAAAATCACTTGTTTTATTGGCACCTGCCGCATGAAATAAAGCTGGATTAAAAAAAATACCATCCCCTTTATTCATTGAATTCTGCACTGAATGTTGATTAAAAAAGTCACTAAATTCAGAATCTCTCCATGTCAAATATCCCAAATCATATTGATGTGAAAATGGTAGTACGACTGTCGGCCCACTCTCAACAGGCATGTCAGTATGCGCAACACCACCTTGCAAAGTTAAGTAATTTGAAAGACGGTGCACTGTAACTGGAAATTTCTCAACGACTTCATTTTCTTGAAAACCCAAATGATAGTCTCGATGAGGTTTCTGCATTTCTCCACCCGGTCTAACAATGTTAACCTGGGCAGTCATCTGAGAGTTGGGTCCGCACCATGACTCAGCTATTAGCTTTACTAAATCATTTGAATAGTAATTGATAAATGCATCAGCACTTTCCAAAGCAACTTTTTGAAAACAATTCCAGATTCTAGTATTAGTTCCTGAAGCAAAATGATCATTACTTGTACCACTTTCTTTTTCCACAATTTTTTCAAAAATAGCATTACTCTGATCTATTGCATCATGCTGATAAAGATTTCGAATAACAAACACACCTGGACCACCCTCTAAAACTTGATGCAACTCTGTTTTTAACCTTCTTTCTTTTTCAACGTTACCGACAAATGACTTGAAGTGTTTTGCGTCATAAATAACAACATTATTTGAAACTGAATCTGAAAGCGGATAATTCTCTTGAAGCGTTTTTTGAGAGCAGATTTTAGTTAAATCGTCATAATCTATATCAGATTCACTGAAGTAAACTTGGTGATTTGATTTAACTGCTCCTTCTTTCATGGCTAGTAAGGTTGTTTTGTTTTAGATTGCTTATATGCGCTGAGAATTTCTTCACTTTTTTCATTTGAAGACACCTCGGGAACAGCAACTTCCCACCAACAACCCCCTTCAGGACTTATTTTATGAGAGTCAGTCACTAAACTTATCACATAAGATTTTGTTGATGATTTTGCACGTTTAAGGGCTGATGCTAATTCATTTATATCTCCAATATGCTCTGAGTTTGCTCCTAAAGATTTTGCGTGCATTGCAAAATTAATTTCTGGATGCCCATCATCTATACTTTTACAGTCTTTTAATAAATTATTGAATGAGTCATTACCAGTGGCATTTTGAAGTCGATTAATACATGAAAAACCTCGATTATCAAGGACGATAGCAATAATTTTATGACCTAGCATAACGCTAGTTGCTAGCTCTGAATTAAGCATTAAATATGATCCATCGCCAACAAGCACGATGACTTCTCGATCTGGCTGTGCCATTTTTACACCAAGTCCACCAGCTATCTCATAGCCCATACAGGAAAATCCATATTCAGAGTGGTATCCGCCAGTTTGCTCAGTCCTCCAAAGCTTGTGCAGCTCTCCCGGTAAACTTCCAGCTGCACAAACTACAATGTCACTTGCATCACCATTCCGCTTTACCTCGCCAAGCACTTGAGCATCTGTAGGTAAATTGTCCTCAGCACCTGAAGAGCTATTAATTGATGTTACTTCATCGTAGTAGTTATTCCAGTTTGAGGCTTCTTTTTCTGCAACTTCAAACCACTTTTCAGACGCTTTCCAGTCAGAAAGACATTCATCTAAATTACTTATTCCTAAATTTGCGTCGCCCCACAAAGAAAATGCATTATGTTTTATTGCATCAAAACGAGCTACATTTAACTGTATAAGTGTTTTGTCAGAAAATAACGCTCTTGATCCCGATATGAAATCATTTAGTCTTGTACCAATAGCCAAAACTGTATCCGCCCCTCTTGCCAGATTGTTTGCTGCATTCGACCCTGTCACTCCAATAGCGCCAACGTAACCCGGGTGGTTCCATGTCACTGCACCTTTGCCAGCAGATGTTTCAGCAACTGGAATTCGATATTTTTTCGAAAATTTTTGTAGTGCGTTGCAAGCTTTAGCATAATGAACCCCACCACCAGCAATGATTAAAGGTTTTTTTGAATTTTTCAAAATTTCAACTGCACGAGTTAACTCGTCATCATCAACCTTTATCTTACGAATAGTGTGTATTCGCTTTTTGAAAAAAGCTTCAGGATAATCAAACGCCTCTGCCTGAACATCTTGAGGCAAGGAAAGCGTAACTGGACCACAATTTTCAGGATCTAATAACGTTTGAATTGCAACAGGCAAACTGTTAATAATTTGCTCAGGCCTCATTATTCGATCAAAATATCTACTCACAGGCCTGAAGCAGTCGTTCACACTTAATGTTGGATCAGAAAAATCCTCCAATTGTTGAAGAACAGGATCTGGGGTTCTGCTTGCGAAGTAATCTCCTGGTAATAGCAAAACGGGCAATCGATTTACATGGGCTAGTGCTGCCGCTGTTACCATGTTAGTTGCTCCAGGTCCTATTGAACTTGAACATGCCATCATTCTTTGACGGTTATTAGCTTTTGCATATGCAATTGCAGAATGTACCATGCCTTGCTCACTATGTCCTCGATAAGTTGGCAACTTGTCTTGATATTCAGTCAAGGCTTGCCCTATACCTGCAACATTTCCATGGCCAAAAATAGCAAAAACACCGGCGAATATTGGTTGTACACCATCATCTGTTTCGATATATTGGGACAATAAGTATTGAACTATAGCCTGAGTCATTGTTAGTCTAATAGTTTTCATTTTTAAATTTCCTCTCTATATTTTTTCCAAGCTTGAATCAATTCGATGTAATTAATAGACACAGAATCAACTAGCTCGTGATCGTTTATTTTATGTTGCATCCATAGTTTAGCTGGCTCATAAAAAATAGTTCGACCCACTGTAAAACCCTTACAGATACTATATTTTGCTGCCACACCAAACGACTCTCTAACACTATCAATGGGAGCAGAGAGACCTAGTAATAATACACCTTGACAATGAGGGTCATGTGTATTTATGACATCGCTTACTTGCACCCAAGATTCATCTTGGAGGGCTGGCAATTTCCACCAGTCAGGCTTAATTTTTAAGTCATAGAATCGTTTTAAAATCGTTGGAATTGTTGCTTCATCATTTTCATATTCTGAAGGGGGAATAACCTCTAGTAACAATTGGTGACCACTTTGAATACAGGCAAAATAAAGCTCTTTTACTTTTTGTTCCTGTTTAAGCTTGAGTTCATCTGAGTCATCCGGATGATAAAAAATCAAGCACTTAACAACGTGTGATAGAGGCCAAGACTGTAACTTTGATCCAATAGATTGATCACCTTCAAACTTTAAAGGTCTTGAACTTGGCAGCTCTACCGGTCTTCCTATCCACCATGATTTTTCAGCAATCGAATTGAGCACGTCTTCTCCATAAGTGTCATCAATTAAAACTCCAATACTTTTTTCAGGAATATTTAATTTATCAATAGCTTTTTGAGTTGACTTAACGAGTAGATTTTTGAGTTTTTTAATTTGATGCGAATCTGCACCGTACTTCTCGGCAAGATCACTAAGCTGTTTGCGATGATCAAAAGCAAACCCAAAAATCTCTGGCTGCTCCATGCCTCTTAAGCTGACCCTATGGAGATGATTTAAAGTTAAATCGGTACTTGGATTTGATATTCTGGCTGCATTTTCTAAATAATATAGCAATTCTTTTTCTCCAGGTATCGCTGGCGCACAGCCATGACGAGAAACTACCAACGCGCCAGAAGCATTTGCGTAGTTGGCACTTTTTTCTAAACTCTCACCCCTAAGATAGCCACGTAAAAAACCTGACATAAAAGCATCGCCAGCGCCCAAAACATTGAGGATATGAACTTGATTACCCCTAATTACATTAAAGTCACGGGAACTACCTGGAACGTCACTGGTAATCACTGTACACCCTAAGGGGCCTAGCTTTAAAACGATAATCGAATTGGTTAGCTGACGTATCGTGGTCAGTGCAGTTACAGTATCCTCACTACCACCAGCAATATGAATTTCTTCTTCAGTGCCAACAATAACATCACAATGCGGAAGAATTGTTTGTAAGTGTTGGCTTACGTCGTCACTTGCAACAAATCTAGACTCTCCATCACCTAATTCTGTCAAACCCCAAAGTACTGGACGGTAATCAATATCAACAATGACTTGCGTATCAGAGGCTTTTGCGTATTCGATTGCCTTCATACTCGTTCGATAAGTATTGTCTGACGAAAAATGTGTTCCTGTTATGAGCAAAGCCCTGCTGCTAGCAATGAACTCTTTTGAGAAATCCTTTTCACTGATTGCCATATCAGCACAATCTTTACGATAAAAAATAAGTGGGAAGGTTTCCTTATCTTGAATGCCTAAAACAACTAAACCCGTTAATCGCTCTTTATCTGTAATTACATGAGATGTGTCTACACCGACGCTTTCTAGCTCATTACGAACAAAACGGCCCATATGCTCATCTCCAACTCGAGTAAGCATTGCAGAACTAAGACCAAGTTTAGAGCAGCCATAAGCAATATTTGCTGATGACCCACCTAAATATTTGGCGAAACTACCCATATTTTCTAGAGTAGATCCAATCTGTTGGCCATAAAAATCTACAGCCGCTCTTCCTAGACAAATAATATCAATTGATTTCATTATTTCTCTAGCATCCACTCATGGTCAGGATGGTTTTTAAAAATCCATTTCCTTTTGGGTCCAGCCATTACATTCAAATAGTATGAATCGTAACCATGAGGAACGCCAACTGGGTGGTAGCCCTTTGGAACAAGGACCACACATTTATCTTCAACTGCCATTGTCTCATCGATGGATAGATCATCTGTATATACTCTCTGAAAAGCAAATCCTTGAGGTGGGTTAATGCGATGATAGTATGTTTCCTCTAGATATGTCTCAACCGGAATATTATCTGAATCGTGCTTATGTGGAGGGTAGCTTGACCAGTTACCTGAAGGAGTTTTTACTTCAACTACAAGAAGGCTATCAGCCTTATCTTGCTCAGGAAGTATGTTGCAAATAAATCTTTTATTACTTCCTTCCCCTCTAACTTCGCTCGACATATCAGTGGGCTTGATATGCCTGATTGGAAAATTGTCGAATCCTGGAGCAATTGCAATAGCCAACTCCAGTTTAGTGACAGCGGTAACTTTAATTTTTTTATTATTTGGCACATACAAAGCATGAGGGTTCAGATCATCAAAAACACTCATTCTTTCGCCAATATCAGAAAACTGCTCACCTTCAACAGCAATATTAGCAATTCCAGATAAAATCACTAAGCAACATTCGTTTGCTTCATCCTCCCAATCAAGTGTTTCAGCTTTATCGAGCTCATGAGCCTCAAAACCCACATAATTCCAGTTTGCTGATTTTGGTGTAATTTTTTGATAGCAACTATCTTTGGTGTTTTTTGGTCGACTCAATAATGACATTTAATTTCCTTGTTGATGGTACCCAATTGAAATACATATTGCTTGAACAAGACACATCGTTGCGCCCAAGGATCTGAATGTGTGAATTTCAGCTTCATGAATACTAAATAAAAAATCTGCCAGATTTGCAATTGGATTCAACTCAGTATCAGTCAAAAGAATTACTTTTGAATTGGACTGCTTAGCTGTCCTGACTGCCTGAGTAGTTTTTTCATTATATGGGTTGTATGTTATAGCTATAAATAGTGTTTTTTCATCAAGCCAGTTTGATAAATTCTCAACCTCGTTCGAATCATTTGCAATACGACACCTGATACCAAGATTATTTAACATGTAGTAAAAGTAATTAGCTACAGGTTGAGCTCTATTAGTGCCGCATAATATAACTTCACGCGCCTGGCATAATTCCAAAACAGCATCTTCAATTAAATCGATGTCAATATTTTCAGCAAGCAGCTGAGTGGCCTCAACATTTCGCCTAGTTACATCATAAAAAATATTAGAAGAATTTGTAGTTGAGTCACCTTCAGTTATATTTTTTACATCAGTGATACGTTGCTGATAATTAATTGCTGTTTGGGAAATTCTTACCTTAAATAATGATTGAAGTTCAGCAAATCCACTGAAACCAAAGTGCTTAGCAAAACGAACTAATGTTGATGGATAAACTCCTATATCTGATGCAATTACTGCAAGAGTATTAATAGCCAAGTTTTGAGGTTGATCAATTATATAAAAAGCAATCAACTTCATTTTCTTACTCAATGAGGGATAGCTTTCTTGGAGCAAGTTGTTTAATTCATTGATATTAACTGGAATCATTTTAATTACTTACTATAAATTTTCTGGTAAGCCAGATTTAAGAGACCTTTGAGCAGCTTCAGCAATTCTTAAAGCAAGCACTCCATCAGAAATATCAACACTTGGTTTGACATCTAAATGATAAGACTCCATAAAATGGAGTAACTCATTGTGGTATGCCTTTTCATAGCGCTCTAAAAAAAAGTGCTCTGCTTTAGCCTGATTAATCCCATCAGCATTGCTGAGAACGACTTTATCTTCTAACTCATTTTTGACCTGGAGCATGCCTTTCTCACCAAATGCTTCAATTCTTTGATCATAACCAAAGGATGCTTGACGACCATTTAAAATAGTGACTATTGCACCTTTTTTCATATTCAATATGACACTCGCAGTGTCTACATCACCTTCATTTTTTATGTCTTCATTGTTTGCTCTTGCTGATACATAAATACTTTTGGGCGTATCATTTAAAATCCAACAGGCCATATCAAAATCGTGAATCATCATGTCATGAAATAGTCCACCTGAACTTTGAATATACTCCATAGGAGGTGGTGCTGGATCATGGGAGGTAATCACTAATGATTGCACATGTCCAATTAAATTAGAATCTACTTTGCTCTTCAAGCTTGCCATATGCGGATCAAATCGCCTATTAAATCCAAGCATGCAGACAATCCCGCTCTCTTCTACTGACTTTGCACAAGACTCTGCCCTCTCAAGACTTAGGTCGATTGGCTTTTCACAAAAGACTGGCTTGCCAATTTGTGCACATCTTTCTATAAGATCAGCATGAGTCGCTGTACTGCTTGCAATTATGTAAGCATCAATATCTGTATTACTAAATGCTTCCTCCATACTCAAAACTTCAGCACTATATTGTTGTGCAAGGTTTTTAGCCGCCTCTTGGTTTAAATCCACCACCGAGTGAAGAGTTGTATTTTTTTCACTAGCAATTGCAATTGCATGAACAATTCCAATCCTTCCAGCTCCAATTAAACATATTTTCATAGCATTAATTAATTTGATTTTTCTAACAGGTATTGCTTATATATTATCTATCCTTAAGTTCTGATAGTTCTTTATTGCCAGACATCATAAATTGTAATTCTTCATAATTAATTTCTCCAGCTTTCGCAGTTCCAAGAGTTTCACCTCTTGATAGAACTGTAAATTTATCTCCAACAGCTAGAGCATGAGAAACATTATGCGATATGAATACAACCGCAACTCCTTTCTCCCTGACTCTTTCTATCGTTTTTAAAACATTTGAAGTTTGGTAAACGCCAAGAGCAGATGTAGGCTCATCAAGAATCAATATCTCTGCACCAAAATAGACCGCCCTAGAAATTGCGACAGTTTGTCTCTCTCCTCCAGAAAGGGTTCCAATTGATTGACTTGGATCTCTTAACTTAATTCCGATTTTATCCATTTCAGACATCAAAATTGAATTGCACTTTTCAAAGTCCATTACAGTAATTGGGCCAATTTTTTTTGTTAGCTCTCTACCAAGCCAAAAATTACGGGCAACAGACATTAATGGAATCAAAGCTAAATCTTGATACACAGTAGCAATTCCAGAATTAATGGCATCCCGAGGCCCGCTAATTTCAATTGGCCTTCCTTCAATCTTAATTTCACCTGATGTCGGCCGGTGTACTCCAGACATTATTTTTATTAAAGTCGATTTTCCTGCGCCATTATCTCCAAGTAGGCAGTGGCACTCACCTTTCTTAATAGAAATGGAGACACCCTTAAGGGCATCTACGTTCCCAAAGCTTTTATGAATGTTTGAAAGCTCCATTATTGACTTATCACTCATCATTTAGCTCCTGTAATTAATTTACGAACATGTGTATTTAGGATTACTGCCAGCAATAATAAGACACCCAGAAAAACTCTAAATAATGAGCTTTCTACACCAATAAAGAACAGACCTTGCTGAACAACTCCAAATATTACAGCGCCAAGTGCTGCACCGATAACTGAGCCATAACCTCCAGTCAACAAGGCTCCTCCAATTACTACTGAAATAATTGCCTCAAACTCCTTAAGAATTCCTCTATCAGCAGAAGCAGAACCAAACTCAATAACTTGAGTCGTCGCAAAAACTGTCGCACAAAAAGCAGTAAAGACAAACATCAAAATCTTAACTCTATTTACTGGAACACCAATATGACGAGCTGCCTGTGCATCTCCTCCAGAGGCATAAATCCAGTTACCAAAACGAGTTTTAGTTAATAAGAAATGTGCAAAGACAACTAGTCCTATTGCCCATACCATCATCATTGGTATACCCGATACAACTGGTTGACCAGCCTTTGTACCAGCTACAAAAGTTTGAATCATACCTTGCTCACCAAGCCAATCAAATACGCCTGTAAATATCTCGCCACCAAAAATTGGAGCTAACCAATCATTTTCAGCTGCCTCTGTAACCCCGCCAATAATAGTTTTTTTAGTACTTATAATTGCAATAAAGATTGTCATTCCTCGCAAGATATATAAAAAAGCAAGACTAACAATAAAAGACGGTAAATTTGTTTTGACTGTAATGTAGCCAATTAATGCTCCTATAGCCATCGAAACTACGAAGGCTGTAATGATACTAAGCCATACTGGCCACCCCCAAACTACTGAAGTAACAGCAATAACTATGCCAGCAAAGCCAATCATAGAGCCTACAGAAAGATCAAATTCTCCTGCAATCATTAGTAAGCAAGCACCGACAGCAATAATTATAAATTGGGAAGAAACGATTCCCCAATTCATAGAGCCCTCCAAAGAAAACATTCCGGTATCTCGAGCTACTAAAAAAAAGAAAAGGAAAACTAAAACAACGCCAACTATTGCCCCTAGATCTGGCCTTAGCATGACACTTCTAAAATTAGTTTTAAGGTTTGAATTATTTTTTACATCATCTGACATGAGATTAAATCCATTGTAGTTTTATTAAAAAAAAATGCTACCCACTCATTTTGAAACTTGAAGTGAGTAGCACCTTTTAGATCAATTAACTTTTAACGATAAACGCCTGCATATTTCTCAACTAAGCTGATATTACTCTTAGTGATAAATCCAGGTCCAGAGTTAATAGCGCCAGAAGGCCAAACTCCATAACGTGAAAGGTTAGTCAAGAATACAACTGGAAGGTATCCTTGTAGGTACGGCTGTTGATCAATTGCAAATGAAATTACATCAGCTTTAACCGCTGCAGCAATCTCTCCTGAAAGATCAAAAGTACCAAAATAGATATCACCAGTTTTACCCATATCATCCAAAGCTGAAAGCGTTGGATGTGCAGATGTTGGTCCTAAAGTTAGAATTGCATCTGTACTTGGGTGAGATCTTAAGTGAGCCATAACCTTGTTCTTGATTTCTGTAGGATCTTGTCCTGAATCAATCATTTGATGACCTAAATCAACACCAAGCGCGTCCGCATAACCCTGACAACGATCAACAGATACTGGGTTTGTGAAGAAGTGGTTAACACATAAGAATTCTGTTACACCAGCTGCTTTAGCTCTCTTACCTGCTCCAAAACCAGCATCATATTCTGGCTGACCAATGTGTGCTAATGCACCAAGCGCTTCTGATTGGTCACGTGTACCAGAGTTAATTGTTACAACTGGAATTCCTTTGGCAATAGCTGAAGTAATTGGTCCTTTCAAGACATCATAGTCAGCAATTGTAACAATAATGCCGTCTGGATTACTCGCTGCAGCTTGCTCAACGATACGAGCCATGTCAGCAAGGTCGCCTGTTGTTGGGTTGCGATAATCTACATCGACTCCCATTTGCTCTCCTGCAATTCCTATTGCATTTTTAATTGTATTCCACCATGAATCAGAATCTGGTGCATGGCTAATTAATACAAATTTCTCTCCAGAAGCAACTGCGGCAGAACTGCCAAACATTGTTGCTCCAAAAAGAACAGACACTGCTAAAAATACCTTTGCAGTGTTTTTGTAGATTTTAAACATAATGTTTTTCTCCTATTTATAAATAAATAAATATCAAAATTGATATCATTCTTGAAGCAAAGCTTTGCGCCAAGAAAATTTAGTATACATCAAATAATATATGTTGTTATATATTTTTCTATTTTTAAAAAAATAGAACATATGTTATAATTGACCTTTCAACAGATATAGCTTGTTCTAATTCTATTATCAAGAACAATAAAAAAAATAATACTAGAAATAAGTTCTTGGTATATTAGCTCATTACATTTAATTAAATAACTCTTATGCCTTCAAATAACCTACAACATATTATTGGTGGAAAGAAACACTCTGGATCATCAGGTCGAAGCCTGGATGTTTTTAATCCTGCCACTGGAAAAGTCACAAAAACAATTGAAGCAGCTAGCGCAAAAGATACTGCCAAAGCCATTCAAGTGGCCAGTGATGCCTTTGAAGATTGGAGCCAAGTTCCTCCCTCTAAAAGGGCTCAAATCATGTTTACTTATCGTGAGCTTATTATTAAGCACACCGAGGAACTCGCAGAACTGGTCTCCAAGGAACATGGAAAGACGTTTGCAGATGCTAAGGGGGAAGTGGGAAGAGGTTTAGAAATTGTGGAGTACTGCACGGCGATTAATAATCATCTGAAGTCGGACTTTAGTGCGGATGTCTCCAGAGGCATTGATAGCCATAATCTGCGTCAAGCGCTTGGCGTCTGTGCTGGCATCGTTCCGTTTAACTTCCCTGCCATGGTACCGATGTGGATGTACCCAGTAGCGATTGCCTGTGGAAACACCTTTGTTTTAAAACTCTCAGAGAAAGTACCGTCGTGTGGGTTAAGACTCACTGAACTCATGCATGAAGCTGGTCTTCCAGATGGCGTATTAAATACAATTGTGGGTGATAAAGAAGCAGTCGATGAAATCCTAACCAACCCTCAAGTGAGGGCAGTGAGCTTTGTTGGCTCTACCGGTGTGGGTGAGTACATTTATCAAGAAGGATCAAAAAATAACAAGAGAGTTCAAGCATTATGCGGCGCTAAAAACCACATGATAGTAATGCCCGATGCTGATCTCGATCAAAGCAGTGATGCAATCATCGGGGCAGCTTATGGCTCTGCAGGTGAGAGATGTATGGCCATCTCTGTTGTGGTTG
>Ga0208408_1001472_pt1 | contig 13495 bp, 15 predicted proteins | sample ETNtaG_4_FD_185776 | JGI IMG/M metagenome (GOLD analysis project Ga0208408, IMG submission 185776) | Marine microbial and viral communities from oxygen minimum zone, Eastern Pacific Ocean - ETNP201406SV67 (SPAdes) (version 2) | ecosystem: Environmental > Aquatic > Marine > Oceanic ... | reverse complement strand
TTTAGCTTCTGCTGCTTTTCCATCAGCAATGCTCACCTGTATAAGGGTTCTTGTTTCTGGATTCATTGCTGTGTCCCATAGTTCTCCGGCATTCATCTCTCCTAGACCTTTGAAACGGCTTATATCAAATTTTTTATTTTTGTTTTCTTTCTTGAATTTTTCTAAAGCTTCGTCATCCTTAAGATAGTTTATCGAACCAGAAGATTTTGCTCTATACAGAGGTGGTTCTGATATCCAGACTTTTCCTTCTTTTATCAGTCCAGGCATAAATTTAAAAAAGAATGTTAATAAAAGTGTTCTTATGTGGGCTCCATCAACATCGGCATCTGTAAGAAGTATTACTTTGTCGTATCTTGATTCTTCTCCGTTGTATTCATTATTAATACCTGTGCCAATAGCTTTTATTAAAGAACTTATTTCTGTATTTTGCAACGCCCTGTTTTCTGTAACTTTTTGTACGTTAATAATCTTTCCACGTATTGGTAAAACTGCTTGGGTTCTAGATTCTCGTGCTTGTTTTGCTGGTCCTGCAGCTGAATCTCCCTCAACAATTAAAAGCTCACTTTCACTTGGGTCTGTAGAGGAACAGTCTGCAAGCTTACCCGGAAGCCCAGATGTTTCTAAAATGCTTTTTCTTTTAGTAAGCTCTCTTGCCTTTTTAGCACTCATTCTTGCTTTTGCTGCAACAGCACATCTTTCTACAATGGCTCTACCTTCTTTTGTGTTTTTTGATAGCCATTTTGGTAATTCTTTGTTTACTAAAACCTGAACTTTTGATTTCATTTCTGTGTTACCAAGCTTTGTTTTTGTTTGACCCTCAAACTGTGGTTCTTTTACTCTGACAGAAATTACTCCCGTTATTCCTTCTCTAATATCATCGCCTGTTAGTGAAATGTCAGAGTGAAGGTTTCTTGATTTCGCAAAATCATTGATCGCTTTTGTGATGGCTGTTCTGAGGCCTTCTTCATGTGTTCCTCCTTCAAGCGTGTGGATGTTGTTTGCAAAGCTTTTAATATTTACATCGTCTTCGTTTTTCCACTGAAGGGCAACCTCTATTTCTGAATCCTTACTTTGGTCGGAAAATGATATTGTTTTTTCATGAAGCACTTCGAATCCATCATTTAAGTAATCAACAAAATCAACTAATCCTCCTTTATATAAGAACTTGTCTTTGGTTGCTGGTTTAACTCTGTTGTCTATTAGAACAATTTTTAAGCCTTTATTTAAAAATGCTGTTTGTCTTAGTCTTTCTGATACAACATTATGTTCAAAAGTTTGTGTCTCTTCGAAAATTTCTGGATCTGCTAAAAAGTTAATTTTTGTACCTGTCTTTTTTGTAGCCTTTCCTTTTTTAATTTTTGACACTGGCTTACCTAAGTCAAAATTTTGATTCCAAACAAAACCATCTCTTTGCACTTCGGCTTTAACATAAACTGAAAGCGCGTTAACAACTGAGATTCCGACACCATGAAGTCCCCCACTAACACTGTATGCTTCCGATTCAAATTTTCCTCCAGCATGTAGTGTTGTTAAAACGGTTGTAAGTGCTGATTCTTTCGTTTTTGGTCTGGGCTTTACTGGTATACCGCTACCGTTGTCTGTAACAGTAACTGATCCATTCTTTTCAAGGCGGACCTCAATTGAACTACAACGTCCTGCCATTGCTTCGTCAACAGAATTGTCTACGACCTCCCAAACTAAATGATGTAAACCGTTGGGTCCTGTTGATCCTATGTACATGGCCGGCCTTTTTCGAACGGCCTCAAGTCCTTCCAAGACTTTTATGTCTTTAGAATCATAAGTTTTTGAATCTTTTTTTGGCACGGATCTCCTAAGATACGTTTCTTTTTTTATTGTTAACAGCCCTAGCTGAACTCTTATTTTAGCGGAAATCCGTTGTTATTGTTGGCTATTTTGGATTTTGACGTCCAGTGTATTTAGCTTTATTTTTGTTTTTTTTTCAATATCAATTAATATCTTTTGTTCTTCAAGCTTGATTAAATCCATTGCTCTTTTTGATGTTGTATATAGTGTTGCTGTGGACCCTATTACAGGTCCTGGGGTGGTTTCTTTAGACCATAAAAAGTTGTTTTTATCAAAATAGTTTTTTATTTTTTTAGAATCGGAAAAGCTTATCCCCAGAGGGTTCTTTTCGACATTAATTTTTTCAGGCTCTTTTTTCACTAGTTTGTTCTTACAGGCATTAGCAAATATTTATAGTTTTCTACTTCTCCTTGAATAACAACAGGTTTCTCGTTTCCTGAAAACCTGATATAAACTGTATCTCCGTCTAAAACCTCTATGCCTTGCATAAAATAATTTGGATTAAAAGACATTTCAAAACCAGAGACATCTTCAATATCAACTCCTAGAGTTTTTATAGAAACCTCTTCGTTCCCACCACCAATATCTTTGTTAACTGTTGTTATTTTAAGCGTGTCGTTGTTTTCCAAAATAATTTTGACTGGAATGAAGCCTTCGGCAACAACTGTTGCCCTATCCAAGGACTCTAACATTTCTGTTTTTTTGACCTCTATTGAAAACAGGGTTTCTTTTGGAAATAGGTTTTCGTATTCTGGAAACGTCCCTTCTAGTTTTCTTAGGGATGCGGAAAATATATCATTATAAAAATGGAGTTCTCTTTCGTTAGAGTTAATTTTTATAGGTTCGTCTGAGTTTTCAAAAACTCTTATTGCTTCGTTTAGTGCTCTATATGAAATAATTCCTATATCTTTTATTGGTATTTCGGACAAGCTGTGTGTTGCCAGTCTATAGCTGTCCGTTGCTACTAATTCTGTTTTGTTGTTTTTGTTGTTAAAGTAAACGCCTGTTAAAACGGGTCTTCCTCCTTCTGGTGAGCTTGCTATTCCTACTTTTTTTATTGATTCAAAGAGTTCTATTGTCTCTACTTCTTCTGTGTTGTCGTTGTTGTTTTCTTCAAGGAGTGCTTCTGGATATGTTTTTTCGTCTAGTTTTCTTAGTACAAAGTCCATCTTCTTGATCTCTACTTTTAGTTCAGACCCAATGTCTGAAAAGGTAACCTCTCCTGTGGGTAGTTTTCTAACGATCTCCGATAAAATCCTTGCGTTTACCAGGGTTTCTCCCTCTACTTCTGTTTTAACCTTTGTTCTTGCTTTTAAAACAACATCTAAGTCTGAACCAACCACCTCAAGGAGGTTTTCTTTTGTTCTTAGGAATAGGCCTTGTAAAGAAGGTGTCGCTGGCCTTGGGTCGACAACCCTTGAAACAGCTGAAACAGCTTCTTTTAGGTCTTTTGTTTTTATTTTGAATTTCAATTTAATTCCTTATAGATTTAATAATAATAAAGCTGTTGAAAATGTTTAAAACAGAAAAAAACAAAGGTTTTAAAAAGAAAACAGTGTTCAAAACTTTAAACATAAAAAACCACCAACTAAGAAACACCCATAAAACTTATTTTATTGTCAAAAATGTTCATTTCTTTTAACAACAAAGTAGAATCCTTGGATCTTCTTAAACAAGACAAGATTGTTGAATGAGATCGTCCACCCAGAAAAAGACCAATTTGAGAAAGAGAAAGGTCCGTGTGTTTTCTAATTAAAGCAACACAAAGATTTCGAGCGTCGACCACGTTAGAGCTTCTGTTTTTTGAAACTATTAATTTTCTATCTATTTGGTATGCATCTGAAACATAGTCCAAAATAAAATCAGGAGTCAAGTAAGCAACAACATTCTTTCTTGAATCACCAACCAAGCTCTTAATATAGTCAGAATTACCAACACCGGTTTGTTTGTTTATAACCAGATTATTAACAATTCCATTTATGTCTCTAAAACTGTTAACTTCTAAATTAACAAGCTCCACGACTTCTTTTTTTGTTAACAAAGCACCTTCGAAGCTGTCGTTTTTTACTCTCAAAACCTCTTCAAACATTTTTTTATCTGGTTTACCAATGTCTGTAACCAAACCATTTAGTATTCTTGAGATAAGTCTCTCGGGAAAACCCAAAAGATTTTGAGGTTTTTGATCGGAAACCAACACAACAGCTTTTTCATTGTTTAAAAAATAATTTATTGTATGAAAAAGTTCTTCCGAGACACCCTTTTTACCAACAAAAAACTGGATGTCATCAATTAACAAAACATCGACAGACCTAATTTTATTTTTAAACAAATCAATATCCTGGTTCTTTATACCGCTTACGTAAGACTCTAAAAAAGATTCAGAATCTATGTAATAAGATGAAACACAAGACTGCTCCATTGTTTTTAAAAGATGGGTTTTACCAACACCGGGTTCTCCATGAACAAAAAGCGGATTAAACCTTTGACCGGGATCTAAAACAACATTTTTAGCAGCTGTTATAGCTAGGTTGTTAGAAAGACCAACCAAAAGACTGTCAAAAACAGAAAGGTCGGCCAAAACCTTTTCTTCAACGATCTTTTCTTCAACGATCTTTTCTTCAAAAGGAGAGACAGAAGGAATACTTAAATTAATTTCTTTTTTAAGCTTTCTGTCCAACACAAAAACACAGTCATCAGAACCAGAAACATCTTTGTAGACACTTTTAATTTTTTTATATAGCTTTTTTTCAATTGAGCTTTTTACGAATTCAGAATTCACAAATAAATTAAGTTCATTCTCTTGGTTCATACGAAAATCAACCTGCTCCAACCAATATTTATCTGTTTTTGATAGAGGTTCTTCCAGTATCTTCTGTTTAAAATCTATAAGTTTTTGATTCATGCTTATAACAATTTAATTTATTATCAAAAAAAAACATAGAGTGTTAAAAACAAACTAAACAAAAGGATAAAACAAACCAGTAATAAAAAAGCCTAATTTACTTAGGTTTTATCATAAATAGTCAATAAAAATAGGTACAAAAAAAATAGATTACAAAAGCTAGTTAATATAATTTTCGCGAAGCTTATTTGTTTTTCGCGAACATCTAAATAAAAAATTTAATTACTTTGTTTAATTAATTATTTCATTTATTGTGATTAGACAGGTAAAAAATGAAAAGAACTTATCAACCTAGTAATAGAAAAAGAAGCAGAAAACACGGTTTTAGAACAAGAATGCGTACCAGAGCAGGGCGTGAAATCCTAAAAAGACGAAGAAGCAAAGGTCGCAAGGTTCTTTCTGCATAATTAGTTGGTAAATTTTACTACTTTTAAAAATAGCAATCATTTTTTTGTCCTGAAAAAAGAAGAAAATTGTTTAACTGAGCAAGGTTTAAGAGTTTATATAGAAGATAGTAATGAAAAACTGTCAAGACTAGGAATAAGTATTCCAAAATCAGAAGTAAACGCAGTTAAGCGAAATAAGTTTAGAAGAAAGATTAAAGAGGTAGTTAGAGGTTTAGAAGCAAAAAATAATTTTGATATTTATATTGTTGGAACAAAAAAAGGAACCAGGCTTAAATATAAAGAATTAAGCAGAATTATTGCATCTCACCCAAAACTAAAATAGAAGTGAAGATTACAAGTTTAATATTTTTAATATTTAGATCCTTAATGAGTTTTTTTGGGTTTGGACAAGGAAATTGCATATACTATCCAAGCTGTTCTTCTGTTTTAACAAAAGAAATAAACCAAAAAGGACTTTTTAAATCTATTCCACTGGTTTTATATAGAATTTATATATGTAATCCAATATATAGAAAAATTGGTAAAAATTGGCAATAATAGAACCATTTGCTTTAGCTATAGGTTTTTTACTTTCCTATATTTATGACTTCGTAGTTTCTTACGGTTTATCAATAGTTATATTGACAGTAATAATTAATATTATAATTTTTCCACTAACTCTTAGACAAACAAGGTCAACAAAAAGAATGCAAGATGCCCAAGGAGACCTTAAGAAAATCCAAAAACAATATAAAGACAACAAAGAAGAGTTGAATAAAAAAATTGCAGAATACTATAAGGAAAAAGGCATAAATCCTCTTGGTTGTGTTGTTCCCCTACTCGTTCAAATGCCTGTTTGGTTTGCTCTTTTTAGGGTTTTAAGAGAACCACTTTTATTCATACCAAAAGAAGCAATTCTTTACTCACAACTTGGAGATCACTCAAGAGTGTTGTTTTTTAATATGGATTTACAAATTCCCGCATCTGCAGTAAGCGCTTGGGTTGATAGAGCTCCATATATTGTTTTGATACTTTTGGTAGTAGGTACAGCTTTAATCCAACAAAACCAACTAACCAAGAAACAAGGAAAGTCGAGCAATCAACAGCAACAACAAATGCAAATGATAGGAAAAGTCATGCCATTATTTTTTGGTTTTATATCATGGACTCTTCCATCTGGGTTGGTTGTTTACTTTTTAACAGGAAATATTTTCAGAATTGGGCAGCAAGGCCTAATTGTTAAACTTGAGGAAAACCAATCTGATAAAAATAACAAAGAAAACGAGAAAAACAAAGACCAGGAAAACGAAGAAAACAAAGAAGGTCCGGTTAACAACGACTCTCGTAAAAAAAGAAAAAAAAGAAGGAGAAAATAATGTCTAATAAATGGGTAGAAGTTGAAGCAAAAACCATTGATGACGCAATAAAAGCAGGCTTAAAAGAACTAGAACTTGATGATGCTACCGAAGCAGATATAAGCATATTAAGAGAACCAGAAGGAGGGGTTTTTGGTGTTGGGGGAACAAAAGCTTTAGTTAGAATTTCAGTTAGAAATGGTTTTAAAAATAAAAATGGAAGAAGTTATAAACCAAGAAATAGAAATGATAGACCAAGAAACAGAAGAGAAAAATTTGATCCAAAAAAACCAAGAGTTGAAGCAGACCCAAAAAAACAATTAGAGGTTTCAATTTCCTTTCTAGAGGGACTTATTAAATCTTTTGGATTAGAAGGTGCAGTAGAAGGAGAAACAGAAGATAGAAATCTTCTTGTCAAAGTTACAGGAGAGCAAACAGAGGCGCTTGTTGGTGAAAAAGGAACTATCATCCGTTCTTTACACGAACTTACAAGAACCGTTATTCAAAGAAAAACAGGTGCTGGAACAAGGCTTAGATTAGATGTTGCAGACTACGCCCTTAAAAGAAAAGAAGCTTTAACAATTTATGCAGAAAGACTGACAAAACAAATTCTTGAGGACAAACAAGAGGTTATGTTAGAACCAATGAATTCAGTTGATAGAAAAACACTTCATGATGCTGTTTCTGAAATAAAAGGTATAAAGTCATACTCCGAAGGGAGAGAGCCTTATCGTTCTGTAGTTTTTGCACCAAGCGAACAAGAACAAGAAGAAGAATGAACTATAATCCCCAAATTCCAGCGTGGGGAGAACAATATCTAGAAAAAAACAAAGAAAAACTTGTTAAATATCATGAATGGCTTTCTATTACAGGTGTTAAAACTGGTTTAATTAGTCCAAAAACAGATCAATACATTTGGGATGAGTTCATAGTTCATTCATTATATTTTTATAAAATAATTGAAGATATGGGTCTAAAAAATACTAATGTTTTTGACATAGGCACAGGTGGAGGAATTCCAGGAATACCATTATCTATTGCAAGCAGAAAAAAAGTAACCCTAATTGATAATAAAAAAAGCAGAATATTTGAATTAGAGAGACTAATAAAGATACTAGAAATTAAAGACCTTTTTGCAGAAGAAAGAAACGCTATAGAACTACTAAAAAACGAAGAAAACGTTGTTTTTACGCTTAGATGCTATTTATCAACTTCTAATTTGATTAAAGAAGTCACAAAAACCTTAAAGAAAAATATCTATCTTGTCTCCTCTACCGAAAAAAATAGACTAAAAACAAATGAAAAGTTTCACGTGAAACAAGAAAAATTTCTTATTAATAAAAACGATTATCGTTTTATTGATGTTATAACAAGTATGTGAAAATAATATCAATAATTTGTCAAAAAGGTGGAGTTGGAAAAACAACCACAGTTGTTAATTTATCTACAATTTTTTCAAAAAAAGGTTATAAAACATTAATTATTGATCTAGATCCACAAGGCAATGTTTCCACATATTTAAATTTTGATAAAAACACAAATGAAGTTATAAACAGCATTCACCTACTAGAAGGAATAACAAAACAAGAACCAGGAGAATTGAATGAAAACCTTTCAATTATTCCTTCGAATAAAGAAATAGTCAGATATAACGAAGAAAAGATTATTGGAGGATCTAAAATTAGGAAATTAAAACAAGCTGGTTTTTTTAATAATTTTGACTTTGTTTTTATAGACACCCCACCAACCATGAGCTCACTAGTGCAGGAAGGAATTGCTGCATCAGATTATTACTTGATACCAACAAAACCAGAATTCTTAGCAGTTGAAGGAGTAGCACAAGCTATGAATTTTGCTAAAACAACATTAAAAAACATACCTAATATAAATCCTATATTTTTAGGGGTTTTGTTAAACCAGGTTGAAATAAAAAGGTCTAGCTACGAGGAATTTTTAACTGAATTAGAATACTTACTTGGAGATAGATTATTAAAAACAAAAATTTCTCACTTAACAGAGATTGCAGACAGCCCTTTTTATGGAAAAACTGTGATAGATTTTAGTGATGAGAGTAAAGCAAAAATAGAATTTAATAAATTAGCAGAAGAAATAATAGAAAGAGTTGGAATAAATGAAAAGATCTCTTAGTTCATTAATAACAGATACAAATGTTAGAGAGTTTAAGGCTGTAGAAATAGACATATCTTCAATCAAGAAAAGCGAGACACAAGCACGTACGAATTTTGATAAAGAAAAGCTATCAGAATTGAGTCAATCAATTATAAAAAACGGAATTTTACAACCATTAATAGTTCAAGAAGTAGGCTCCGGTGAGTATAGACTTATTGCGGGAGAAAGAAGACTAAGAGCATCAAGAGAAGCGGGATTAAAATCAGTCCCTTGTTTAATTAAAGATGTTAGCTCTAGAGATGCTGCAGTAATTGGTTTAGTTGAGAACGTACAAAGAAAACAACTTAATACAACGGAAGAGGCAGCAGGATATAAAAAGCTCATTGAAGAATATAATTTAGAAACTAAAGACATAGCAATCTTAGTTGGGAAAAGTAGATCATACGTATCAAACCTGCTTAGACTATCAAAACTAAGTAGTAAGGTTTACAAAGCACTTCAAGAAGAAACAGTAACAATGGGCCAGGTTAAGCCAATAATTAACTTAGAAGAACAACAACAAGAAGAGCTTCTTGCTGAAATTTTAAATTTAAAATTATCTAGTAGACAAGTAGAAGAAAGAGTAAGGAACATATCAAGTGCTAATAAAGAATACTCTGAAGAACTGTTACATTACAAAAATTTCTTTGAAGACAAAACAGGATCAAAAGCAGACATTAAAAAGAACAATAATAAATTTAAGGTAACACTAAATTTTCAAACAGAAGAGGAACTAAGGTCTTTTATAAATAGACTTAGTTAGATAAGGACTCATTCAAACTATCTAAAAGAAAAGTAAGAATTACTTCTATTTCATTAATTTGGTAAAACTTACCATTTATTATAATTGAAACAGATTTTGTATTTTTTAAAAGATTTGAAGCTCTTCCTACAGAAGGGATATCAAATTTATCTTTCATAGCCTCACTTAGCTTTTTTCCGATAATACTTTCAGAAAAACTGCCCTTAAAGTATTCGACAAAACTTTCATCAGAATTATTAAAAGAAACAAAAAGAGCCGGTTGTTTATTATTCACGTAATTTATAATATTTTCTTCTTCCATTTCTTCACCAGCTTCAGAGGCAAAAGAAGCAAGAATATTCTTTTCCAAACAGAGGTTTTTTGTTTTTTCATAAACAGCTACTTGGTCCTTATAGTTTCCAAAATTCGGAAGATTAAAAGAAACAGAATATCCAATGCTTCCTGTCATAAAACCAGGTGAAATTGTTTTAATTGCTTCATTTAGTGAAGTATCAAAGCCAGGTCTTATAAGCTTTCGAATTTCTTCTACAGTATTTAGACCAACAGTTCCATCTATATCAATACCTCTATTTTCTTGAAATTTAACTACTGAAGAAACAACTTCATTTGTAAATATCCCATTAATAGGTTCTGAGTAAAAACCTAATCTAGACAAAAGTTCTTGTAGTTCTTCAATATCTGCTCCATAAAGGTTTGGATTTGTTTTTGTTATAATCCTATCTCCGAGCTTGTATCCATAATTCACTAACTCTATCCATAATTCTTCTTTCGTTAAAAGACTTTCAAGATTTCTGTCTTCTAAGAACAAAGAGAGAATAGATTTAATTTCAGCTTTTTCACCTGCTGATGAGTACCCAACATAATTTAGTCTTTCTTTAAGATCTTGTAATTCAACCTCTGAAAGTTCGTCTACAAAAGAGAGAGATTCTAGATTAATGGTCAAGCCACCTCTCGGCATCAATTGCCGCCTGACAACCTGTACCGGCAGCTGTTACTGCCTGTCTATAAACTGAATCAGCAACATCTCCAGCTGCAAACATTCCTGGTACAGAAGTACTTGTATCAGTTGTGAAACCGGTTTTTATATATCCTTTTTCATCTAGATCGACTAAACCATCTAAGAAAGCTACATTTGGTGTGTGACCAATAGCCATAAACACTCCATCTATATTTAACTTTGAAGAAGAACCATCCTTAGTGTCTTTAAGAGATACAGATTTTACACTTTGACTTCCATGAATTTCAATTAATTCTTTATTCCAAAGCACATCAATTTTTTCATTATTTAAAACTCTGTCTTGCATAATTTTACTAGCTCTAAATGAGTCTCTTCTATGTACAATGTAAACCTTCGTCGCAAATTTTGTTAAGAAGAGAGCTTCCTCCATGGCTGAGTCTCCACCACCCACTACAGTCACTTCTTTTTCTTTAAAAAAGAAACCATCACAAGTTGCACATGCAGAAACCCCATGGCCTTGAAGTTCTTTTTCTCCTTTTATATCAAGCCATTTTGCAGAGGCTCCAGAGGAAATAATTACAGATTTAAATTCATAAATGTCTTTTCCGCTTTCAAGCCTAAAGCCACCATCAATTTTTTCTATTTTATTAATTGTTTCGGTTTTAATTTGAGTTCCAAATCTTTCAGCTTGTTGTTTAAATATCTGCATTAAATCAGGACCCATTATTCCAGAATCAAAACCAGGGTAATTTTCTACATCGGTTGTTAACATAAGCTGACCACCAGACTCTAATCCCTCAAAAAGGATAGGTTCTAAACTTGCTCTTGAAGCATAAATACCAGCTGTATAACCAGCAGGACCAGAACCAATAATTGCTACATTATGCATTTCTCTTCTTTCTGTAATTGTTAAAAGATAAAAATAAAAAAACTAAACTAAGCGCAGCTAAAGCAAAACCTGTTGGGTTAACACCAAGCAATAGACCAAGTCCTTGCATTATTTTAATTACTCCCATAAACAAAAAAACTAAGGACGTTAATAAAAGAACAACAAGTAATAAACCAAGACTTGCAAATCCCGTAAAACGCTGAATGGGCCTAACAATAAGTTCTTTTATTGTTTGTATTAGACTATCTACGGACTCTACAAAACTATCTTCTTCCATATTGCTATGATAAGCCACTTAAGTTTATTAAGGAACTCTTTAAATTTCGTTTTGAATAAATGAACTCATTATCATTAGTTTTCTTTTAGAAACATTGAAAGAGTTTTTTGTATAAAGACTTAAAGCGGCCTCATTGTTTTCTTGTGTGTTTAGCTTTATCTTTTTATAATTTTTTGAATCAGCAAATAATAAAATATATTTGAGTAATTCTTTACCCAAACCTTGATTTTGAAAGACTTTATCAATACCAAATCTTTGAAGATACGTAAACCCACGAGTCTCTCCAAGAATTGCATACCCCCTCAATTTGTTATCTGAAAAAATCTTAAACAGATAATTGTTATTACAACTTTTCATTGTTTCAACAAAATTTGAATAAGAGTTTTTCCAATATGGATCAAAAATTTTACCATCTATTATTAATAAACTTTCTATATCTGACAAGTTAAACCTTTTATGCTCTATTGATTTGTAGCTGTTTTGTTTTGTTTTTTTAATATTCTTAAGATTTGATTCACAAATAAGCAAACTATGTTTTTCCACCCAGCCAGAATCCAACCATTTTTTTGCTTCGCTTTCATTAATCATTGAAGAATTAAAAGATAATTTCAATTCTTTTGATTGATTTTTTATATTTTTTAGAAGAGGCTTACCTCCAAGAATTTTCTCAAAATAAACACAGTCAACAAATTCGTTCCACATTCTTGTATAAAAAGAACCGTTTATTTTAAGATTTAATCTTTTCTCGTTTGTTAAATACATATTTTAAAATTTTCTTATCTTCATCATAAGTTAACAACTTAAGGGCCTTTTTTTCTGAAACAATAGCTATTTCTTCAATTTCGTGATCTGGCTCTTTCACAAACTTTTTTATAACCCTCATTTCATAAAACCAAACGGTTTTTTCTATGGTTTCTCCATATTCAATTGAGTATCTTGATTCAGCTACAGGTTTTTCATCAATACATTTAACTTGAAACCCTGTTTCTTCAAAAACTTCTCTTTCAGCAGCCTCAAGAGGGGTTTCACCTTCTTCTAGATGGCCTTTTGGAAAGCCCCAAAAGCCAGAACTATAATTTTCTTCATATTCTTTTCTTAGACGATTTTTTACTAAAAGAACTTTGTTGTTTATTAAAACTATCCCGCCTGCTGCAAAATCTACTTTAGAATTCATCCTTTATTCTTCCAATTCTTCTTCTAAGCTAACAATATGGTACCAACAACGTTAATAAATACCTTAGATGAAAAACCTTTTTTGAAAGATGTTTCAATCTCCTACGCGGAAGCTGGTTTTGAAATATATCTTGTTGGTGGAGCTGTAAGAGATGGAATTTTAGGAATAGAAACAAAGGATTTTGACTTTACAACAAATGCAAGACCAGAAGACTCTTTAAAGATACTTCATAAAAATGGTTATAAAACAACAGAAATTGGAAAAGCTTTTGGGACAGTAGAAACAATAATCGATGAATGCTCTGTTCACATAACAACATACAGAGAAGATACGTATGACAAAGACTCAAGAAAACCAGAAGTTAAAACATCTAAGGATCTAGATACAGATCTTAGTAGGAGAGACTTTACAATTAATGCTGTTGCATATGACATAAATAAGAATGAAATTATAGATCCATATAGTGGGTTGAAAGATCTCTCAGACGGAGTAATAAGAACACCGGACAGCCCAGATATTTCTTTTTCCGACGATCCATTAAGAATGCTTAGGGCTTGTAGGTTTATAAGCACACACGGATTGACTCCAAATAATAATGTTTTTGAAGCAATTTCAAAAAACCTTGAGAGAATAGAAATAGTAAGTATTGAAAGAATAAGAGATGAACTTACAAAACTACTTACAGGAGAAAATCCATCACTAGGAATAAAAGCTTTTGTAGAGAGCGGCTTAAGCCAGTTAATAATGCCTGAGTTAAATGAATTAAAAATTGAAGTAGATCCTGAACATCATCATAAA
>Ga0208408_1001461_pt1 | contig 13568 bp, 17 predicted proteins | sample ETNtaG_4_FD_185776 | JGI IMG/M metagenome (GOLD analysis project Ga0208408, IMG submission 185776) | Marine microbial and viral communities from oxygen minimum zone, Eastern Pacific Ocean - ETNP201406SV67 (SPAdes) (version 2) | ecosystem: Environmental > Aquatic > Marine > Oceanic ... | reverse complement strand
GATATCAGATAACACATGGGTCAAGGAATCTCTTGAGAAATATCTTAATTTTAAGCATGAATTAACTCATATGAAAGAATATACAATTGTAGAGGATTATTTTGATTACATTTTTGTTGATATGCAGGTTCAAAATAATGGAGGACCTTCAATAATTAGAGAACTAAAAAGACATGACCCTACGAAGAATTCATTCATAGTGCTTATTGCAGATAGGGATGATGATGAAATACAGGCAAAAAGGGTTGAATCTAGTGGGTTTATGGTTAAGCCGATTACACAAAGTAAAATAAATAATTTCTTTAATTTAAACTAAGATGCTTTAAAATTTAAATATATATATTGAGTACTAACTTAGACATAATCCTATATTTACTAATCTTTACTTGTTTAGTGTTCTCTGCCTTGCTCTCTGGGTCAGAAACAGCAATTACCTCACTTCCAAGAGAAAGGATTCATCAACTGGATGGATCTAAAAAAAATAAGAGAATAAAACGCGCAAAAGATGAGATTGAAAAAACAATTGGTGGAATCCTTGTAGCAAACAACTTTGTAAACATATTAATGGCATCACTTGCAACAATTTTATTTGTAAGAAGATTTGGTGAGAGAACAGGTGGAATTATTGCAACACTTTTTATAACAATACTTGTTCTTGTCTTTGGAGAAGTAACTCCAAAGACTCTTGCTACAAGAAAGCCTTTGGAATTTTTCTCACGAACATCAATTTTTATAGATTACCTTGCAAGAATATTTGCGCCTTTTACAAATTTAATTACTGGATCAATAAACAAGTATGGAACAAAAAATATTGGGGATATGGATGGCGATAATGAAATAACTGAAGCTGACATTCAAGCACTAACAGCTTTAGGTGAACAGGAAGGACAAATACTTCCTGCTGAAAGAGAAATTATTGATTCATTATTAGAATTTTCTGATAGACCAATTAAAGAAGTAATGACTCCGAGGGTAGATGTTTTATTTCTATCAACTCCTCTATCTATAAAAGCTGTTAGAACAATTGTTAACGAAAAAAGAATCTCTAGAATGCCTGTTTCAAAAAGTGAATCTCTAGATGATACTTATGGGGTTGTATATGTAAAAGACCTTCTAAATCTTAAGATAGACTCTGATGCTGTAGAAATAGAAAATTTGGTTAAAGATGTAATTTATTTACCTGAATATACAACAGTTCTTTCAGCCTTGAATATCTTAAGAGAAAATAAAGCTAGCTTTGCATGTGTTATTGATGAAAATGGTGGAATTGAAGGTGTTATAACAATTAAAGATGTTCTTTCAGAGTTTGTTGGCGACCTTCCAGATGAACATGACCAAAGATTTTCTGGCATTAGAAGGCTTGGCCCGGGACAATGGCGTATTGATGGAAAAACTGATATCGATGATTTTGAGGAATTTTTTGGATTAGACCCTAATGATAAAGATGTCGCAACTCTTGGTGGGCTTTTCTTAAGCCATTCAGAACAACTTCCAAATGAAGGTGAAAAAATTACTATTGATGGACTCGAGATTACCGTTTTAGAAATTGACGGTAGAAGAATTGAGTCTGTTGTAGTAAAAAAAATAGCAAAGAAGTAAGATTTAAATAATCAACTAAACTTTACCCTATGGCATTAATTTGGAGAATAGTTTCAATAGTTTCTGTATGGTTGCTTTTTGGTCTAGCAGCTTCATTTTTTGTTAAAAACGTTGATAGAAGAGACTATCTATTACTAATAGTTTCAGGACTAATAGGAGGGGTCGTCGGTGGAGGGCTCGGTAATATAATAAACCCCCCAGACAATATTTGGTGGTTAAGACAATTGATTATCTTTGGAGTGGTGATCCTTACAATGCATACTCTTCATAATATTTTTAAATGGAGAAAATATAAAAAATAGTTATTTTTTAGGAATTCTTGCTGCTTTTAAAAGATTGCCATTCTCATCAATTAAACCACATCTTTTAGATAGTAATTTTGGGTTAAATGAAAATAGATTCTTTTTCCAGGTTGCAATATAACCGTAACCACCAACTTCATCAAGCTTTTCTATTGCCTCCCCCAATTCAACAGTTGAAAGCGCTACAACAACAGGTAGATCATCTTGATATACTGCATCCCATTCTTCTGAGGTTGTTGCTTTACCTGACTTAAGGAGTAAATTAAGAATATCTTCAGTCATCTTTTGAAATCAATTCTTCAAACTTAAACATATACTCTTCTTCTTTTTGACCATTTAAAGTTAAATCAAATGTGGTGTCTTTTTTAATTCCTAACTTTAATATGCCAATCATGCTTTTGCCATCCCCTTCTTGCCCGTTGTAAGAAATGACTACTTCTCCATTAAACTCCTGTGCTATTTTAACGAACTCAGCTGCTGGCCTTGCATGTAGTCCTACAGATGATTTAATAGTTAAATTTTTTGTAATTGACATCTAGTTATTTTAACTTAGTTAAATATTTTTCCAAATCACTTCCAACGTTCCAGAAGTCATCCAAAAAGTTTTCAATACCATTTTCAAATAATTTTTTAAAATCACTAAACCCTTGTATATTTTTAAAATCTTCTTTTAATAAAATTTCAAAAACAGACCTAAAAGTTTCAACATTAAAATTATTTTTTATGAGTAGATCTAATGGTGCATGAAATCTTTCTAATCTATTAAATTTTATCATTGGATTTCTTGCAACACGTAACAGGTCATCTTTTACTTCTGGAGCAGCAAATCGTTTGAGAATTGTTTCCTTATATATATCAATACTTGCTGTATCTTTGTCAAATAGTAAGTACGCTTCCCCTAAAGAGTTTGCAGCTTTTCTAGAAAAATCTATACTTTCATCATCTTCAAAAAGCTCATGCATAAATTTCTTGTTATTAGCCAAACCAAAATAAGCTAACTTAAGATGCAAACCATTTAATATCCATAGTTTTTTAATAAATTCTTTTTCATAATCTCCATAGCTTACAACTTCTGATGGTTCTAGAGGCTTAATTGCTTGATCTTCTAATACAATAGACCCAAACTCTTCAACAATAACATCAAGGGATTCAGTTGGCTGTGGAGGGACAATTTTATCAACCACGGCATCAATAATATTGAATTTACTTATATCTACTTTGGCTTCTTTAAAAGTTATTGAAGAAGCTCTATATTTATTTTCAAAAGCTATAAACGAAGGGTTTTTTTCAAACTGTGCATTAACAATACTTTCAATGACACTTAATAGGTGATTTGGCCCTACAGAAGTACTAATTAAATCTGCTTGTGACAATGCCGATTCCAACTCTTTTAAGTTATTTAATTCAATTCCAGAAAAATTATCAACCAAGATATCATCTTTACTATTTAAAAAGTTTGATACATGGTACTTATTTGTTGAATTTAATTTAGATATTAAAGAACCGTCAATATCAACGAAAATAATTTTATATCCATTGCTTTGAAGAACAGGAGCTATGAACCCTCTTCCAATATTTCCTGCTCCAAAGTGTATAGCTAAGTTATCCATCAACTAAAAAGTTCATATATCTCATCTATAGAGTCTATTACCCAAATTTTTTTTGCATCTTCAGGTTCTTCTATCAAATCAGCAAGCTTACTTAAAACATCTATATGTTCATCATCTTTTGCTGCAATCCCTACAATTATATGTGCTGTCTCACCATTCCAATCAACCCCTGTATGAGATTGGATTATTGATATTGCAGTTTCATTTATATATTTTTTACCATCCTCCATCCCGTGAGGTATAGCTACTCCATTCCCTATATAGGTTGCAAAACCTTCGTTTTCTAATTTACAAAGCATTGAATCAATATATTCTTCTTGAATACTTCCAGTATCTTTTAATAATCTACCAGCAAGTTTTGTTGCTTCTTCCTTACTTGAAAGTTCTTGCGAGACAGCAATTGCTGCTTTTTTTAGTATTTCCATTATTTAAGCTGAATGAATATCGTTCCCTTTAGATAAATCATCAACTAATTTATTTATTGCTGGATCATTCATAAACATATTAAAAGTAACTACTACTGAATTCTCAGCAACTTCTCTAGCTCTTCCTGCTAGCCCTTGGTGAGCAACAACTACATCCGCATCAGCTGGAATAAGATTAACTGGAGAGTGTTCAACATTAATTTCCAGTCCGGCTTTAGCTAATTTTTTTATTAAACCATTTTTTACCATCAAACTTGAGCCCATTCCGGCCTCGCAAGCAAGAACAATTTTTTTAACTTCACTTGAAGGCAATGAATCTTTAGTCATATTATTTCTCCTCTCACGTTACATTATATAAAAAAGTTTGGGGAGGTAAAACCTCCCCAAACAAATTTTTAGCTTAAAGAAACTTAAACAGTTGGAACGTCGACGTCAATTGCGTCTTCGACTCCAGCATCAGTCTCTTCTATTGGTCTTGCTTTTAAGATAAGTGTACCTGCGACAGCAGATGCTACTGCTCCGATTAATACACCACCTAATACAGCAAAGTGTCCACCCTTAGGTGTGACAGCTAAGTATGCAAATATACTTCCTGGTGAAGGTGTTGCCACCAAACCTGCTCCCGTAATTGAGAACCAAAGGTCAGCACAAATTCCACCTGCCCACATACTTAGGATCATAATTGGATGTCCTAATACATATGGGAAATAGATTTCGTGAATCCCTCCGAAGAAGTGAATGATAATGGAACCTGGAGCAGATTGCTTCCACATTCCAGTACCTGCAAACCAATATGCAAGCAACAGTCCTAGACCTGGTCCAGGATTTGTTTCAAGCAAGAACCAGATGGATTGACCAGTTTCAGCAGATTCAGCTGCTCCAAGTGGTCCTAATACACCGTGGTTGATTGCATTGTTTAAAAATAGTACTTTGGCTACTTCAATAGGAATGTCTGCTAATGGTACTAGACCTGCGTCTACTAATGCACCAGCTGCATTTCCTAAGAAATCGGTTATTCCTGTGAGAATTGGACCGATAACGTTCTTGCTTACTACGGCAAGAATTGTTCCAAGGATACCAAGAGAGAAGTTGTCTACCAACATCTCAAAGCCTTCAGGAGTTGCAGGTTGCAATGCTCCGTCAAGTTTCTTTTGTACCCATGCTGCCAAAGGACCCATGGCCATAGCTCCTAAGAATTGAGGAGTAGTTGATCCAACAACAATAGCTGTTGTAACAACCGCACCAATTACACCACCTCTGTGTCCATGGACCATTTTTCCGCCTGTGTAACCAATAAGTATTGGCAACATGCTAACGATCATAGGACCAACCATTTCAGACAGACCTGCATTAGGTACCCATCCTGTTGGTATAAAGAGTGCTGTAATCAAACCCCAAGCGATGAAAGCACCAATGTTAGGAATAACCATTCCTGCCATAGCACCACCAACGCGTTGTATGGATTCTTTCATTTTTCAATCTCCTTTGATTGATTAATTGCCGTAATTTTACGACACGTCTATTATATTGGCTATTCTCTTGCCAATGGTTTTAGGATGAATCATTTTGAGCTAACCATGTAACCAAAAAAAATTACAACTAGTCTCTTTATCCTTATGTTTTTAATTAAAAGCCTATTATTATTGATTATTGATATGGATGTACAATCAACAATGCTCTCTTTAGGGACAAAAATGCCTAATTTTTCGCTTCTAGGAATTGATGAAAAAAAATATACAAATAATGACTACTTAAACAAAAAAGGCATCCTTGTAATGTTTATTTGTAATCATTGTCCTTTTGTAAAACATGTAAACGAGGAATTAGTTAATTTAACAAATGAGTTAATGGAAAAAAATATTGGCGTTATAGGTATTAATTCAAATGACAGTACCCAGGAGAAATACGCCGAAGATAGTCTTGAGAAGATGAAAGAATATGCTTCCGCGCTTAATTATAAATTTCCATATGTAGTTGATCCTGACCAATCAGTTGCAAAAAACTTTACAGCTCAATGTACACCAGATTTTTTCTTGTTTGGAGATAATCAGGAATTATTTTATAGAGGCCAACTAGATAGCTCAAGACCTGGTAATGATATACCTGTTACTGGAGAATCTTTACGCAGTGCTGTTGACTCTTTATTGGAGAACAGTGATCCTCCAAACCCTCAACTACCAAGTATGGGGTGTAATATAAAATGGAAAATAGGGGAAGAACCTGAATATTTTTTAAATATTAAAGGTTAACTTATATCGTTAGTCTGAACAAATAATCTTCTTGATCTTGAACAATCTAATTCAACAAAGAATATTCTTTGCCAGCGTCCAAGTAAGATTTCTCCGTCAACAATAGGAAGTGTAATAGCAGTAGTCCCAACAATTGAACCTCTAACATGGGATCTACCGTTAACATTTTCATCTTCTTGCATATTCTCAGTTCTGACTTCCCAGTCATCGTGCTCATAATAAGAATCAGAAGATATTAATTCTTCTATTTTTCTTTTAAAATCATTGATGTATCCTGTCTCAGATTCATTTATTAGAATAGCTGTTGTAGTGTGTGGGGTAAATATATTCACTGATCCATGCTTTATGTTTAAGTTAGAAACAATAGAAACAATATCATCAGTAAAATCACAAAACTGATTTGTCTCTTCTGTTTTGAAATGTAAGGCATATGTGGCAGAACCTTTTGACACAGGTTTATGCATCTCTACAAGCTCTGATTTTAATTTAGATGAGCCTTCTCTATGTGTTTCTTTTTTCATTATTCTCCTATTTAATAATAACTAAAAAATAAATTAACTAAGTTTTATTAAATCAATTTGTTTTTTCCAATATCTATAAAGATGGTTCTCTACTAAAGTCACATCGTCAATAGCTAATGGCTCTCCTTTTCTTATTTTATTATTTGCTATATTATTTTCAGCAATCCCTAAAGGTAATAGGTTATTAACTTTATTTGCTTCCATTGCTTTTCCATATATTAAATTACCCCCAATTGAACCTAAATTTGTACCAGGTAAGATGTCTTCTTTTGCGTGAGCTACAACCTCTACATTCCAATGCTCAGCACTAAGTTTGGTTTCTTTATTTACAATTAAGCTCATTATGGTCCTTGGGATTTCTAAACTAGTTAAATGATACGGTCTCGCTAAAGTCCAATATGGTCCTTTGCCCATCTTCAAATATTCCATCTCATAATTAACATACTCGTCGTCGGAATAAACTACTGCAAAAACACCGGGTGCTATACCAAAAGCAAAATCTACAATATTTCTATTGTTAAGTATTCCACCATCTTTTTTTGGTATATAAATTGAATTTAAATTTTCATATGTTGCTTCCGCTCCATGCATGCCTTCAATATCTATATTGAAATCAAGATAATTTGCAAGGGCTGCCATTTCAATCATTGTCTTGCTCCCGTCAACAAAACTTGTCAGCATATATGGATTCATCTTTTTTTTGATTGCTTCATCTTTTAAAAGTTCGGGAGTGGCAAAAGTATTAAATGGATTATTTTTTCCCTTACCAATTGCAATAACTTCCATTCCTATTTCATTAGCAAAATTATATAACTCAACAGCAGCAACAGGCTCATCTCCATCTCCAACTGTTACTATAGAATTATTTCTTTTTGCTTCTTGATTCAGTGCCAGACCTATTGTTGCTTCTGTTTCGACATTTAGAAGTATTAAATTAATGCCTCTATTTAGAACTTTATTTGCAACATCAGCACCTGAGGATGGTGTACCAGTTGCTTCAATTACAATATCTAATTCAACACTATCAATTGCGTCAATAGACTTTTCTATTGACATATCATGATTTCTACCTTTTGTATATTTTGCTTTTGCAGAATCTAACTTTTCATCATTTTTATCAATTACTAAAACAAGATCTACACCTGTCATTTTATTTAATTGAGTAACTATGCCTTGGCCCATTTGGCCAGCGCCAACCAATGCTATTCTTACGTTTTTGCCTCTAGACTCAACCTCAGTACTAAAATTTTTTAATAGACTCAATTCACTACCTCTAATAACACTTGAAGTTTATCCAAATCTTCTTTAAAAGTAATTTTTTTATTTAAATTACTGCCCTCAATTAAACTAGCTTCTAATCCTGTTTCTTGAGAGACTCTTTCTGTAGTGTCCACAGAATCAAAATTATTGTCTGAAGTTTTGATATATGCTTTACTTAAAGTCTTAAAGTTAAATATTTGAGGTGTTTGAATTTCAACAATATTTTCATTTATATATTCAGATAAATCTTTTGAAACTAATAATGTTCTGATATAGGGTGCTGCAGATTGATTCTGTTTAGCGTGTTCAATTAAATTAAGAAGTAATTTTACAGGCAGGAAGGCTCTTGCACTGTCATGAATTACTATTAAATCTTCCTCGTGAACATTTTTCTCTTTAAGCTTTTCTAATGCTTTTAACTCACTTTCTTGTCTTGATTTGCCTCCTAGAATAAACTCTATTTCAATATTTGTTTCTATATTTAACAATAATTGTTTAATTTTCTTCTTATTTATCTTGTTACAAACAATAACTAAAGTGTCTATATTCCCTGAATTTAAAAAAGTTTCTATAGGGTAGAGAATAAGGGGTTTATTTTTAACTTCGGTAAAAAGTTTATCGCCTTTAAACCTATCGCTTTGGCCTGCTGATAATAGAACTCCATGAACTTTCAATATATTTTTATAATATGAGCTTTCTAACGCTTTGAGAATCTATTTGTGAAAGAATTTTCTCCGGACTCACATGAGACAATTCATTATTGGCTTTAAGAAGTGAACTTAACACTAAAGGAGCTTGAGATGGTGCGATGCTAAAAATTCTCAATCCTAATAAATATAAAATTAAAGCTCCTTCTTTGTCAGATGCCATATCTCCACAAACAGAAACTTCTATATTCAACTCATTACCAAGCTGAATAACATTACTGATTAAATTTAATACACCTGGATTTAACGGATCTTGATATTTATTTAATTCAGCAACTCCCCTATCTGCTGCATATGTATATTGAATTAAATCATTCGTTCCTATTGAAAAGAAATCTACATGGCCATGATAAATTCTTGCATTTATTGCTGCTGAAGGAGTTTCAACCATAATTCCTAAAGGAGGAGTCTCTACTCCTAGCTTTTCTGCTTCTTCAATTACAATTTCTTTAGCTTTCAGAAAGTCTTCAAGAATAGAAACCATTGGAAACATTATTTTTACTTTATTAATAAGGCTTGATTTCAGAATTGATATAATTTGTTCCCTGAATAGCTTCTTTTCTTTAAGAGAGTATCTTATCCCTCTGGTTCCTAGAAATGGGTTTTCTTCTTTCGGAAGGTTAAGATAGCTTACTTCTTTATCACCACCAATATCTAGAGTTCTAAAAACAATCTGCTTACTAAATTTTGAAGAAAGTTTCTCATTGATCTTAATTTGTTCTTCAAGAGAGGGTTTTGAAGATTTATCAATATAAATAAATTCAGACCTAAACAAGCCCACTGATTCAATTAAATTATCACTGAATTCATTAATTTCTTCATCGGATCCAATATTTGCTCTTAGTTCTATTTCTAGTGAATCAATATTTTTTTGGGTGTAATCTTTCTTTAATTTTTGATTAACAACTTTAAACTTTTCTACTTCAAGAACAACTTTTTCATCTGGGTTTAGAAATACCTCCCCAGACGATCCATTAATTGCAATGCTATCCTCTAATTCTTTTTGAATACTTTCAATGTCGACTCCAATCACACAAGGTATTCCTAGATTCTTTGCAACTATAACTGCATGTGAAGTTGGGCCAGCATATTGAACTATAAAACCAAGTACTTTTTGCAAGTTTAATGAAGAAGTATCATTTGGAGTTAATTCTTTAGCAAGAACAATCATATTATCCTCTTCCTCATCGCCTAATTCAACAGACTGCATTGTAAAGATTAACTCTTTACCTATTGAGGTAATATCTTCGGCTCTTTGTCTAAAGTAGTCATCTTCTAGAGCAGCTAATGTATCAGCAGATTTGGTAAAAACATTGTAAATTGACTTTATGTCATCTCCATTAATTTTATTGAGTTCATTTTTAATTTCTGGATCATTAAGGATTAGCTTGTAAGAATCTATTATTTCAGCTTCTAAATTTCTATTATTATTTTTTAGGTCCTCAATTAAAGAATCATATCTATCATCTAATAACTTGATACTATCTACAAGTCCATTTGTAGGCTTAATTGAGAAATCAATTTCATTGCTAATGAAATATGGCTTTCCTATAGCTAAACCAGGGGAAGCTCCTGTACCTTTGAAACTCTTCATAGAGTAAAGTTAGTGAAAAATTTCGAGAATGCAATACTTCTTAGTGTTTAAAACAAGTATCTTTTACTTATGGAAATAATAAATTTAATTGATGTGAAAAATTCTCTTTACTTTATTGATAATGAAAAGCAAATTCTACTTTCTAAAGAAAATTTTGATGATATTGACTCTAGCTATGTAGTAATTAATAATGAAGCTAGTTTAGAAATGGGTAGTTTGAATGTTAACTTAGAAGAATTAGATAATATAAATATGGTAAGTGTAAACCCAACCACAAGTGCACTTAAATTAATTGAAAAAGACAAAATAATAAAACACATCGACAGAAAGAATTATTTAACCATAAGTTATCCTGTAATAGCAACAAAAAAAGACCTCTTTCGTCATTTAATCTCAAATAATTTTTCTTGGAATTTAGATTTATTTATAAAAAATAATAACTTTAAAATTATTGATTTTTAGATTTTGAATCCGTAATTACCTGTAATATTCCCACAAAAAGAATAATTAAAAAACCTACAACCTGATTTAATCTAATATTTTCATTTAAAATTAAAACTCCTAGTATTACACCAGTTGTTGGCTCCAGGTAGGTGATAGTACTAACAGATAAGGGTTTAATTATTTTTACTACATACCAGTATGTAGAGAGACCAATTGCAGTCAAAAATACACCTAAGAATAGACTTACAAATATATTTGAAATCATCCATTGGTAGCCTTCTATCGTAAAGTAAAATAAACAGACCCCAGCGACTAGTAATTGTATGAAAGCGACTTTTAAACCGCCGAGCTCAGTTGAATACTTTTCACCTATTGTGATAATTAAGGCTAAGCTAATCGCACTTAATATACCGTAAAAAACACCTGTTAATGAATCTATATACTTTACATCTAGCAAGATCATTAACCCTAAGAAACCAAAAATTATTATTAAAACTTGTTTTATTGAAAGAGTCTTTCCTCTTATTCTTTCAATAATTAATACAAATATAGGATAAGAAAATACTGAGCCAATTCCTACTGTAACTGAATTAAGTTCTATTGATTCAAACATTGTAACCCAATGTATAGCAAGCAACGGGCCTAGAATTAATCCTGGTTTAATAAGATCTTTTATATTTAATCCTTTTCTAATAACAAATAGTGATAAAAAAATTGACCCAATAAATGTTCTTATACCAACAAGAGAAATTGAACTAATTTCAGATGTTTTAATGATTAATGGTATTGTCCCCCATGAAACTGCTAAAACAGTTATGGCTAAATAAGCCCTAAGAACTTGGTTCACTATTCTTCTTGTTTTGAATAGTTACTGAATTGAGTATATTCCTTACTAAAGTAGAGGTCGACTTTTCCTGTTGAGCCCGATCTATGTTTTACTATATTTACTTCTGCAACTCCTGGTCTTTCAGTAGCTGGATTATAGTAATCATCTCTATAGAGCATCATTACAATATCTGCATCTTGCTCTATTGCTCCAGATTCTCTTAAGTCTCCAAGCCTTGGTCTCTTATCTTCACGTGCCTCTGCTGCTCTGTTCAACTGAGATAAAGCTATGATAGGAACTTTGAGTTCTCTTGCTAGGTTCTTTAAGTTTCTACTTATTTCTGCAATCTCTTGTTGCCTATTGTCCCCTGATAGCCCTTGCATTAATTGAAGATAGTCTACAACAATTAAATCAAGGCCTTTTGAAGCTTTAAGTCTTCTTGACTTAGCCCTTATATCAGTAACAGTAATTACAGATGCATCATCAAAATATAAAGGCATATTGTTTACCTTAGAAGCAGCTTCAACAACTCTTGACCATTTTTCCGGACCTAACTGACCTTTTCTAGCGTCACCAGATGTTACTTTTGCTTCTGCAAATAATACACGTTGAACTAATTCTTCTTTTGTCATTTCAAGAGAGAAGAAAGCTGTTATTTTTTTCTCTTTTGATACATTGGTAGCAATATTTAAAGCTAATGATGACTTACCCATGCTTGGACGAGCTGCAATAACTATAAGGTTTCCTTCTTGTAAGCCAGCCAAAGTTGAGTCTAAGTCTGCAAAATGTGTAGCTAAACCAGATAAGCCAGTTCCTTGATTCTCAATTTCTTCTATTCTCTCAATTGCTCCATCTAAAACATCAGCAACACCAATTAATCCTTCACCTATTGCATCATCTGACGCATTAAAGATAGATTGCTCGGCTTCATCCATAACATTATGGATGTCTTTATCTGTTGCATAAGCTAGGAGTTCAATTCTACTACTTGCTTTCAAAAGCTTTCTTCTATTTGATTGCTCTAAAACTATCTCAATATATCTTTCAAAATTAGCTGAACTAGGTACGTTATCAACAAGTCTTGCAATGGTTGAGGTTTTAAGACTAGTTGTATTCTTCTTATCCTTAAATACAACCTCTGAGACAGTTACAGTATCTATTGGCTTACCGGAATCAAACAATTCTTTCATAGCTTCAAATATTGTCTGATTTGTAGGGCTGTAAAAATCTTGTGACTTGATTTCTTCCATCAACCTATTCGAAGCATCTCTAGATAATAAAGCACTTCCTAATAATGCTTCCTCTGCCTCAACACTATTTGGGGGAGTTCTTTGAAGGTCTGTTGATCCCCTTGGAGAGACTGCTTCTGGTCCTGCCATTATCCAGTCTCCGGTATTACTTCAAGAACAACATCAAAATCTACATCTTCACTTAACTTAATTTTTATATTATGAAGTCCAATCTCTTTTACTTGATCTTGTGAGTCAATTTGTTTTTCTTCTATTAAGAAACCAGAAAATTTTTCTATTACTTCAACTATTTCATTATTCCCTACTGCAGCATAAAGCGTACCTTCATCTGTTGATTTTTGTGGAATAACTAAATGCGCATCAGCAAGTGCAAGTTTTATAGATTCAGCTAATTCTTTATTCTCTGTAATCTCTGCTGCTCTTTTTTCTTGTATTTTTTCCGCAATGGAAATATTTGAATCAGTAGCGACAATAGCTAAATTTTTTGGAATGAGATAGTTTCTGGCATACCCTTTTGTAACATCTACAACGTCTCCTTTTCGTCCAAGTTTCGTAACGTCTGAATTAAGTATTAACTTCATCTTCTGTTGTAGGATTGTTTATATGTGCTCGTTGTTACATATGGTAATAATGCAAGCTCTCTAGCTACTTTTATAAGTCTTGCTACTTTAGCTTGCTCTTGCTTTGTGATTCCTGTAATTAAACTAGATCGTATTTTTCCTCTATCAGATATAAATTTTTCTAATAACTTAACATCCTTGTAGGTTGCATTAGCAATCTG